>Ga0194119_10005157_pt1 | contig 19641 bp, 20 predicted proteins | sample TA2MahC100mmetaG_FD_148620 | JGI IMG/M metagenome (GOLD analysis project Ga0194119, IMG submission 148620) | Freshwater microbial communities from Lake Tanganyika, Tanzania - TA2015018 Mahale Deep Cast 100m | ecosystem: Environmental > Aquatic > Freshwater > Lake | place: Tanzania: Lake...
CAGCGGCTCTACCCTTCGAACCGCTGGACCGTCGTCCTAAAGTGGGCACACCCTTCCAATGAAACCCGCGCCTCCCACGATAAAGAAATCACCTGACGGTATGAAGGGCATCCTTTTGGAAGGCTTTGAAAACCGGGATAGTAGTCACTAGTAGTCACTACAGAAGGCTCATTCGGCAAGATGGAGCCCTCTGGGTTTGACGCGTATAGCAGCCAGTTGAAAGACGAGCGTCGTCACAAAATGAGCGAACGAGCTAACCACCAGCGGCAGGCCGGTCACACAAAGGTAGTTCGCGACCGTGAATTCTCCTGGCAATGCGTAGCCGTTGGCGACATACTCCCGGACCAAAAAGGTGCACAGGAGCACTCCCGTGACGAACGCGCCAAGGCTCAAGACAACCGACCGGTCATAGGAGAAAAAATGGAGCCACGTGGACCGCTTCCGCCCTACATAGCGCAAACCACCTGTGCGACGTAGCCAAGGTAGAACAGTTGCAGCCCGATCACGGACAGGGAAAAACCGGCCAACATCCAATACAGCGATAGCGTAATGCTCCCGAGAGTAATTGGACCGAAGCTCAGGGGCAGCGTCAGCAATAGTCCGGCGGCCAGAATAGCCAGCCCGGGGCGTAGCAGGAAGAACTCCGCGCCGTAGACAAACATGGCGCGCAGGTTGACCCGCGCCGCCAAGCAGGGCGAAAACCAGCCGGTGCGCCGGTGGTGGCTCAATCGCCCCTCCCGGTCCTTGTAGAACCGCACCGGCACCTCCGCGGTTCGCAGCGCCATGTGGACGGACTTCAAGACCATCTCCGACGCATACTCCCATCCCTGCGAAGAAAGGTCCATCTCCTCAAGCGCTTGTATGGTGATGCCGCGCATGCCGCAATGAATGTCGGTGAAATGCGTTGAGTACAGGACATTCAGAATCCACGTGGTTACCGGCGTCCCGAAGTATTGGTGATGCGGCGGCATGGCCCCCGTTCAATATACCCGCGAAAGCGCGAGCCCATCGCAAACTCGCTGCCCGCCCGGAAACAGTCGATAAACGCTTTGAGCTGGCGGAAATCATAGGTGAGGTCGCAGTCACCCAGCAGAACATACCGCCCCCGGATGAAAGGGATGGCGTCGATATAGGCACGGCCCAACCCGCGCTTCGGACAACGTAACACCCGTGCACCCTGGGCGAGCGCAATCTCAGCAGTTCCATCCGTCGAACTGTCCACGATCAGGATTTCGCCCGTGACACCGGCCTCCCGCATGCCTTCGTGGCACCAGTTGACGAACTCGGCGATGGTCAGTTTCTCGTTCAACGCTGGGATTACAATCGACAGTTCCGAATCGGCCGTGTCCGAAGCAGGAATGTGGAGTTGAACCCTGGAATCCATGGGCCAATCAAACGATATCAGGATTCCCCGCTAAACGGGAGTCTGCAAAGGGGCTATGGCTCAGGTTTCGAACGACTTACCGATAGTTCCATAGATGCCGCGGAAAACCTGGCTGTCCGTACTGAGTTCCCCGCACGCGGGTATCCAGCCGGCCTCACGCCGCCCCCAACGCCTCCCGCATCGCCCTGTCCGTCAGCGCCACCGGGTTGCCCTTCATACTACTGGCGCGCTGCGCCTTGTTGACGATTTCAGTGGCCCGCGAAGCGTCCACGCCGTAGTCGCGCAGCGGCCGCGCGCCCAGCGCCTCCACGGTGTTGCGCACCCACGCCACGCCCTCGTCCGCCGTCGCCGCGGGGCGGCCCGTCAGCAAACGCGCGGCCGCGTTGAACCGCTCCACGCTTCGGCCCGCCGCTCGCATCGCCACCAGGTTCGCTTCGAGACACGGCGTGAGCAGCGCCGCGCAGATTGCTCCGTGCGGCGCGCGCGGAAACATGCCGCCGATGGCCGCGGCAAACGCATGCACCGCGCCCAAGCCCGCGTTGGCCAGTGCCATGCCGCCCAACAGACTCGCGCGCGCCATGCCTTCGAGTTCGAGCGACGGGAGCGCGGCGGCAGCCGCCTCGAGCCCCGCGCGCGCCACCATATCCGACATGGCATTCGCGCGCGACGAAACGAGCGGCTCGATGAGTTGCGTGAGTGCGTCGAGCCCCGTGTAGACGGCCACTTCGCGCGGCACGCCGCGCCCCAGTTCGGGATCGACAATCGCCACCGCGGGCAGCATCCATGCGCTGCGCAGGCTCACCTTCACGCCGTGTTCGCGCGCCGTCAGCACGGCGTTACGTGTCACTTCAGCGCCGGTACCGAACGTGGTAGGCACGGCGATGAACGGCAGCGGACGGCGTTCGAGCGCACGCCCGGCGCCGATTACTTCGACATAGTCCAGTACATCGCCCGGATTGGCCGCGAGCGCCGCAATCGCTTTGCCCGCGTCAATCGCGCTGCCGCCGCCCATCGCGACCACCACGTCCGCGCCGCAGGCCCGCGCCAGCGAAGCACCTTCGCGCGCCACGTCAATCGCCGGCTCGCCGCCACGCACCGCGAACACTTCGGCTGCATCGGGCGCCAGCGCGCGCCAGCGCGACGGCTCGCTGCCGGTCACCAGCAGCAGGCGCGCGCCCAGCGACCGTATCGCGCCCGGCAACTCCGCCGCCGCCTTGCCCGCGCCAAACACCACGCGCGCGGCGGTTGAAAACTCAAACGACGGCGACATAATTCAGGCCGCGCCGCGGCTCGGCCATCATGCCAGCCACCGTGTCGCGCCAGCGCTGGTAATGGGCCGTTGCGCGATGCGCCGACTGCCCTTCGGCGTCGCGAAAGATCTCCAGTAAAACGAAGTGAGCCGGGTCATCCGCCTGCTCATAAACTTCAAAACGCACGATGCCCGGCTCCAGCCGCGAGTTGCGCGCATTATCGAGCGTGGCCTCGCGGAACGCCTCGATCTGTTCCGGTTTGACGTGAACATGAATCAGGACTGTCTTCATAACGCAGATACCAGCATACTGAGAAGAACCCCTGTGCCTACCTGGAAACTGATCATCGAATACGACGGCTCGCGCTACAGCGGCTGGCAGGAACAAATCAATGCCCGCACCGTGGCCGGCGAAATCCGTCAGGCCGCCGAAAAACTTTTCTCTGGACGTATTGAGCTGATGGGCGCCGGCCGCACCGACGCAGGCGTCCACGCTGCCGGGCAAGTAGCGCACCTGCGCGCCGAAACGCGCCGGCCCGTCGCCACGCAGGAACTGATGCGGCGGCTCAACGAAGAAACGCCATTCGACATCGCCGTGCTGGAAGTGCACGAAGCGCCGCCCGGCTTTCATGCGCGGCACGACGCGGTGGCCCGGTCCTACGTCTATCAGTTCGCCACGCGCAAAACCGCGTTTTCGAAGAAGTACGTTTGGTGGATCAAGGACAAGCTCAACATCGCGCGCATGGCCGAAGCTGCCAAGCTGATCGAGGGCCGGCATGACTTCACCTGCTTCCGCGCCGAAGATCCGACGAAGCCGGACGACAGCCCGATTGTGGTGGTCGAATCGTGCGAAATCGAAGAGCAGCCCGACACGGGCATGATCCTGTTCCGCATCCGCGCCTCGCATTTTGTGTGGCGCATGGTGCGGCGTCTGGCCGGCGTGATCGCCAAAGTGGGCTTGGGCGAAGTAACCGTGGCGCAATTCGCCAAGCTCCTCGACGGCAAGCCCGATGCGCACCTCGACGTAGCCGCCTGGACCGCGCCATCCTCGGGGCTGTTTCTCGAAGGCGTCACCTACCGCAGCGAAACGCGTCGCCGCCCACCACCACCCCGCCGTGCCGCGCACTGACTGGGGCTGGCTGATCACCGAGGCGGAACTCCACTCCTGGATCCTGCACGAAGACGCGGATCTGATTGCGGTGAATAAACCCGCGCATGTGGCGTGCCACCCGGGCAAGCACGGTGGATGGTCCTGCCTCATCGGCGCGCTGCGGGCGTTGTATGCAACCCACGCGCTGCATATGGCTTCGCGGCTGGACCGCGAAACCAGCGGCATTCTCGTCATCGCGCGCAGCTACGTGGCGCGCCGCCGCCTGCATCGCGCGGCCGAACGCGGCGCCGTTGAAAAGCAATACGATGCCGTGCTTACCGGCGAACTGCGCGAGCCCGTCACCGTGGATCAGCCCATTGGCCTTGCGCCCGATGCCCGCGTGGCTGCGCGCCGGGCCGTGGTGGAAGACGGCCAACCCGCGCGTACCCACTTTGCGCCGCTCTCCAGCAACGGCCGCTACACGCTCACCCGCGTGAGGCCCGCCACCGGACGCACGCATCAGATCCGCGTGCACGCCGCGTGGCTGGGCCACCCCATCGCGGGCGACAAGTTGTACCCTGACGAACAGGTGTTTCTTGACTTCCTCGCCACCGGCGAACCGCGTACCCGCCAGGCTCTCCATGCCTCGTTATGGCAATTTGAGCAGGTTTTGTTTAAAACAAAAATGCCTACTGATGAGTGGAGCGAGTGGCTCCGGAGTCCGTAATCGTGCACAATAGAGGATTGTTGAAAGTCTCCGTCCTTGCCACGTCGAGCGCCGGTAACTCGACGTTCGTCGGTACGGACCGCACGCGTATTCTTATCGACGCGGGGCTGAGCCGCAAAGAGACTTTCGAACGCCTCCGCTCGATCGGCGAAGATCCGGACCAGCTTGACGCCATTCTCGTGACGCACGAGCACAGCGACCATGTCTGCGGCCTCGGCGTGCTCAGCCGGTACTACCAGCGCAAGATCAATCGCCATGTGCCCGTTTTCATGACGCGCCTTACCGCGCCGCTCCTTGAGTGGCTGGGCAAGCCGCCGCCGATGCACCACTTCCAGGCCGGCACGAGCTTCACCATCGGTGACCTCGAAATCCAAAGCTTCACAATCCCGCACGATGCGCTCGATCCGGTCGGCTACACCGTGCGCGCCGGCGGCATCAAGTTTGGCCTCGCGATGGATCTCGGCTATATGCCTGAGTCCGTCAAATTTCACCTGAGCCGCTGCCACATGCTGGTGCTTGAATCGAACCACGATCTGGAAATGCTCAAGGTGGGGCCGTATCCCTGGTCTGTGAAGCAGCGCGTAATGGGCCGCAAGGGCCACTTGTCGAACGACGTGGTGGGAGACTTCATCACCGAACAGCTCGACGGCGAAACGCAAACGCTCGTGCTCGGCCACTTGAGCGAACACAACAACCACCCGGAGATTGTCCGCATGGTAGCCGCGCGGGCGCTGGAGCGCCGCTCGCTGCCCGCGCGCCTGGTGGTGGCCGAGCCCCGCTCTCAAAGTGAGGTTTTTCAGCTGGGATGATCGCGCGCTACACGCGGCCGGAAATGGGCCGCATCTGGACCGAAGAGAACAAATACCAGTGCTGGCTCGCGGTGGAACTCGCCGCGTCAGAAGCATTGGCCGAACTGGGCGTGGTGCCGGCCGAAGCCGCGCGGCTTCTGCGCGCGCATGCGGCCTGTGACGCCGTGCGCATCAACGAGATTGAGCAGAAGGTGAAGCACGATGTGATTGCCTTCACAACATCCGTCGCCGAGAAGATGGCGGCCGCGGGCGCCGCCGAAGCCAGCCGCTGGTTCCACTACGGCCTCACTTCGAACGACGTGGTAGACACCGCGCAGGCGCTGCAGGTGAAGGAAGCGTCGGCGACTCTGGACCGCCAGTCCACCCGGCTCCTCGACGCGCTCAAAGCGCGCGCCTACGAATTCAAGATGACGCCGCAGATCGGGCGCACGCACGGCATCCAGGCTGAGCCGATCACCTTCGGCCTGAAGCTGGCGCTGTGGTACGACGAAATGGCGCGCGCCCAGCGCCGTCTGCGCGCCGCCGCTGAAGAAATGCGCGCGGGTAAACTTTCGGGGGCGGTGGGCACGTTCGGCCACATCAGTCCGGAGGCCGAAGTGCGGATCTGCGCCAAGCTGGAACTCGCGCCCGCGGCCATCGCCTCGCAGGTCATCGCGCGGGACCGCCATGCCAACTACGTCTGCGCGCTGGCGCTCGTCGCCGCGCTGTGCGAGAAGATCGCGCTTGAAGTCCGCCATCTGCAGCGCACCGAAGTCCGCGAGGCGGAGGAGCCGTTTGCCGCGGGGCAAAAGGGCTCGTCCGCCATGCCGCACAAGCGCAACCCGGTGACGTGCGAGCAGATCTGCGGCCTCGCGCGCCTGGTGCGCTCGAACGCGCAAGCCGCGTTTGAGAACATCGCGCTGTGGCATGAGCGCGACATCTCGCACTCGTCGGTGGAGCGCGTGATTCTGCCGGACTCGACGATCCTCACCGATTATCTGCTTGAGAAAACGATCTGGCTCGTATCTGGCATGCGCGTTAACACCGCCCGCATGCAGCGCAACCTCGATCTCACCAAGGGCCTTGTCTTCAGCGGCCAGTTGCTGCTGGATCTCTCCGCCGCCGGTATGCTCCGCGAAGATGCGTACCGAATCGTACAGAGCCTGGCGATGCAGGCCTGGGAAACGGAGGGGGACTTCCGGGCTATGATCGAGGCGGACCCGGACATTACCCGGCATCTCAGTAAGGATCAGTTGACTCATAGCTTTGCGCTGGAGCGTCAACTTCAGAACGTGGACGCTATTTTTAGCCGGGTGTTTTTATAAAACCATCAGTACTATAAGCCCTAAGTGGTGTAGCCTAGATTCCCTATAATGAAGACCTCAGTCGTCCATAAATTGTAGCTTGTAATTCGTTCTTCTTCCTGTACACTGCCAATAGAGGGCTAGCATGACTGTGCGGTCAGGCACACCAGAATTGGCTCGTGTACTTGTGGTCGACGACGACCCAACGTCACGTTTAACATTACAAACCGTGCTTCGGGCAGGCGGATATGCTGTTGATTCAGCGGCATCTGCGGCCGAAGCGGTATCGAAGATGGATGAAGGCCGGTACGAATTGGTACTGAGCGACTTGGGTATGGAGTCGCCCACGGCGGGCTATCGCGTGATGGCGCACGCCCGTTCCATGGAATACCGTCCGGCCATGGCGCTCGTCACTATTTACAAGAGCAGCGAGACCGAGGGCCGGCAGGCGTTCGTGGAGACCCAGGACGTCCCTGGATTGCTGGGCAGCGTGGCAGATCTCATCAGCGACCGCGCTACACGGCGGATCCAGCGCCGGCAGGCGCGCAGCAGCTAGGCAGAACAGCTCATCTTAAAGCGACCCGAGCAGCCGCTCGTACGACGTGGTCACCGCGTCCCAACTGTAGCGCTCAGCGACGCGGCGGGCAGCGCGCTGGCGATAGCCGTCACGCTCGGCGTCACTCATGCGCAGGACCTCGCGGAGCTTGTCCGCGAGATTCGCGTGCGTGAATGGAATCGCCGCATCACCTGCTACCTCGGCGTTCTCCGGCGTATCTAAGTACAACGTCAGCGCACCGCGGCCCATCGACTCAATCAACGCCGGGTGTGTGCCGCCCACTTCGGTGGCGTGGATGTAGGCAAACGAGTGCGACGTGAGCTCGCGGTAACCCTCGCCGTAGATGCCGCCGGGCATCACAATGCGCGCGTCCTGCGTCGACCGCACACGCGCGATGTAGTCCGCTGCGTATGGCGCGTCGCCGATCAGCGCTAGGCGCAGCGGCGTTTCCACCACCTGCTCAAACGCTTTGCGCACCAACAGCGCGTTGTTCTCCGGCTCCAGGCGCGAGACGTAGAGGAAGTAGCGGCCGGGTTCGAGCCCCAAGCGGTCCAGCACGGCGCGCGTTGCTACGCGCTGCGGATCGGCGCCATACGGAATGAACGTGGACGGCGCATTGTAGCGCTCGCGAAAATACTCTTCGATCTTCCCCGCATCGCTCACGATCGCATTCGGGCAGAGCGTGGACAAGCGCTCGCCGGCGAGATACCACCACTGCCCGAGCTTGTTCCACTTCTTGCGGTTGCGCTCCAGGCCGTCCACGTTCAGCGCCACGGGAATGCCCACCACGCGCGGCATCCACGTGAAGATGGCGTTGGCGGCGTTGCAGTACAGCGCCACGTCAAACCGACGCGCGTGCCATACCAGGTGCAGCGTGGATAAGAACGAATGCGCCACGGTGTCGAAATACTTGTGGCGCACCGTGGGTAGATACGCCAGCCGCACGCCGCGGAACGTAGGCTCCGGGTGCCGCTGCCGGCAATAGACCGTGACGTCATGCCCACGCGCGGCGAGGCGAGTGGAAAGCTCTTCGGCAAACGTCTCAAAGCCGCCGTAGTTGGCCGGGATGCCGCGAGTGCCAACCAGAGCAATGCGCACGCCGGGCTTTTCTAGCGGCCGCGCGCCACGCGGCTACCCGCGGCAGCGGCTTTGGCGGATTTCGGGGCTGGAGCCGGATACGCTACCGGGACGTAGGAGAACCAGGCCTGCATATACTCATCCGTCACCTTGCGCCGCGCCATGATCTTGCGGCGCTTGTCGAGGAATCGGCGGAAGTTGGAGACCAAGAACGGGAAGGCCTTGAGCGAGCTCTGCTCGCGGAACAGGCAGGCGGTGAACACGATGGCGTCGCGGAAGGTGATGGAGAGGAAGTTGCGCCAGTAGACAGCCGGGGTGATGTTCTTCACGCGCATCAGGAAGCGGTTCTTCACTGAGTGCATGTTGATTTCAGCCGGCAGCGCGCGGCGATTGCCCGGCAGCACGCTGCGCACGTGATAACCGCGGGCGGCGGGCGTGTACAGGCACTTCCAGCCCAGGAGCTGCGCGCGCCAGGCGACGTCGGCATCTTCGCGGTAGACGAAAAAGTCGTTGTCGAAGAACTCGCCGTCGATGGTAATGTCGCGGATCATCTTGCGGCGGTAGAGCGCGGCGGCGGCGGTGGCGCCGAAGACGTACTCGGGCTTGAGGTAGTGGCCGTTGTCCACTTTCTGGCTGCCGCGATCGAGGTGCCGCAACATGGGGTTGAAGAAGATACCGGTGGAGTCGACGCGCTGTTCGTCGGGGATTTCGAAGTTGGCCTTGAGGCTGAGCAGCTTGCCGCAGACGGTGCCGACGCGCTTGTCAGCGGTTGAGGCGGCGGCCATCAGGTCAGACACGAAGCTGGTCTCCAGCAATACGTCGGGGTTGAGTGTCAGCACCCATTCACCGCTCGACAACCCGATCGCCTGGTTCTGCGCCGCGGCAAAGCCAATATTTTCCTGGTTATAGACGATCTCACACTGCTCTTCGAAGTGCTCGAGAATGTCGGTTGTGCCGTCGGTGGAGGCGTTGTCGATGACGACGATTTCCAAGTTGGCGTAGTCCTGCGCGAGCACGGACTCGAGGCAGCGGCGAATGAAGCGGCCGCTATTGTAGGTGACCAGTGTCACCGAAACCAAATCCAAATTGGCCATGAACGAGATCGTAGCTACGCTTTCCTAGTTTGATCCTGGCCGGCGGACGGCAGCTTACCGTGCACCACGAGGTGCCACGCCAGCCCCGCCACGGATCCTCGTCCCGGCGCTGCCGCTCCCCGGGTGCGGGTGAACAAACGCCGGATCCCAATCCCAACCAGAACCGCCGCCGCCACCAGCCTTACCGCCATGGGCGGCCCGGTATGGATGGCAGCGTACTGTAAGAGATTACCACACCAAAACTGTTGACGATCCGAGAGTTGCAATTTCAGTACCGAATGCCCCCCGGCGTGTGAAGCGCAGGTTTCCGGGACATACCAAATGTCATAGCCCAGGTTGGCTACGCGGCGGAGGAAGTCGACGTCTTCGAACCAGACCGGGTGAAAACGCTCGTCAAAACCCCCAAGCTGGGTCCAAGCGGCGCGGGGGAAGAGCAGGAGCGCGCCGGGAGGCTGGTCGGCAGGCTGGCTGCGCGAGAGGTCGAGATCGAGAGCGCGGTAGCGGCGGTTGACGGGGTTCCAGGGGAACAGGCGGTTGAGGCCGAGGGTTTCAAATATCAGCGAGCTTACGGTGGGGAAGCGGCGGATGGTAAATCCTTCCTGGTCCTTCCCCGTATTCGTGACCAATCTACCCCCTACTGCGCCGACGCCCGGCTGCCGCGCACGAGCAAGCATCGGTTCGGGCGAGGTGAGGAGGTGGGCGTCGGGATTGAGCAGCAGGATGAAGGCGGCTTCACCGGGCAATGCGCGGACGCCCTGGTTGACGCCGCCGGCAAAGCCGCGGTTGTCCGGGTTGGCTTCGAGGCGGACGCCGGGATAGCCGCGGCGGGCGATGGTCACCGTGTCATCGGTGGAGGCGTTGTCCACCACCACCACATGGTTGGTGTAGCGGAGCGCGGAGTCGAGGCAGGCGGCGAGGTGCGCCGCCGAGTTGTGGGTGACGACGACGACGCCGAGCTCAGTGGCCTTCGTGTTCAAGAAAGCGCTCGGCTTCGATGGCGGCCATGCAGCCCGCGCCGGAGGCGGTGATGGCCTGGCGGTAGGTGCGGTCCTGCACGTCGCCCGCGTAGAAGACACCGGTGATGTTGGTGCGCGCGCCGCCGTGGGAGACGATGTAGCCGTCCGGGTCGAGATCGAGCTGGTTGCCGAATACCCTGGTGTTGGGGATGTGGCCGATGGCGACGAAGAAGCCCTCCACCTGGCGCTCGTAGGTCTCCCCGGTCTGGATGTTGCGCAGCTTCACGCCGGTGACGATGTCTTTGGCCGGGTCCATCACTTCGTCCACCACCGTGTTTGTGAGCATCTCGATCTTCGGATTCGCGCGCACGCGATCGAGCATGATCTTCGACGCACGGAACTCGTCGCGCCGGTGCACCAGCGTCACCTTCTGGCCGAAGCGCGTGAGGAAGTTGGCTTCCTCCATCGCCGAGTCACCGCCGCCGATCACCATGATCTGCTTGCCGCGGTAGAAGAAGCCGTCGCAGGTGGCGCAGGAGCTGACGCCTTTGCCAATGAGCTTCTGCTCGCTGGGCAAGCCGAGCCAGCGCGCCGACGCGCCACTGGCCACGATCAGCGTGCGGGTTTCAATCCACTCTTCGCCGTCGATCTCAAGGCGAAACGGGCGCTTCGAAAGATCGGCCTTGGTGACTTCGGCGTTGCGATAGGTGGTGCCGAAATGCTCGGCCTGCTCGCGCATGCGCTGCACCAACACCGGACCGTCGATGCCTTCGGGGAAGCCGGGAAAGTTTTCTACGAGCGTGGTGAGCGAGAGCTGTCCGCCCACTTCCTTGCCCATCAGCACCAGCGGCTGAAGGTTGGCGCGCGAGGTGTAAATGGCGGCGGTATTGCCCGCGCAACCGGAACCGATGATGACAACGTTATGCATGGTGGCTGAACTCTCATCGTAACGGTAATGTGGAGGGGATGCCAACTGGTTCAGTAATTGTGGTGGGCGCGGGTGCGTTTGGGGGATGGACGGCGCTGGCGCTGCTGCGCGCCGGATGCCGGCGCGTGAAGCTGGTGGATGCGTGGGGGCCGGGGAATTCACGGTCGTCCTCGGGTGACGAGACGCGCGTGATTCGCGGCTGCTATGGACCCAACGCGGTCTACACGCAGATGGTGGCGCGCGCGCTGCCCATGTGGCGCGAGAACGAGCAGCGGTGGGGCGTGCGGCTCCTGGAGCCGGCGGGCGCGTTGTGGATGGGGAACGGCGCGTACGAACGCGCGGCGATGCGGTGTTTGCGTGAGGCGGAGTTGCCGTTTGAAGAAGTGAGTGCGGCCGAGGGGCGTGCGCGCTGGCCGCAGATGAATTGGGATGGGATCGAGGGGGCGGTGTATGAGCCCGAGGGTGGCTTCTTGTATGCCAGGCGCGCGTGTGAAGCGGTGATGCGCGCGGTGGTGGCCGAAGGCGGCGAATATGTGCAGCAGCAGGCCGACGTGACCAGTCTCGCGGCGCTCGGCGAAGCGGATCATTACGTGATTGCCGGCGGACCATGGCTGGGCGCGATGTTTCCAGACATCGCGCGGGTGACCGCCACGCGCCAAGAGGTGTTCTACTTCGGTACTCCGGCGGGCGATGCGCGGTTTGACGAGCGGCATTTCCCGGCGTGGGTGGACAACAGCGGTCCTCCGCGATTCTACGGCATCCCGGGCAATGAGTGGCGCGGGTTTAAAGCTGCGATGGACGTGCCGGGCGTGCCGCTCGATCCATCGCTGGTGGACCGCACGCCTTCGCCGGCCGCGCTGGAGCAAGCGCGCGAGTTTCTGGCGCGGCGCTTTCCGGCGCTGGCCGGCGCGCCGGTGGTGGAGCATAGAGTATGCCAGTACGAGATGTCGCCTGATGGCGACTTGATTGTGGACCGGCACCCGCGGCGCGCGAACGTGTGGCTGGTGGGCGGCGGGTCCGGGCACGGGTTCAAGTTGGGCCCTGCGCTCGGCGAGATGGCGGCGCAGATGGTGTTGAGCTTGGACGCGGTGCGGGCGGAGTTTGGGCTCGCGCGCTTCGCCGACGGAGCGGGTGGAGGCGTGGGGGAGCGGAAGTAGGGACTCTCCGGTTGGAGAGTGGCAGGTCTCAACGACACTCACCAAAACGTGGGCCGGCGAGAACGGGGCCCCCGCCTAAGTCCTGCTTGGCCAACGGACGACAACGGCGCGGCGAGGGGAACGCGGATTGCGCTTATTGCCGCTGCCATGCACTTGGTGATCCGGCAACAGGTAATTGACGATCTGCAGCGTCCCGCTCGCAGGGCATTCGCGGAGCGGGTTTGCACGCACCTTCGAGAGGCGCATGGTGCTTTTGTGGCGCATCTGGCCGACGATGCGCTGCTCCGCCGCGTGGAGGCCGGGTTAGGGCTGGCCCGCCGGCAGGGAGTTCGCACGCAGCGAGGCCTGGCCCTGTTTGTTACGATCCAATTTCGTGCTTGCCCGGACTTCTCGTCACACCCGCTGGTGAGTCGGTATTTCGCCGACTCGCCCGGTCAGGGCGATTATGCGTTGAAGCGTCTGGTGGTGGAGATGACGCGGGAGGATTGGGCTGCGGTGACAGGGGGCCGGCAGTGAGCGCGCCGAGTGCTGTTGTTCCCACGACAAAAAGGCCCGACGGGCGTGATTACCTGTACTCCGACGAAGCGCAGGCCCACTATCTCTTCGGGCACCCCCACTGGTATTGGGCAACGACAACTCACTTCTGGCGCATCGACTCGACGACCCAAACGGCGGAGTGGTGGGATGGGACCGGCTGGGGCAGTGAGGAGCGGCCGTTTGTACGGCAGCCCGACGAAGACGGCGGGGCGCCGCCGCAAGGCCCGCTCGAAGGACGGCGCTTGTCCGCCGGTCGCAACTGAAGTCTTGCGCAGGCCACTTTCAATTCGATTTCCGGCAGTGCGTTTGCTGGAGGTGGGCGCAGGCACGGGTGAGTTGACAGCGTTCCTGTTGCGGAACTGCGGAGCCCGGGTGCCGAACCTTTGCAGGATGCTCGGCCCGAGCGACCTGGCCGGCCAAGCCAACACCCTCGTGAAAGCACTCGAGGCCGGGATTGCGCCGATATGCGGGGTGGACGCGCTGGAACTAGCGAATCTCTTCGATGCGAGTTCGCTCGACATCGTGCTTTATTCGCAATGTTACGGATATGGGCTTTCACGGTTAGTCCACCGAAAATCGCAAATCGACACCCGCTTCCTGCACGCAGCAATGCATGTATTGCGGCCCGGCGGGTGCCTGGTGATGATTTCGCGCAGCAATCTGCTGTTCTACCGGTTCATGCAGTGGGCGGAGGATCAATTGCCGTGCGAATACACCAACGCGGTGTTGAAGAAGATCAACAGGCTAGGTTGCGGGGCGAAAGACCGATCGCTCCAAACCACGAATCAATTCACGGTGGTCTACCCGGCCCAACTGGCGGAAATGTGCGTGGCAGAGGGTTGCTGGGCGGAGGTCTCTCCTATCGCACCGCCACCCGGTCTCACCTCTTCCGTCCACAACGACCGGTTTGAAGAACAGCAGTTTGAAGAACAGCGCGACCTGCACGGCTTCAACGTGCAGATTGTGTTCACCAAGTGCGTGCCGGGCGTTGTCCCCGTGGTGCGCTACCTGTCAGAACCCTCGCCGGTCTGGGACCGACTGGCGGACTACTTGCCCTGTCCAGCAGCGGCGCCCCTGGCGACGGCGGCAAGCGCCGCAGCCGTACCGTTCATCGGGCCAGCATTGCCGCCATCAACGGCGCGGCGGCCCCACGGAGGCGAGGAAGGCGAGAACAAGCGGCACCGCACAGGTCCTGGCAATGATCCTGACGAAGATGATGACGAATAGCCGCGTTACTGGCCATTGAACTCCACCATCGCCGCCTTTAAACGGGCTGGTCACCGGCGTGTTTCGTCGGGCCGCCCTTCAGCATCGTGCCCGCGGGTTGCGTAGGTCCAGTGAAGTGCCGCCGGGCTGGTGACGCGCACGGCTTGATCTTGTGATCCTCACGGTGACGCGTGACAGCAGTCGCTCATGCATCGCCACGCGTTCCTTCGGGGCAAGCGCACGCGGGTGACGCGCACCTGCGGGGCGGGTCAGGGCACGGATTTAAGCTGGGCCCCGCGCTGGGCGGCGGCGGAGCGGAAGTAGCACGGCGAGCACGAAAATATGTCATGTTGGACATGAGCACCGTGTTGGAAGATCCAGTGACAAACTGCTGGTGTGGCTGCAGAGCGAAGTGAAGACCGCCGCCGTTTGGCACGAGCGCTCGCCTGGAGGCGGGGTGCTCCTTCGACGGTTGCAGCGCGGCGGCTCCCTGGGGCTGCCTCACTCAAGGCCGATGCCGTCAATTGGCGCTCAGTGTCACGATCACGTTGCCGAAGACTGCTTGACAAGCTACTTGGCGCAAGCCAATGACGGGGCGCGCGCATGAACACACTGAAGAAGAATCGGCTTGAACGGGCCGGCTCGAAAATCGGTGGCGCGTCTGAGTTTCTCGGCCTGCGCGCTGAAGAAGCGGAGTTAATTGAGGTCAAGCTGGCGCTTGCTGGCGCGGTGAAGGAACTGAGACAGAAGCTGGGGCTGACCCAAGCGGAACTGGCTACCCGGTTGGGGTCGAGCGAGTCTCGCGTAGCCAAGATGGAAGCCGGTGGCCGGCCGGTATCGTTGGATCTCCTGGTGAAGTCACTGTTGCGGATCGGCGCCGGATCGGCTGAGATCGCCCGGCGGATCCGCCGGGCGACGCCCGCAAGAGCTGCCTAGCTAGCCGGCACAGGGCCGGGCGCCCTAATGGCATGAAAAGACTCGCCGCCCCAGCTCCGTTGTGCCGGCGAGTCCTTAGAAGCTCGCATATCTCATGGGGTTTCGTCGCGAGATGCGTGAGAAGGCCGTGGATACGAGGCGCGCGCCGCTCAGCGCGCGGAGGCATACTTGAACAGTCTGTCGAGCACGGTGAGCAAGCGCAACGAAGCAGACGCGGCCTTCTCACGCGTCGCAGCAGAAAGCCTGTGAGATATGCGGGCTAGACGTTGCACTACTGCGACGCGCCGTAGACCGACTCAAGAATCTGCAACGCGCCTTGTTCGAGGAGCCGTTTGGCCAGCGCGTCGCCGAGCGATGCGGCTTCGGCCGGGTCGCCTTCAGAATGATGCGCGAAAAGACGCGTGCCATCGGGCGAGGCGACGACGGCGCGGATGCGAAGACGCGCGTTCTCGATGACGGCGTGCGCACCGATGGGCACCTGGCAGCCGCCCCCGAGTGCGCGGAGCACGGCACGTTCGGCTTCCACGCATGCCAGCGTATCGGCGTGCGTGAGACAAGCGCAGACGGCAGCGGCCGCGTCGTCGCCGTTGCGCGTTTCGATGGCCAGCGCACCCTGGCCGACGGCGGGGCACATCACGGCCGGGTCAAGCAGTTCGGCAATCCGCTCGCCCCAGCCGAGGCGGCGGAGGCCCGCGGCGGCGAGCACAATCGCGTCGTACTGTTTTTCGTCCAGCTTGCGGAGACGGGTGTCGAGGTTGCCGCGGACGGGTTCGATGCGGAGGTCTGGACGAAGCCCGCGGAGTTGAGCGGCACGGCGGAGGGAACTGGTGCCGACGCAGGCGCCGGCGGCAAGATCGGTGAGGCGCGCGCCGACGATGGCATCGCGGGGGTCTTCGCGCTCCGGCACGGCGGCGAGCATCAGACCGTCGGGGGGTTCGGTAGGCATGTCCTTCAGGCTGTGCACGGCCAGGTCAATCCGGCGCTCGGCGAGCGCTTCTTCGAGCTCCTTGGTGAACAGGCCCTTGGCGCCGACTTTGGCCAGCGGCACGTCGGTGATCTTGTCGCCCGTGGTTTTGATGATTTCGATTTCCGTGGCGACGCCGAGGGCGGCCAAACGCGCGGCCACCCAGCGCGATTGCCAGAGCGCGAGCTGTGAGCCGCGGGAGCCGATGATGAGTTGGTTGGGCATGACGGGAAGCGCGGCCGCTGCGGCCACCACGGAGCGGGTTGAGCCCGCCGTAAGCTAAAGCTTACCCCACATTATCGATGCGGAACACGCGGCGGATGACGTCGACGGTCTGGTGTCCCCCCGGCTCGCTCGCCTGCTTGCGGAGTTCAGCGATTGGGGCGTGGGCAACCTTGTTCACAATGCCGCGGAGCATGGCATCGAGCGCCTCCTGCTGCTGCGGCGTCAACTCGCCGAGTTTGCCGCGGATGCGCTCGAACTCGCCCTGGCAGACCGTTTCAAGCTGCTGCTGCAGTGTGACGATCACCGGAGCCATCTCGCGCGCGCGGAGGCGGGTGAGCGTGCGCTCCACCTCGTCGGCCACGATGCGCTCGGCCGCCTGCGCTTCGTGCTCGCGGCCCTTGCGGTTCTCTTCCACCGCCGTCCGCAGGTCGTCGATGTCGTAGAGAAAGACGTTGTCGAGCTGGTTGACCGCGGGCTCGATGTTGCGCGGTACCGCGATATCGATGAGGAACATCGGGCGGTTCCGCCGCGCGCCGATCACCTGCTTCATCTGATCGCGCGTGAGGATAGAGTGGGGCGCGCCGGTGGAGGCGATCACCACGTCCATCTCCGGCAGCGATTGCGCAAAGTTCGGGTAGTCGATGATGCGGCCGCGGAACAACTCCGCCATGGCGCGCGCGCGTTCAGGCGAGCGGTTGGTGACGGCGATCTCGGCCACGCCCTGGCGCTCGAGATGCCGCGCCGCCAGCTCCGACATTTTGCCCGCGCCGATGAGAATCACCTTCTTGCCGCGGAGCGAGCCGAAAATCTGGCGCGCCAGTTCCACCGCGGCGAAGCTGATGGAGACTGCATTCTGGCCAATCTCGGTCTCTGTGCGCACGCGCTTGGCCACGCCGAAGGCGCGTGTCATGACCACGTCCAAGAATCCGGCGAGCGCGCCCTGGCTTTTGGCCACTTCGTAGGCGTCCTTCAATTGTCCGAGAATCTGCGGTTCGCCGAGCACCATGGAATCCAGACTCGCGGCCACGCGGAACAGATGGCGGATCGCATCCTTTTCTTCGTGATGATAGAGGTACTGCCGCAGCCAGTGCGGATCCACTTCGCGCGCGCCGGCGAGGAAATGCGCCAGCGCGGCCGTGACGTCCCCATTGTCGTCCGTGGCCACGGCGATCTCCACGCGATTGCAGGTGGACAGAATCACGCCTTCCTGAACGCCGGGCATTTCGCGTAGCGCGGCCACTGCGCCGGGCAAACGATCGGCCTGGAAGGCGAGCCGCTCGCGCACTTCGACTGGCGCGGTGTTGTGATTCAGTCCGGTGAGCGCCAGCTTCATGCGTGGGTACTACTTCAGCAGCGACGGACGGAGCCCTACGTGCGCCGCCCACGTGAGGGCCGACGCACCGAGCACGGTGAGCGACATCAGGGCCGCCTTGCGCCCCCGCCAGCCGGCGGAGTTGCGAAGGAACACCATGACCAGGCAGAGCGCCCAGGTGAGCAACGAGATGGCAATTTTCGGATCGCCGATCCAGCGCGTGCCGGACTCAACGTACGCCCACGTGGCGCCGATCAAGGTGGCCACCGTCAGGAGCGCAAAGCCGATGCCCATGCTGCGCGTGATCATTTCATCCAGTGTGCCCAACGGAGGAAGGCGTTTGAAGCCGCCCAATTCCTTGCGCTTGAGGCGGCGTTCTTCGACGAGATAGAACACCGATGCGCCGGCCGTGAGAAACAGCGCCGCGTAACCCACCAGCACGAGGCCCACATGCAACAAGAGCCAGGCGCCGCGCACGCGTGTATCGGTCCAGCCGGCCACGGGCGCTTCGGTGGCGGCGAGCAGCGCCATGATGAACACCAACGGAAAGGCGAGCACGGCGAGCGAGGCGAATTCGTGACGCCAGAACGCGTACAGATACACGAGCGCCATCAGAAACGCGCACAGCGAGACGGACTCAAAGAAGTTATCCACCGGAAAATGACCGACCGCGAACCAGCGATCGATGATCGAAACCCAGTGGAGAATGGAGGCAACGACGAAGGCCGCCAGTGACGGGCGAAACAATGTCGACTCGCGCCGCAAGACCGTGACGAGCGCGTGCAGCAAGCCGATCGCATAGAGCGCCGTGGCCACCCGGAGCCAGAAGATGCTGAATTCCTGCATGCTACTCACGAACCCTCTAGTATAGCGGGCGTGCACTGGAACGGGCGTGCTGCGAGTGTGAGAAGCGCAAAATGGGCCGCCCCCTGCTGAAGGGACCGGCCCGGGTGAGGAGAGACTGGAGAATCGCGAGGCGCGCGACGCCAATCTACTTTTCTTGCGCGAGGTGTAGACCTTTGTGGATCGCGTAGAGCGCGAGTTCCAGGCGGTCTGACACGCCGGGCTTGTCGAAGATGTTGTGCAGGTGGTTCTTCACCGTTTGCTCACTGATGAACATCTTATCAGCCATCTCTTTGTTTTTGTAACCCTGCGCCACCAGCGCGACGATCTCGCGTTCGCGAGCCGACAGGGGCGAGCGTTCACGGCCACCCTTGCCGTTGCCGCCCACAACTGATCGTGCGGTGAGGCCTGCCGCATCACAGCAGCGGTGGTGTGAGAGTCAAGCCAGATCTCGCCCGAGTGCACCTTGCGGATGCTCTTGACGATGAGGTCCGGCTGGGTTTGCTTGATGACGATGCCCGAGCAGCCGAGCTTCATCGCCTGCACCCACTCATTCTTGTCTTCCGAGGCGGTTTAGACGGTTTAGACAATGATGCGCGTCTTCTTCGTGTTGTGCTGAAGCGACTGTAGTGCTGTGATGCCGTCCATGCCCGGCATCTTGAGATCCAGCAGCAGCACGTCCGGGCCGGTCTCTTCGATGACATCGAGCGCCTGCCGTCCGTTTTCCGCTTCGCTGACGATCACGATGTCGTCTTCAAGCTCCAATAGTTTGCGCAATCCGTCGCGAACGATCGATGATCGTCCACCAAGACCACGCGGATCTTCTGCGGCTCCGCGGCTGGGCTTTCAGCAGCGCCCAGCGGAAGCAGCGCTTCGGTTTCGTTTCCTGTCGTGATTCCCCCTATCATGTCCTCGTACTCGTGGTACTTGGTACCATCTGCTCCGCTTGTAGATGTCCTAGTACTCTCTTGGAATCAGGGCCCCGACTAAAGGACTTATGTTTCGGGCCTTAGAGTCTAGTGCTTAGTTGCATTTAGTGATAAGAGTATTTCGCAGCTGGCTTCCCTTGACCTCACGTTTGCGCCAGTGAAAAGGCTTGGGGTGTTCATTGGTCTTTGCGACGAATGCTTTGATGGCCATGCGCAGTTGTTCTTTGCTGGCAAAGCTGGCGCCGCGAAGAACTTTGCGAGTCAGCAGCCCGAACCAAATCTCAATCTGATTGAGCCAACTGGCCGAGGTGGGCGTGAAGTGAAAATGCACCCGACCTTCGTACTTGGCGAGCCAGTCGTCGTTTCGCTTGTGAGTGCA
>Ga0194119_10005161_pt1 | contig 19630 bp, 15 predicted proteins | sample TA2MahC100mmetaG_FD_148620 | JGI IMG/M metagenome (GOLD analysis project Ga0194119, IMG submission 148620) | Freshwater microbial communities from Lake Tanganyika, Tanzania - TA2015018 Mahale Deep Cast 100m | ecosystem: Environmental > Aquatic > Freshwater > Lake | place: Tanzania: Lake...
AATTCACAATTGGAGACTATGGGACAATCTATTTTGGGTGCTTCTTTCCTGGGCCTGGAACACTCCACATTGGGCATAATTTTTGGCTGGGTAACAATTCAGTCGTGGATTGCCTTGGCGGAACGACGATCGGCAACAATGTTGGAATTGGGGCACACAGTCAATTATGGTCCCATATGAAGTTCGGCGATGTCATAGCTGGCTGTCGATTCCATACAACGAACCCCTTAACTATTGGCAATGATGTATGGCTCGTTGGGCATAATCTAGTGGCACCTGTGACAATCGAGGATCGCGTACTTGCAATGCTTGGATCTTTGATTGTCAAGGACATTCCTGCGGACCGAACAGTTGCGGGTTCTCCGGCAAAAGATGTAACGGATAAATTTGGTGCTCAGTTTGTCGCTACCGATTCTGCCTTCCGTCTCGATGCACTGAAGAGGAGGATAGAGAAGTTTGCTATTGAGAAAAATGTACCGAAAATTTGGGAGCATATTGAGATCTGTTCCGGCATGCCCACAGTCCTTAGTGATCAGAAAACAATCATTGATGTGGTCTCCAGAACGTATCGCAAAACCGGTTCTAGAGTGGAAATGGAGCTGATGAGGCAGCTCCTTCCAGACGCTAAATATGTACCGATAAATTAGATGCGACTCACTTTTTCTTTCACCCATGATTAAACTTGAAAAAACACAATTTCGAGGGATGGCTTAAGTCACAATGCTGTTAGCGGCGTCAAGTTTTTTCCACGATCTCGCAGGTGGGATTCTTTAGGAGAAAAATCAGAGTAAGTTTTTACCAGAACATGGCTTACGAAACCAGAAATATCCTCATAAACAAAATTCATGACCGGGAGCTTGGAAAACAGGCCCCTCGTTATTTAGGTGGTCGTTTGGTTGATGTCGGTTGCGGCATGAAACCTTATAAAAAAATGCTTTCCCCTTTTGTAGTTCAGCATATTGGAGTTGACCACAAGGAGACCTTGCATTACAACGGCGATATAGACTTATGGAGTACCGCTTATAACATGCCGCTGTGTGATGCTTCATTTGATTCTGCATTGTGTACCGCAGTGCTTGAACATCTGGAAGAACCTGAAAGTGCATTAAGGGAATGCTACCGGGTTCTGAAATCTGGAGGACATGCGATATATAGTATTCCGTTTATCTGGCATTTGCACGAGGAACCTCGAGATTATTACCGCTTCAGTAAGTACGGTATAACCTATCTGTTCAACAAAGTGGGATTTAGTGTCGTCGAAATAAAAGCGCTTTCCGGGTTTTGGGTTACATTTGGTCAACTCTTGGTCTACAATATCTATCGATTGAATCGCGGACCATTCCGATGGTTTAGAGTAATTGATTTTGCCGGCTTGATGCTCCAGTTCATTTTTTATATCATGGATAAAATAGACAAGACCGAGCAGTGGACCTGGATGTATATGGTGGTTGCAAAGAAACCGTGACGACGTTGAAATTAAAAGCATTTTCGGGTCTTAAATGGAATACACTCTCTCAATTTGGGCGCCAAGGAGTGTATCTTATAACCACGATAATCTTGGCACGGTTATTAGAGCCTGCGGATTTTGGCGTTGTTGGGATGGCATTGGTCGTCAGTGGATTTATCGGGATATTCAAGGATCTAGGCACCTCATCAGCAATCATACGGCGACCCACTCTCTCGGATGTATTTCTTGGAACGATGTACTGGGTGAATTTTGGATTCGGTGTGCTGGCGACTTTGGTCGTAATTCTATTGGCTCCATTTGCTGGGCTATACTATAACGAACCCCTTGTTATCCCGGTATTGCAGATCCTGTCATTTGCGTTTGCGATTTCCGGCCTTGGCTCGGTACATCAAGCAATACTGGAACGTTCTTTAGCTTTCAACTCCTTGGCAACGCTTGAAATTGCATCAGTTGTCGTTGGTGCGGTTGTGGGTATAGGTCTTGCAATGGCACACGCCGGAGTATGGAGCCTTGTATTTCAAACTATGGTGACGACGTTTGTATCAACTTTGTTGTTGATCGTTTTCAGTGCCTGGCGTCCGCGTTTGGTCTTCAATTGGAAAGAGGTTATTGCCGTGCGTCAATTTAGTGTTAACCTGGTGGGATTCAACATTGTAAATTATTTTGCACGTAATGCAGATTACTTCCTAATTGGCCGTTTCCTAGGTGCCGAAAGTCTTGGGTTTTACACCCTAGCTTATCGAATTCTGCTCTATCCGCTCCATAGTGTATCAGCGGTGATTGGTCGGGTGATGTATCCGGTTCTTTCCACCGTTCAAAACGATTTGCGGAAGTTTCGTTCTGTATATCTTGACATGTTGGGCGGAATCGCATTGGTTACATTTCCCTTAATGACCACTTTCCTTGTCCTCTCGCGACCCTTTGTGATGACAGTTTTTGGCGAAAAGTGGACGCCTGTAATCGTGTTGATTGAAATATTCGCCCCAGTGGGCCTGATCCAATCACTTGGAACGACCGTTGGAGTGATTTATCAAGTCACCGGAAAAACAGATTTGATGTTTCGATGGGGAGTGGCCTCTGGAATTGTCGTTGTCACATCATTCTTGATCGGTTTGAAGTGGGGGATAATTGGTGTTGCATCTGCTTATGCGCTAGTGGTGTTGGCTCTTGCATATCCAAATTTCCTATTCCCCTTCAATTTGATCGAGCTAAAATTCATGCAATTATTCGTAGAGATACGAAAACCATTCATAAACAGTCTGGTGCTGTTGGTCATAATCCTATGCGTTCGGTCAATTTTGGAAGAACGATATACGGATCTACTTGTTTTGACAGCAGCCGGCTTCGGTGGAATTATTGTGTATTGCTTGATGAGCCTGATCACGAATAAAAGGCAACTTCATAAATTGTGGGATCTAGCTACTGGAGACAGGCGAAAGTAGATGAGTGTGGAGAAGATTGTTGCAATCCATAGTTATCCAATATGGCTTCCGCAGACTCAAACCTGGATGTACAACCAGGTAAAGTATTTGCCGGGGTTTATAGACGCGCATGTCGTTTGCGATATAACCGCCAATCTAGAGCAATTTAATTTGCCGAACATTCATTGCCTACGTGAGATTTCGCGCCCGCGTTTGTTTGCCGAGAAGCTTCTGCGAAAAATGTCGATTCGCATATCCAGGGGACACTTGGCGTCAATAGCGAAAGACCTCGAAATCGATGTGCTGCACTCGCATTTTGGAAACATCGGATGGAACAACCAAAAAACGGCGGAGAGATTGAGTGTGAAGCATATAGTGACATATTATGGATATGATGTGAATCGACTCCCTACCGAGGATGCGCGATGGCTGGCGCGGTATCGGGAACTATTTCAAAATGCCGACTTGTTCCTTTGCGAAGGCCCGCATATGGCCGGCCGGCTGGTTGACCTAGGATGTCCTAGGAGCAAGGTAAGGGTTCATCATCTTGGTGTCGCATTGGACCGGATCTCCTTCCAGCCGCGTCAATATGAGGCAGGCGAGGAACTGCAGGTATTAATTGTAGCGAGTTTTGTAGAAAAAAAGGGTATTCCTTATGCGCTTGCCGCACTGGCTGAGTGCCGCTCGGAATTCCCCGTAAGAGTCACCATCATTGGCGATGCCAGCTCGGAGAAGCGCAGTCTCGAGGAAAAAGACCGAATTATGGAGATCTTGAAAGACACCGGGCTTGCAAAAGTGACAAGGTTTCTTGGTTATCAGCCATATCAAGTTGTTTTTGAGGAGGCGTACCGACATCATGTCTTCATGTCACCTAGCCTAACGGCTAATGATGGGGATACAGAAGGCGGCGCCCCGGTCACCCTTATCGAAATGATAGCTACAGGAATGCCCGTGATTAGTACCTCCCATTGTGACATTCCGGAAGTTGTCCAGTATAAGATGCCGGATTGGCTGGTGGGGGAGCGCGACGTCGAAGGATTGAAAGAAAGATTGCGGCTTCTGGTCAGGCAGGCTGGAGCATGGAATCGTATGTTGTCCACGGGCAGGCTCCACATCGAGAGGGAATTTAATGCGGTGGAGCAGGGGATTCGCCTTGCGGAGATCTATGCAGAGGTTTCGGGATTGTGAGGTGGATTTGAAAAGTGGAAGTTTCCCGGTAAGGAGAAGGGGAAGGCTAGGTTACCTTTCGGCAGCGCCGCGTGTATCCACTCGAGTGGATGCCGAGGCAGGCGGACCCAGGGCACATGTATTGGGTGTCATCACCGCCTTCGAATCCCTCGGCTGGAAGGTCTTTCCTTTTATTGTTGGGAACCGGATGCCCGACAGGGTCGTGCGGCAAAGCGAAATGGATTTGGGAAGAAGCAGGCTAATACGTTTGGTGGCTGACGTTGTGCGTTTGGGCATGGGTATTGTCAACAGCCTGCGAGCGTGGAGAGAATTGAATAATAATGTGGATTGGGTATATGAAAGGCTGGCAGTTTTACAAGCGCTGGGCTGGATTTTTAAACTTCGAAGTGTGCCCTGGATTTTGGAGACCAGTGGCCTGTTTTTTTATGAGGCCAAAAACGAACGAAAGGCAATTCTGCTTTCGGGGATCGCACGCTGGATTGAAATCTGGTCATATCGCCATTGTGATGTAATAGTCTGTGTGACCCGGACTTTGAAGGATTTGATCGTGAAAGCCTCCGGTGTACCGGAGGACAAGATTGTGGTGGTGCCAAACGGGGTGGATATCGATCGTTTCGACCCGGCCTTTTGCAGCCCAAGGAGAATTTTTACCGGTCCGACCATCGGTTTCATCGGCACGCTGGCGAGCTGGAATCGCCTCGACATATTGCTCAGAGTACTTTCAGAATTACGCCTAGAAGGCATATCCTATTCCCTGACCGTGGTAGGCGATGGTCCCATGCGTCATACTTGGGAAGCTCTGGCAGGCGAGCTTGGTTTGAATGAATGTGTTTTATTTATCGGCCGGGTTTCGTGGGATGAGGTACCTTCGTGTATATCCGGCTTTGATTTGGGTTATATGGGAAATCACCGGATGGAGATCGGTGTGATGTATCATTCGCCTCTCAAGCTCTATGAATACATGGCTATGGCCAAACCTGTGGTGGCCTCGAAGTCGGATGACGCGTTGGAGATGGTGATTCCGGGCGTCACCGGATTTCTATTCGAATCCGGCGATCCGGATAACCTCAAATCTGCGCTGAGGGCAGCGCACCTCGCCCGACCTCGCTGGGGAAAGATGGGATCAACCGCCCGGGATTGGGTACGTGAAAAAGGCACCTGGGCGGCTCGAGTAGCTTCGATGATACCCGATATCGAGAGGATTCTGGAGAATGGGAATGCGGATTCATCTGCTGGGCGTTGATCTGGATGCTGTGACCCAGGATCAGCTGTGTAATCATATTGTTGATGCCGTGCAGGGATCGCGGCGTAGAGTCATCGCCAACCATAACCTCCATAGCATCTATCTGTTTCATCACGATCCGGGGTTGCGTGAATTCTACCGGGAGACCGAAGTGAATCACATCGATAGCATGCCACTGGTTTTTTTGGCACGCATGATGGGTTACAAGGTTGACCGCATCCATCGGGTTACATATATGGATTGGATTTGGAAGTTGATGGAAATGAGCGAGGCGCGATCGTGGCAAGTCTATTACCTGGGGGGACGGCCGGGGATTGCGGATCAGGCTGCTATCCGGATCAAGAGGAGATTTCCCACCCTGAAGCTGGACACTATGCACGGGTATTTCAACAAGCAGGGTGATGAAAATGAGAAAGTGCTGGACATGATTAATGCCGCCCGGCCCAATATTCTCTTTGTTGGAATGGGTATGCCCCTCCAGGAGAAGTGGATATATGAAAACTTGGACCGACTCCATGCTAATGCAATACTTACGGCTGGAGCATGCTTTGATTACATCGCCGGCAGGCTGCCCACCCCTCCGCGATGGCTGGGACAGATCGGACTGGAATGGTCGTTTAGATTGTTCAGTGAGCCGAGGAGGCTTTGGAAACGTTATCTGGTTGAACCGTGGTTTCTGAGCGGCGTGGTACTGAAGGAATTGCGGAGTAAAATTCATAGGCCTGCGTGAGGTTGCCCAATGCTGCCGGACCGATCACCGGTAAAAGGAAGGGTTCGTGTTTAAACAAATTGCCGACAACAGGGAAATGACCTCCGTTGCCGCCACTTTCAGGCGTAGGCGTTATGGTTTCTTTCGATACCTGCTCTCCCGACTGGACCGCCCGGTTCGCGTATTGGATATCGGCGGAACCGATTCCTTTTGGAAGGTTATAGCGGATGTGTCCGATGCCGGCCTGATTGTCACATTGCTTAACATCCATGCGGAGATCGTCTCCAGCCCGGCATTTACAGGCATGGCCGGGGATGCGCGGAGCATACCGTTTGAGGATATGAGCTTTGATGTGGTATTTTCAAATTCGGTCATCGAACACGTCGGTGGATATGAGGACCAAAAACGGATGGCTGATGAAGTGCGCCGACTTGGAAAATGTTATTTTATCCAGACTCCGAACAGGTTTTTTCCCATTGAACCGCATTTCTTGTTTCCCCTTTTTCAGTTCCTTCCCAGACCAATTCAATGCCTGATACTGAAGAACTTCAACCTGGGCTGGTTCAAAAAAACGGGGGATCTGGAAGAGGCAGGGAGGATTATCGATGGAATCCGCCTCCTCGAAAGGAGGGAAATTGTCTCGCTGTTTCCGGGAGCCGGTATTTATGAAGAGAAATTTCTTGGTATGACCAAATCATTCGTGGCATACGGAGGGTGGGATGCCCGATTCGATGCGACAAACCACTGATTGTTGATGTTTTTGCCCATGTTTTGGTCAATTGACACACCCCTATGTTGAGGCGCTTTTCGGTTAATTTTGCCCTGTTTTCCATGATGCTTGATGGCATGACGGTCGGGTTTTCGTTGCTGTTCTCGACCCAGCTTCGGCCGATCCTGAATGCCTTCAATTTCATCGAGCCATTGCAAGAAGTTCCGGTGGTCCCCGCTCCGATTCTTGCCATATTTCCTGCCCTCTGGGTGATGGTGTTTCTGGCTTTCTCTTTGTATGATGGAAGAAAGTATCTAAGGGCGGTAGATGAGTTTTCAACCCTAACGTTGGCAGTCTTGATCTCTTCTGTATCGGCCGCAGGCATCCTGTATTTGTCGTTCCGGGATATTTCCCGTGCACAATTTGTCTTATTTGTCATTCTCGTGTACCTGTTGTGTTTTGGATGGAGGATACTTGCACGCGGGTACTTCCGCTTGCAAGCCTCAGTGCCCAAGAAAGTGCGCAGAGTGCTGGTCGTCGGATGCGGCACCCTGGGGGAGAAGGTCCGGGTTCAGCTTGAAGATTCGGAAATCCTGAATTTTAGATTCGTTGGATTTGTTGACGAGATCGCTCCGATCTCGGAAAAAGGCAAGCTGCTGGGGGGGACACATGATGTGAAATCGGTCGTTCTTACCGAGGAGATATCCGATGTGGTTGTCGCCCTGCCTCATTCTGCTTATCATCTGATGGCTGAAATCGTGAAGGATCTTGAAGATCTGCCCATCCAGGTGTGGGTTGCACTGGGCTTTTTCGATCTGACGCTTTACAATACTGCCATCGAGGATTTTGCCGGTATCCCCATGCTGGACTTGCGCGCCTCTGCCATCGATGATTACCAGAGACTGGTAAAGCGTGCATTCGATCTGGTTATGGGTCTCGTTGCCTTGTTGCTTTTCTCCCCGCTCATGGCAATTTCAGCGCTTCTGGTTTACCTGGGTGATGGGCCGCCTGTATTGTTCCGGCAGAAACGGGCGGGGGAAAACGGCCGGCCATTCGAAATGCTCAAATTCAGGACCATGGTCAGGAACGCTGGCGAGTTGCAAAGCCTGCTGGAGAAGCGGGGTGAAGGGGCGAATGTGCCTCACAAAACAAAGTCCGATCCCCGTGTCACCCGCGTCGGACAGCTCCTCCGGAGATTCAGCCTGGATGAGTTGCCTCAATTCATCAATGTGGTCCGTGGTGAGATGAGCCTGGTCGGCCCCCGCCCGGAACTGCCCTACCTTGTGGAGCAGTATCAGCCGTGGCAGAGAAAGAGGTTTTCAGTTCCTCCCGGCTTGACGGGTTGGTGGCAGGTAAGCGGACGAAGTGACAAGCCCATGCATCTTCATACGGAAGATGACTTGTACTACATCCAAAATTATTCGATCCTGCTGGACCTGCAAATTCTTGTGAAAACAGTTTGGGTTGTGTTGATGGGCAAGGGCTCCTATTAGGCGAAATGGTGACTAGAACAACACGCGCAATTGTTGAGCCTTTGTTGATTGCCATAACATTCCTTTTAATTAATATCCGTTCGTTGATCTTTTGGCGATTATTTCCAGATGCGTCCAATTTTTTAAGCGAAGCTTGGAACGAGATTTGGATTTGGTTACCAACATTAGGCGTGATGGTGTACATCGTTTGGCGAGAAAGATCCCTTAAAGCGCACATAAAGTTATGGTCCACCCAACGATTGTTAATCCTGTTCGTTTGTTATTCAACAGCTTCAACTTTTTGGTCTGATTCAGGGCTGATCACTTTGCATCGGATTTCGATTTTCGTATTTACATTGGCGACCGCGACTTTTCTAGGCGCTCGATATGATCTCTCAGACTTCGTTCGCATCCTGTTTTGGGTTTTTGGTATCACAGTCGTGCTAAGTTTGTTAACCGTGTTGGTACTTCCCACCCTTGGAACGGACTTAAATCCCCCTTATGATGGAGCCTGGAGGGGTATCTTCTGGCATAAGAACCATTTAGGCAACCTTATACCTCTCTTTGCTATTGTCTTCCTTTCTCACTGGCTCAACAGTCGCACCTATGAAGGGAAAATGGAAAAGATACTGGCGATTTTATTTTATTCCACTAGCATTATCCTTCTTGTTAATGCGAAATCTGCTGGCGGAGAGATTGTGTTCTTATTATTGCATCTGGTTTTTATTGGTGGAATTATTTGGGTGAACATCCGACAACAATTGGGTTTAGCCCATTATTGTTTGTTCGCATCAGGATTGGTAGTTGTTGGAGTTGTTGCTCTTACAAATCTTGATATTATCTTTGGCTTGTTTAATCGTAATACTACCCTTACAGGGCGGATTCCTTTGTGGGAATATATTTTTACCGTGTATTTCTTGAGGAAACCCTGGTTGGGTTACGGATTTGGCACTATTTGGAGCGATTCTGCAGTCCGCACTAGTACCAGTAATGCGCTTGGATGGATGTATCCCGTGATGATTGGCGATAATGGATTTATCGACTTAGTAATTAATTTGGGTGTGACCGGCGGAGCTATATTTCTTGCCCTTTACTTTCGCGGCTGGATCAAGGCTATTCGATTTTCCATCACGAATCCACAGCCAGCGGAATTCTTTGTCCTCCTCTTCATGGTTTACACGTTATTCGCGAACATGAGTTTCAGCCTGTTCATGGAGACAGAAACCATGATATGGTTAATATTTTTGGTTTGTATTTTTCTCATGTCGAAGAATGTGGTTCATAATCCTGTATTTCGTTGACGCCGTTCCATTCTCTACCTTTTTCCGTTTTCCCAGAATCGTCAAGTGGAGATGGAGGAGATCGAATTCGGATATTTCTCGAGGTCCCATTCGTGTTGATTCGTTATTCCCGAAGCTTTGTTCTATATAGGAAAATCGCGGAATCGGAAGATTGATAAACCTCGGTGAAAGTGTCAGGATACTTCTCCATAGATTGAATTAATTCTCCCCCGAAAGGCATAGTTCCACGAGGGCTGCATCTTAGTGTTGGGGTCAATTTTGCAACATACACATAGCTGATATCCAATTTGTAGTTTTCGATTGCGTTTAACAGACATGTTACATCCTCGTGGATGCAATTTTGAATTTCAAGTAGCTCATCGATAAGCTCGGAAAATCTTGGCCCTTCTATCCATTCTCTTCCCTGAATGGTTGTGGTGTTGGTGCGGCCGGTCAAGGTGGGAAACCATTCAAGTGTTGAATCGCAAAACAGATTTGTCTCCCCGCTCAATATAAGAAAACGCGCATTGCTCGAAGTGTTTTGTTTAACCCAATTATAGGTCTCCCGGATTTCCTGGGGAAGGTGATTTTGGGAAAGTCGAAAACCATAAAAATAGATATTGACAAACAAATTAACAAGCATAAATGAAACTATACCCATAACAGCTCGGCTCTTTGTTGGGCGTGAGATTTGCACTTTGGTAATCCCACTTTCCAGGTCGATCAATCTTGGAAAGATCATTTCTGTCAGCGATATGGCCCCGCATAAGTTCAAAATGATCACAGCTACGTTTGGTGCATTCCGTGATTCAAGGACAAACATGGCTATAAGCCATACAGGCAGCAGGTACTCTCTTTTGGCAATTAGGATGAATAAGCCGAGAAAGGCAAGGGCCGACGTCAATTGGAAGAATGGATCATTAATGATATTGAAACTGATTAAAGGGAAAAGCCAGAGATCTGAAAAATGTCCGGTTTGAGCACCGGACAAAATCGGCGCTAATCCATAGTTTATCAATATTAGAGCCCACCAGGCGGAAGTTAGAATCAAAGTTGAGATAAGAACAATCAAAGAATTTCGGAATCCTTGGCGCGTGCGATTGGTGAACAAGAACAATAAAAGACAGGCGAGAATGGTGTGTACCGCGGCTTCTGGATGAGTCAGCACGACCAAACTTGAAAAAAGAATGGACAAGAGCAGAGATTTCCTGCTACCACACGTATAGAGTTCGTGAACATACCGTAAGGTAAGAATTAAAAAGAGTTGTCCGAGGCCACGCGTTATTCCTCCACCCGCCACCATCCATGTGAGTGTTTTGGAGGTGAATGCGTAGAGAAATGCAGTAAATCCCGCTTTGTACTTGCTGGAAAATATCTGCAAAGCAAGAGCATAGACCGCTGGTATATGGAAGATTGAATATAATCCGGGCAACCATTGGACGATTGTGATCAATGGGATGTTAAAAATGTCTGAAAGGAATGCAGAAATGTAGAAACCAAGCGGAGGATAGACGAACGGAATTTCAAAACCATTATATAAAATAGTCAAAGGGAATTCATATTGGTTTTCTATGATGGTATTAAGGATGTTGTAGAAATAACCACCATCATTGATTGGGAATCCTGCAAGGAGAATTGGTACGATTCTAACCCAGGCACCAAATAGTAATCCGATCAAGGCGAGCAATACACCTAAGTCATCCTGATCCAATTCTTTTTTCTTGGTATTCATTGGATAAACTTCTTCTGCCATTCAAACAGCTTGTTCAAGGCTTCGATCGGGGACAGGGCGTTCACGTCCAACGACTTCAGATCGTCCAGCAGGGGACTGGTCTCCGGAAACAATGCGGCTTGTTGCGCGGCATGCGGATCGATTCGAACCGCCCTGCCGGAAGTTTTTTCTAGTTCCAGCATGATCTCATTTGCGCGCTGGATGACTGCGGAAGGCAACCCGGCCATTTGCGCCACATGAATCCCATAGGATCGATCCGCGCCGCCGGGGACGATTTTGTGCAGAAAGATCACTTTATTCTCCGCCTCGCTGACAGCCACATTATAGTTGCGTACACCGGGGAGCAAATCAGCGAGCTGGGTCAGTTCATGGTAATGTGTCGCGAAAAGTGTTTTTGCCCGCAAGTGGGGATGGTTGTGGATGTATTCGACGATTCCCCAGGCGATCGAAAGGCCGTCATACGTGGAGGTTCCACGACCGATCTCGTCGAGGATTAGTAAACTGCGGGAAGTGGCATGGTGCAGGATGTTCGCTGCTTCGACCATCTCCACCATGAATGTTGACTGACCCGCGTGAATTTCATCCTGGGCCCCGATGCGAGTGAAGATCCGGTCGACCAAGCCGATCCTGGCAGAGCGGGCGGGGACGAACGATCCGATTTGTGCCATGAGGACGATCAGTGCCGCCTGACGCAGGTAGGTGGATTTTCCCGACATGTTCGGTCCGGTGATGATTCGAACAATTTCGCCCTTTCCAAAAAAAACGTCATTCGGGACGAATCGCTCATTCTTAAGAGTCAGCTCGACCACGGGGTGCCTGCCTTCGTGGATTTCCAGATCGCCTTCTTCATGGACTTCCGGTCGGGTATACCCCTCGAGCGCGGCTGCCTCTCCCAGTGATGAAAGCACATCGAGTTCGGCGAGGATTCTTGCGGCAATGAGCATTTTCTGGGAGGATCTGGTAAGGGTCGTACAAACCTCCCGGAATAATCGCGTTTCCAGTTCTCGGATCTGTTCCTCGGCGTTGAGAACCAGGGTTTCATATTCTTTCATTTCCGGGGTAATGAACCTCTCCGCGTTCACCAGAGTCTGTTTGCGGATATAGGTTTCGGGAGCCCGGTCCGATTGTCCCCGTGATATTTCGATGTAGTATCCGAAGACCTTGTTATATCCGACTTTCAGCGATTTGATGCCGGTTCTTTTCCTTTCGGTTCCTTCCAGGCTTGCGATCCATTCCCTGGCATATGCCGATGAAGCGATGGTTTCGTCCAGTTCCCGGGAATACCCGGGTCGAATGATCCCGGAATTCTGCAGTGTGGCTGGTGGGTTGTCATCAATTGCTATTTGCAGGAGGGCTAATACGTCTTCGAGCGATTCCAACTTATCCGTTATTCTGCCCATTTGTCCGACAGAGCGGATGATCTTGGGAATCTCCAAAAATGTGTTTCGTAATGCGACCAGATCACGCGGCTGGGCTTGCCCGGCAACAACCCGGTTGACCAGCCTCTCCAGGTCCGCAATCGGTTTTAAGGCATTGCGCAATTCTGTGCGAATCAACGGGTTTTCGAAAAAGTATTGGACTCCGTTCTGTCTGTTTTTGATTCCCTGGATGTTCAAAAGCGGCTGGTTGATCCACTGGTGGATGAGCCGTTTTCCCATCGGTGTAATTGTGTGATCCAATGTTCCAAGCAGTGAACCCTTTTTTTCACCTCGAAGAGTCTGATCCAGTTCCAAATTCCTGCGCGTGGATGCATCCAGGGTCATGAATTCGTCCAGTGTGTATGAGCGCAAGGAATCCAATAGCGCAAGGGCATCTGGCTGTGTTTCTCGAAGGTATTGGATGATCGTCCCCGCGGTCCTTACCGATAGGTCACCCTGGTTTATCCCAAAGCCATTCAATGTTGACGCATGAAACTGAGCAAGCAAAGTCTCATAGCATTTGCCGGGTTCAAATTTCCAGGCGGCGTACGGAGTGACGTGACCAGGCAGTCCTTCCGGGAGAGATATGCTGTCTGGCACAAGGAGCTCTGCCGGATGCAATCTCGTTAATTCAGCCCGTAATGTTTCAAGAGTCAGGATTGTTACTCCAAATTCACCGGTTGAAACGTCAACATAGGATACAGACGCAGTTTTTTCGTCGAAATAGATGGATGCAAGATAATTATTTCCATCCCCGGGCAGCAAGCCGGGTTCGGTGATCGTTCCAGGCGTGACCACGCGCGTAACCCGGCGGGGAACCAATCCCTTGACCGGAATGTCGCCCACCTGTTCGCAGATGGCCACGTGGTATCCCTTGGCGATCATCCTGGCCAGATAGTTCTCGACGGCATGGTAGGGAATTCCTGCAAGCGGCGTTCGAAGCCCTTTTCCAATTGGCCGCGAGGTCAGCACAATATCCAGCTCGCGGGCGGTTACTTCGGCGTCCTCGTCGAAAGTCTCGTAAAAATCCCCCAGGCGAAAGAACAGGATCGCATTCGGATAATCCCGCTTGATTTCCAGGTATTGCTGACGGATGGGAGTTACATCATCGTTCGCGGGCATTTCCCGATTGTACTATGACGGTGGGACTTGGGCTATAATCGGCCGGCGATGCCCTTAAGGAGAATGGATATGTACAAAATTGTTCTTGTCCGCCATGGCCAAAGCACCTGGAATCTTGAAAATCGCTTTACGGGTTGGACCGATGTGGACCTGACCGACCTCGGGCGTTCGGAGGCTTTTGACGCCGGCAAGTTACTGCTTGCAGGGGGATATCGGTTCGATATCGCCTACACCTCGGTTCTCAAACGCGCCATACGGACGTTGAACATCGTTCAGGAGGTCATGGATCTTGAATGGATACCAGTCGTTCGCGCCTGGCAGTTGAATGAGAGGCATTATGGATCCCTGCAAGGTTTGAACAAGGCTGAAATGGCGGTTAAGTATGGTGAAGCGCAGGTAAAACTCTGGAGACGGTCTTACGATGTGCCTCCCCCGGCTTTGGACCCGAGCGACGAACGTCACCCGAAGCACGATCAGCGATATGCCTCCCTGGCGTCCGACGAACTGCCTTCCACGGAATCGCTCAAACTCACCTTGCAGCGTGTGCTCCCATACTGGCACTCGACGCTGGCTCCTGATATAAAATCCGGAAGACGAATCCTGGTTGTGGCGCATGGAAATTCCATTCGCGCGCTTGTGAAATATTTGGATCATATCTCCGATTCCGAGATCACGGAATTAAACATCCCGACCGGCTTACCTCTGGTTTATGAGCTCGACGAGAACCTGGATCCTGTGCGACATACCTATTTGGGGGATCCCGAGGAAGCTGCCAGAAAAGCGGCTGCTGTGGCAAACCAGGTCAAAGCCAAGTGAAATTCTTGAATCATTTCGGTTTGCGGATAGAACGACCCCCTTCACAGGGCGGGCGAATCGGATCGATTTTGGGATTTTCTCCCTCTGAAAATTTGCGATTGGTAAAAATTAAATATAGCTGGAATGGTTTCTGAAACGACCTCACCAAGAGTGAATCCCGACTTCGTCCACGAGTTGGAGAAGCGCTTCTCAGGCGACCTAAAATTGGATTCGGCTTCCCGGATCCTTTATTCCACGGATGCCTCGATCTATCAAATTGCCCCGCTTGGCGTGATTCTCCCGAAAACCCAGGAGGATCTGCATATGGCAGTGGAATTGGCGGTCAAATACCGCATTCCAATCCTGCCGCGGGGGTCGGGGTCTTCCTTGGGCGGGCAGGCCATCGGGGAGGCGATCCTGTTGGATTGCTCACGTTATCTCGACAAGATCATCGAAATCGATCCTTCCGCAAGGTCTGCAACAGTGGAACCGGGTGTCATCCTTTCTGACCTAAACCGCAAAACAGGTTCGTACGGACTGATGTTTGGACCGGATCCCGCTTCTGCTGAACGCGCAACGCTGGGAGGGGTGATTGGCAATAACGCCACCGGAGCGCATTCCATTCGCTACGGCATGTCTGCCGATCACCTCCTCTCCGGGGAGGTAATCCTTGGCGATGGATCTTTGGAGGCCTGGAAAGTCGATGGCGTATCAATCCTTGACGAGGTCATTCAAACCATAAGGGATAAATATGCGGATCAGATCTTTACCCGCTATCCGCGTTCGTGGAGGAACTCCGCCGGGTACAGGTTGAATTATCTCCTCCCCTGGTCTCCTTCCATCCCAGACCAATGGGCTGAGGATGATTTCGGGCTGTCCATTTCCGTGTATCGTTCCGGGGGGAGAATTAATACCGCAGCCTTGCTGGGAGGCAGTGAGGGTACCCTGGCGGTCATGCGGCGGATCCATGTCAACCTGGTCCCCAAGCCAGGGCATACGATACTGGGTGTCCTGGCTTACGACAACATCGTGACAGCTTGCGAGGACGTGCCTCGATTGTTGGAATTTCGGCCGAGCGCAATCGAGCTAATCCCCCGGCTGATCATCCAATTGGCGCGCAGCGTGCCGGCGTATGCCCATCAAATGGACTGGATGAAGAATGATCCGGCTGCTATCCTTGTGGTGGAATTCAGCGGCGATACTCCCTCAATGTTGGCTGAGTCTGCCCGCCGCATTGGAAAGACCTGGGTGATTGCCGCCTCTCCCGAGGAACAAGCGCGCATCTGGAATATTCGGAAAATGGGCCTTGGGATTCTTGATTCCCGACCGCGATCCGCACGGCCTGCCGCGTTTATCGAGGATTGCGCCATCCCGGTTGAGCACCTGGGCGGATTTGTTGCGGACATTCAAAGAATTCTGGAGGATCATAACACCGAGGGCGGGATATACGGTCATGCTTCGGCTGGATGTTTGCACATTCGGCCGATCCTGGATTTGAAAACAGGGGATGGTATCCGGTCCTTAAGAAGCATTGCCGAGCAGGTATTCCAATTGACGTTGAAGCTGGGCGGATCCATGAGCAGTGAACACGGAGATGGCATCGTCGCAGGCGAGTGGATAGAGAAAACATACGGCGCCGAACTTGTCGATGCAATGAAAATGATCAAGCAAACAGTCGATCCCCACAATTTGCTGAATCCGGGCAAAATGTTCGCAGCTCCTCCCATGGATACTCATTTGCGGTTCGGTGAATCGTATCAAGTCAAGGCCTGGCCGGCCACTTTGAAATTTGATCACGAAGGCGGTCTGGCCGGCGCGATAGAACAATGCAACGGGCAAGGCGTGTGCCGTAAACGGACGGGGGTGATGTGCCCTTCCTTCCAGGCGACGCGGGATGAGGCGTTCAGCACCCGAGGACGCGCCAACCTTTTGAGGGCGCTGATCAGCTCACCGATGGTGGATGGTTTCCGATCCAGGAATGGGATGGAATGGAAGCGATCAAAATTCTTGAAAGCCGTCTATGCTTCCCTGGATCTCTGCCTGGCTTGCAAAGGATGTTCCGCTGAATGCCCGAGCGGTGTGGACATGCCGCGGTTGAAGTACGAATTCCTGAATGAATATTACAAACACCATGCTCGCCCTCTGCGGGATTATTTTTTCGGGTATTTCCACATCGTTTCGCGATGGATACAACCGATCGCGCCCTTGATAAATGTATTGACTGGGGTTTCCTGGATTCGCAAGTCGCTCGCTCGATTATTAGGGCTTTCACCTGAACGACCCTTTCCCAAGTTTTCCCATACCACGGCAAAGGTGCCCGGGATGAAAAAAGGTGCCAAAACGGTGCTGCTTCTTGTAGATGTCTTTTCACGTTACATCGATGCGGAAGTGGAGCAGGCTGCGTTGGATATATTGCACTGGAGCGGGCATGAGGTCAGAGTCCTGCCTGTGATTGGAGCAGGGGCTTCCCTACTCTCCAGGGGATTTATCGAGGGAGCCCGGTCTCACGCCAATCAGATCCTTGCCGCGATTGAAACATTGGGTGGGGGTGCCGAGTTCGATATTGTCGGATGTGAACCACCCGAAGTGTATTGCCTGAAACACGAATACCTGTCCTTGCTTCCAGACCGTTCGCGGGACATCGAGAGATTTCGGCATCGCGTCTGGCTGCTGGATGAATTCCTTCTGCGATCCGAAGCCTTCGGTCGGTTCCTTTCAAAGATTGAATCCTCCAATGGTCGAATCGTTCAAGATCGAATACCGATCACCTTTCATCCGCATTGTCATCAACGCGCCGAAGGATTGGCGGAGGATGATTTCCCTTTGGGGGTTTCTGCGTCGGTCACCCTGCTCAGGCGGTTCGGATTCGAGGTGGCGGTCATGGATGCCGGTTGCTGTGGCATGGCAGGGACGTTCGGATATGAAGCGGAGCACCATCAACTTTCCATGCAAGTCGGTGAATTGGGAGTATTGCCCGCAGCGAGGATGGCAGATAGACTGGTTTCGACCGGTTCGGTCTGCCGAATGCAGATTCGGCATGGCGCCGGGAAGGATGTTTCCCATCCGCTCGTCTTGGTTCGCGATCGCGTACGGGATTTTATGGATCCTGCGCGTTCACGAGTTGATTGAGTTCGCGTTCTGAATATGGCTCGTGAGTAGAAATGCCGCAATTCCAAATGCCACTGCAACGTTGATGGAATGTTTCCTTCCCTTCAATGGAATGCAATAGACTGCCTTGCACAGGTGGAGCAGGGCCGGATCGATTCCCGCGATCTCGTTGCCTACAGTCAATACTATTCCCGCTTCTCCTACGGGAGGCACCGATGTTGTGATATGGGATATTGGCGTCGCCATTTCTTCGGTTTCCAACGCGAGAATTTCCCACCCTTCTCTTTTCAATTTCATCGCCAGTTCCACGGAATTATTATGATGTGACCATTGGATTTGGGCGCTTGCTCCCGGGTCGGCTTTTTGAACGGCTCGGTCCTCCGGTTTGGGAGTGATACCGCAGAGATAGGCATGGTCGATGCCAAATCCTTCCGCAGATCGAAGGATTGACCCTACATTCAAGCCGGAACGGATGTTATCGAGAAGAATTCGGATATTCGAAGGCCTGTAGTCGATCTGCTTTATTTCCTGATCTCGTTTCAATGAATGGCTGCAGTCAAGAATAGTATCACCCAGACAACCCGGGCAGCGGGTTCCCGTTTCCCCATCATTGATTAGGGGGTATCTTAATCCGCAGTTCGTGCATATTCGTATTTCGCAAGTTCGAAATGCCATGGTTTCCATTATACTGGGCTGATCGTCGCCTTAATGAAACCAATGAAAGTAAGGAGCGGCTTATGTTGTGGGCTTTCATTCGATGGAACCACAGAGCACGCTGCACCCTTTCGGGTGTGGTTCGCGAAGAACGCGGAGATTCCGTATTCATTTCTCGGCGAACTCAGTGCTCCCTGTGGGAAGGAAAATCGAGACCTATCTTTTTAGCCGCTCGCTGGGAGTATTCGTAAACACATTTCTTGGTTATTACGGTTCCTTTACAGTACTTTCGCAGTTATGTGAGATTAGCAGAATGAAGAAATCGAAATGGATTTCCAGACTTTCGTTGTTGGTGCTGTGTCTTTTATCCGCAACGACCATGGGTTCATGGACGCAGTTTCCACGAAACTTTCAGGCTGCGGACGATTTGGTCAGGGAGGTGAATTCCCTGCGCGCCTCTCTTGGTTTATCCGCGTATAGGGTAAATTCCATTCTAATGATGACTGCCCAGCAGCATGCAGATTATCTGGCATCTATCGAATCCACGACGTACTACGGGGAGGATGGATCGCGCCCCTACCAGCGCGCGCTTGCGGCCGGTTACCCAGTTTCGGGCGATCTAACCTTTGGAGGTACATTTTCCGAGAGCATTTACGCCGGATCCAATCTATCACCGGCACAGGTTGTTGGGATTTGGCAGGGGATCGCTCGCGATTTGAATACTTTGACTTCTCCGGCTTTCGAGGATATGGGTGTGGGCATTGCCGAGAATGGAGGAGTCGCGTATTTCGTTTTGGATGTTGGCACCGCTACTTCTGATCTCAGCACAATTGGAAACCTTGACGCGCCTCTGGAAAAAGAGACAATGCCGGCCGGCACGGGGACACCCGAGGTCGTGGTTCTCTCGTCGACTCCCCTGGAGGATGGCACAGTGTATCACTTAGTTCGAGCTGGCGAGGCGTTGTGGAGCATCGCCTCTGCCTACGATATGACTGTGGAGGAATTGCGAAAGAAAAATCGTCTGACTTCTGACGATATTTTCGAAGGGCAAAAATTACTTATACATCAACCGCCCGCGGAAACGCCGAGTGCGATTCCGACCATTACCGTGACACTCGGTATTCCGACGTCCACTTCGACCCGACCGATGCCCCCTTCGCCAACACTTACGTTTACTCCTCAACCCATTGCGCCCGATTCAACCGGCAGTGGCTTTTTGATCGTTCTTGGAATCGTTTTCGTCGCCATTACAGCGGCAGGGATGGGAACGTGGTTAAGTCGGAAAACCCAACTTTAATTCGGTTCAATTCT
>Ga0194119_10005168_pt1 | contig 19607 bp, 19 predicted proteins | sample TA2MahC100mmetaG_FD_148620 | JGI IMG/M metagenome (GOLD analysis project Ga0194119, IMG submission 148620) | Freshwater microbial communities from Lake Tanganyika, Tanzania - TA2015018 Mahale Deep Cast 100m | ecosystem: Environmental > Aquatic > Freshwater > Lake | place: Tanzania: Lake...
CCGTAGGGGTCGTCGTCGACTTTTTTGTACTTATCGGTGGCGAAGTCGCGCGGGTTGTGGGTGTGCAGCGCGGCGATGCCCGCGGCAAAGGCCCGGCCGATCACCCCCAGGCTCAGCAGCGGCGCGAAGGCCTCCGGGGCCAGGCTCACCACGTCAAGTCTCATCACAGAGCGAGACGCATCAGCTGGCGGGCCGGCTCACCCGGCGAATCTCGGAGCTGAAGCTGGCGCGGCCTGGGCTGCCATCGGCACGGCTCTCCACGGTGGATCGCAGGCGCAGGTTGGGCTTGGTAAACCAGATGCGCTCGCGCACCTCCGCCTCGCCGCTGCTGAGGGTGAGCTCGAGGCTACCGTCGGGCCAGAGCTGCCAGCGGCCCTGTTGGTCGCCGTTGCGGAAACTGCCGTCGCGGCTGAACTGCAGCTCCTGGGCGGTGCCGTCCTTCGGTCCCACCTGCAGGCCCCCGGGAGCGTCTGCGGCTTCGGGCTCCAGATAGGCCACCAGCAGCTCGCCGCGTTCGCTGCTGTGCCACTCGTCGCCGTTCTCCCCCTCCAGGCCGGCATCGAGGGCAAAGCGGCTGCGCAGCCCCATCCACTCTCCGGCGCAGCAGCGCAGGAAGGCGCCGATCTCCTGGGGGGGGAAGGGGGCAGTGTCGGTGCTGGGCTCAGTCATAGACGCGATTCTCTCAGCCGCCAGGGTCGGTTCTGGGGGGCAGAGCTGTGTTGTGGGTCATCGGCGTTGAACATTGCCTCGATGTCATCGTCAAAGTCAGCCTTGAGATCGCAAGCCAGAACGGCTTCGGCAAGGGTGATGGCCTCTGAATCCTCAGCCTTGCTGGGCCCATGCCCTCCCTCGCTGGAGAGCCCTCGTGCGCTCTTGTCCTGAGTTGGCTGCATCGGTTCAGCGGTCAAGGTTGAGCTTTAGTCCCCCCGGTAGCCCAGCTCGGCCAGGCGGGCGGCGCTGCGGCGCCAGTTGGGCACCACCTTCACGAACAGCTCCAGATACACCGGCCCGCTGAACACCTTTTCCATCTGCAGCCGCGCCCCCTGGCCGATGGTTTTGAGCATGCGGCCGCCCTTGCCGATCAGGATGCCCTTCTGGCTGGAGCGCTCCACCAGCACGGTGGCCAGTACGGCGGTGCGGGGTCCGTCGTCGACCACCCGATCGATGCTCACCGCCACCGAGTGGGGCACCTCCTCGCGGGTGTGGCTGAGCACCTGCTCGCGGATCAGCTCCGCCATCAGCAGCTGCTCGGGCTGGTCGCTCACCGCGTCGGCCGGGTAGAGCTGGGGCCCCGGCGGCAGCTCCGCGCTCAGGGCCGCCACCAGGGCTTCGGTGCCCTCGCCGGTGAGGGCGCTCACCGGGTGCAGGGGCCAGTCGCCCACCAGCGCGCGGTAGCTGGCGGCCAGCTCTTCGGCCTGGGCCGGATCCACCAGGTCGGCTTTGTTGAGGGCCACATGCACCGGGGCCCGGCAGTGCTGCAGCAGCTCCACGATGAAGCCATCACCCCGACCCGCCGGCTCGCTGCCGTCCACCAGCAGCAGCACCACATCCACTTCGCCGATGGCGCCCCGGGCGCTCTGCACCAGCCGCTCCCCCAGCAGGTGGTGGGGCTTGTGGATGCCCGGGGTGTCGAGCAGCACCAGCTGGGCCGCCGGGGTGGTGAGGATCGCCCGCAACCGGTTGCGGGTGGTTTGAGCCACCGGCGAGGTGATCGCCACCTTCTGGCCCACCAACTGGTTGAGCAGGGTGGATTTGCCCACGTTGGGCCGGCCGATCAGGGCCACGAAGCCGGAGCGGTAGTCGGCGTTCTGCCCTGGTGCCGATCCGGCCCCACCGGCTCCCAGGAGCCGCGCCGACTCCTGCGGATCGGGGATCGGCAGGATCTGGCCTTCCAGGATCGTGCCGTCGTTGATCGCGTCGTCGTTGGGAAGGGGCGGGGGAGTGGCTGTCATGGGTTAACAGTGCCAGCCCATCGGACCCGGGGGAGTTTCCATAGGCTCGGAGGGCAGAGCACCGCTGGCTCCATGTCTGAGACGCCCAACACCCTTCGCCAACCCACTTTCCAGCAGGCCATGGAGATCACGGCCCAGTGGCTGGCGCTCTGGGAAAACGGGGAGCTCAGTGACGAGGTGCTGGGCGATCGGGTGGCCGAGTTGGTGGCCAGCCGCGATGGGGCCCGGGGCTTCTTCGTGGTGAGCCTGGCCGGCGATGGCCCGCTGATGGACCGTTTGCCCGAGCCGTTGGTGCTGCAACTGCGCTTGGCGGGAGAAGGGGTGGTGGACCTGTCGGTCCGCAATCTGGCGATGAGCACGGCCATGGCGCTGCACCACCAGCGGGCCGGGGATGCCGCCCAGCAGGGCGCTTCCGAGCGGGTCCAGACCCGCTGCACCGAGTTGCTGCGGGGCCTGGAGCCCCAGGCGGTGAAGCAGCGGCTCGAAACCCTTCTGGCTGCAACAGCAGGGGAGGGCGACGACGTGGCCTTCCTGGAGCGTTGGGGTTACGACACCGACCAGAGGGCGGCCATCGCGGCGGCGATCGAGGCGGTGGCGGAGGGCTGAGCCAGGCCAGGATGGCCCCAATGCCGGCCCTCCCCATGGTTGTTCGCCCCCTTGCCATCCGGGCTCTGCGCGCTCTGGCCCTAGCACTGGGCTCGGCCGCGCTGTTGGCCCCAACGGCGGCACAGGCGATTGAAACCATCAAGCTGCGGCTGCCCCTGCTGGACACCGACTTCACCATCCGGGTGTCCGAATTGCGGGATCCCAAACGGCTGTCGGCTGGCGACAGCGATCTGGCCGAGCTGGACCGCGCCACCGGTGGAGCCATTGGTGAGCGGCTGGCGGCCCTGATGCGCTCCAACCTGCCCCTGGAATTGCGGGCCGTGGTGCGCAATGCCCAGGGATCTCCGCTGCTGGAGCAGGTGTTGCTGCTGGTGGGCTCCCTGGGCGATATCGACGGCCTGCCCGATCCGCTCCAACCGGCCCAGTTTCAAGAGGCGATGGAGCGGGCCGCCGCCCAGGGGGGCATCAGCCTGGTGGATGTGCTGGAGCAGTTGCCCGGCTCCAGCGTCACGGTGGAACTGGGTCGGGTGGGCTCCTCGGTGCAGAGATTTCGCCGTCAGCGCCTCCCCGCCGACCAGCTGATCGCGGCCGTGCCGCCGGTGAGCAGTGAGGGGCGCCTGCTGCAGGCGGGCCTTTCAACGCCAGCCCGGCGCGAGCTCACCATCACGGCGCCCCATCGCCCCGAGCCCCTGGCTCTGGTGGTGTTTGAGCCCAACCGGGGATCCACGGCGGCGCCCAACCGGCTGGTGGTGATCTCCCACGGACTCTGGGATGACCCCAGCAATTTCGAGGGGTGGGCGGTGCACCTGGCCAGCCATGGCTACACGGTGGTGCTGCCGCGCCATCCCGGTAGCGACCAGAGCCAGCAGCGGGCGATGTTTTCGGGCAAGCAGCCGCCACCCAAACCGGAGGAGCTGGCCCTGCGGCCCAAGGATGTGTCAGCGGTGATCGATGCCGCGGCCCAGGGCCGGCTGGGCCTGAGCCAGCCGGTGAACACCCAGGTGGTGTTGGTGGCTGGCCATTCCTGGGGGGCTACGACGGCCCTGCAATTGGCCGGGGCGAGGCCCACCACCAGCAAGCTCCTGGAGCTGTGCAACGACGTGCGCCATCCCTCCCGCAATCTCAGCTGGGTGCTGCAGTGCAACTTTGTGGGATCGGCTGACAGTGCTGCCCTGGCCGATCCCCGGGTGGTGGCTGCCGTGGCGGTGAGCCCGCCGATGCGCCTGCTGTTCGACGCTGATTCCGCCCAGGCGATGGGAGCCTCGGTGCTCGTGGTGAGCGGCGGCAGCGACTGGGTGGTGCCCCCTGGCCCGGAGGCGATTGAGCCGATGGCCCGAACCATCCGCGCCAGCAGCCAGGGCCATCGATTGGTGCTGGTGGAGGCAGCGGACCACTTCAATCTGCGCTCGTCCCGCCCGGATGGGGGAGGCCCCCTGCGCGGCCTGATCCTGGCCTGGTTCAATGCGGCCGCCCAGGGTGCGCCGGGGACGGCTCCCCAATTGCCGGGCGGGGGATGGGGCAGCACCACCCATCCCCTGCGGGATGTCACCCCCGCCCTGTCGCAGGTAGCGGTGCCAGCGTTGGGTCAGCCATGAAAAAAGCGCCCCTTAGGGGCGCTTGAGAAGCCGATTGGCTGGGGGCTCAGTCGCGGCGGCCGCCGCCGTTGAGGGCAATGATCAGACGCAGGATGAAGATGAACAGGTTGATGTAGGTGAGATACATCCCCAGGGCACCGGCCAGGTATTGGTCGTCGCTGTAGGTGCGGGGCATCGTGTAGAAGTCCACGAAGGCGGCCCCGACGAACAGCACGGTGCCGAAACCGGCGATCAGCAGTTCGAAACCACCGCCGCCGAAACCAGGCACGAAGATGCCGCCCACGATCTGCACGACCATGGCGATCAGCAGGCCGAGGATGCCCAGCCCCACCACGCCGCTGAGGGCCTGGCCGACGTTGTCGCTCATGCGGCGACCCATGAACGAGGCCGCCACGAAGGTGATGCCAGTGGCCAGGGCCGCCGTGCCGATCGCGCCGATGCCGGCGGTGCCGATCGCCATCGCCACAATGCCGCTGAGCGTGAAGCCGGTGATCAGGCTGTAGGCCGTCAGCAGCGGCAGGGCCGTGCTGTTGTTGCCCTTCATGGCCACGTTCTGGGCCACGAAGAACAGGATGAAGTTGCCGATCAGGGCCACCCAGAACAGGGGCATGAACAGGGGCGGGTTGCTGGCCATCAGGGTCAGACCGCCGATCACCCCGCCAGCGGTGAGCACCATGCCGCCGCCCACGTAGGGCAACGCCTTGTTGACCACGTTGGGGCCTACCAGGGCGCTGGACTGGGCCTCACGGATGGCTTGCTGAAAATTGCTGCTGGCCGGCATGGCGCACCAGTGGAAGGAAACTCCACCCATCCTGCCAGCGGTTTTCAGCCAGTGGGAGGCTCCAGGGCCGCTGGGGGGTGCGGATCTCCCCATGCAGGCAAAACAGGTGTGTGGCGTTGTTGCCGGGTTTGAACCGCCGGTTTCAGGAGTTGCCGTCGCCCTGGCGCCCGGATCCCGGCCAAAGCCTCACCGCGAGCACCGCAACACCGGTGCCGATGCAGGATTCAACAAAACGCAGCAGGGCGTTCAGGCCCGGGCTCAGCTTCGGATCCAGGCTGCCGGTGACCATCACCACGATCACCGTGATCGCGGCCAGGCGCCCGTGGCTGGGGATGTTGATGCTGGTGCACAGCAGCACCGTGGCGAAGATCGCCAGGGCCATGCCGAGTGGGTGAAAGGGCAGCAGCGTCAGGTAGACGGCGCTGGTGATGGCGCCGATCGCTGATCCCACAATGCGCAGCGAGGCGGAGGAGGTGGTTTCCTGGCGGGTCGCCTGGGTGACCACGATCGCTGAGATCGCCGACCAGAGCCCGCCGATCTTGGGCAGATAGCCGGGAAACAGGCTGGTGAACCAGTAGCCAAGCACGTAAGCCACCAGGGCTGCCAAGGCGATTTCGGCGGGGATGCGCAGGCGCTCAGCGCTGGTCATGGTTCAAGGCGGCTGCGGGGGGTATCGAATCGCTTTTTCACTGCTGGCGCCAGCTTCTGGGCATCCCGATTGGCGTAGGCGGTCACCAGCCGCTGCACCAGCGGGTGGCGCACCACATCGGCCGCCGTGAGTTCGCAGATCGCCACGCCTTCCACCCCCTGAAGCACCTGGGCCGCCTCAATCAGGCCGCTGAGCTGGCCCGCCGGCAGGTCGATCTGGGTGGGGTCACCGGTGACCACCATGCGGGAGTGCTCGCCCAGGCGGGTGAGCACCATCCGCATCTGGGCGGCGGTGGTGTTCTGGGCTTCATCGAGGATCACGAAGGCATCGGCCAGGGTGCGACCCCGCATGTAGGCCAGTGGAGCCACCTCGATCACCCCCTTCTCCAGCAGGGCGGAGGTGCGCTCCGCACCGAGCAGGGCATGCAGGGCGTCGTAGAGGGGGCGCAGGTAGGGGTCGACTTTCTGCTGCAGGTCACCGGGCAGAAACCCCAGACGCTCCCCCGCCTCTACCGCGGGCCGGGTGAGCACCAGCCGCTCCACCTTGCGTTCGGTGAGCATCCGCACCGCTTGCACGGTGGCCAGAAACGTTTTGCCGGTGCCGGCTGGCCCCAGAGCAATGGTGAGGTCATGGCGCTCCATGGCCTCCACGTAGGTCCTCTGGCGCAGGGTGCGCGGGCGCAGCAGCTTGCCGCTCTGACTGCGGGCCAGCACCTGGCGTCCCAGCTGCTGGTGCTCCTCGCCCCGGCCTGTATCGAGGGCCTGCAGGGCCGTTTGCACGTCCACCACGCCGATGGTCTGCCCCTCTTCCCAGAGGGGGCGCAGCAGTTCCACCAACGCGGAAGCCCGCTCCAGTTGGCTGGGGCGGGCCTGAATCACCAGGTCGAGGCCCCGCAGGACTAGGGAAGCGCCGGTGAGGGCTTCCAGTCGATGCAGGGTCGACGACTCGGCGTCGCCCGCCAGGGCCAGGGCCGCGGCGGGGTTGGGCAGGGGGATGGAAAAGCTGGTCCGCCCCTCTGGCTCAGCCATGGGGCGAGGGATCAAGCTTCGGCGGAAGCGGGCTCGGCTTCAGCGGCAGGCTCCGCCTCGGCACTGGCGGCGGCGGCAGCAGCTTCAGCAGCGGCCTTGGCTTCGGCGGCGGCAGCGGCCTCGGCAGCCTTGGCTTCTGCCGCATCCTTGGCGGCCTGCTTGGCCGCGGCGTCGCGGGCTTCAGCCTGCTTCAGCTTGCCGACCAGCTCAGCGGGGCGAACGGTCTTTTCGACCAATCCGCCTTTCTCGAGCAGGGAGCGCACCGTATCGGTGGGCTGGGCGCCCTGGCTCAGGCGGGTGCGGATGGCCTCGGTATCGAGACGGGTCTCCTTGGTGCGGGGGTTGTAGAAGCCCAGCTCCTCGAGCGGACGCCCGTCACGACGGGAGGTGCTGTTGGTGGCCACAAGGCGGAAACTCGCTTCCCGCTTCTTTCCAAACCGCTTCAGGCGGAGCTTGATCATCGTGGCCTTGCCGCTAGGTGTCCAAACAACCAATGTACCTGCTCGGGTGCTCAGAGCTCCCCGAAGCCCTTGCGTTTCTTGGCCGGCCTGGCGGGCCGTCGCCCGCCCCCTCCAGCTCCGCCCATGGGACCGGGCATTCCTGGCATCCCAGGCATCCCTCCCATCCCCGGCATCCCCGGCATGCCGCCGCCTTTGGTCATCTGCTGCATGAAGCCGCGCATCTTCTGGAAGTCGGCCAGCACCTTGTCCACATCGGCCGGCGCGTGACCGCTGCCTGCGGCGATGCGGCGGCGGCGGGAGGGCTGGGATGCCAGCAGTTCCGGCTGCTGCCGCTCGGCCTCGGTCATCGAGCCGATCATCGCCTCGATCCGCTTGAGCTGCTGCTCCCCCTGCTTCAGCATGCCGTCGTCGATTTTGTTCATGCCCGGGATCAGCTTCATCAGGCCGCCCAGGGAGCCCATGCGCTTGATCAGGCGCATCTGCTGCAGGAAGTCGGAGAAGTCGAAGCTGGCTTCCTGGAGCTTCTGCTGCATCTTGGCCACATCGGCCAGCTCCACCTCTTTGGTGGCCTTCTCCACCAGGGTGAGCACGTCGCCCATGCCGAGGATGCGGCTGGCCATCCGCTCGGGGTGGAAGGGCTGCAGCGCCTCCACCTTCTCGCCGGTGCCGATGAACTTGATCGGCGCGCCGCTCACCTTGCGAATGGAGAGGGCCGCACCACCGCGGGAGTCGCCGTCAAGCTTGGTGAGCACGGCACCGGTGATGCCCACTTGCTCGTGGAAGGAGCGGGTGAGCTCGGCCGCTTCCTGGCCGATCATCGAATCCACCACCAGCAGCACCTCATTGGGGCTGCAGGCCTGGCGGATCCGCACCATTTCCTCCATCATCGATTGATCGATCTGGAGGCGGCCGGCGGTGTCCACCAGCACCGTGTCGAACCCCTCGGCCTTCGCTTTTTCAACGCCCGCGGCGGCGATCGCTTCCGGCTTGGCCTCGATGCCGAGGCTGAACACCTCCACACCGATCTGAGCGCCCAGCGTCTTCAGCTGCTCGATGGCGGCGGGGCGGTACACGTCCGCCCCCACCAGCAGCGCTTTGCGACCCTGCTCCTTGAGGTGGAGGCCGAGCTTGGCGGTGGCGGTGGTCTTGCCGGCGCCCTGCAGGCCGGCCATCAGCACCACGGAGGGCTCCCCTGCTTTCCCACCGGCGGCCAGTGGGGCGTTCTCGCCGCCCATGGTCTCGACCAGCTGTTCATGCACCAGCTGGATGAATTTCTGATCCGGGCTCACGCCCCGCACCACCTCGGCGCCGACCGTCTTGCGGCGCACCTCGTCGACGAAGTCCTGCACCACCGGCAGGCTGACATCGGCCTCCAGCAGGGCGCGGCGCACCTGCTTGAGCGCCCCCTGCACGTTCGTTTCGGTGATCGAGGCCTGGCCCCTCAGGCTCTTGACCGCATCTTCAAATCGCTGGGATAGCTCGTCAAACATCGCGTTGCCGCTCGGGGGCCAGGAGTGGGGCGTGGCCCCGGACGTGAAGCGATCGTAAAAACCGGCCCGGCGTGCACGGGGGCGCGGCTCCGGCAGGTGGGGGCGTCAGGGGGCTTTTTGGAAGCTCACCAGCCGCCAGATGCCGCCATCCCGGCCGAACACATAGCGGTTGCGCAGCTCCAGCTTGGTGGGCTCGCCTTGCGGATCCCCCTTGGCGTTGAGCCGTTGGTCGGCATAGCGCAGGTTCACCGTGGTGGCGATCCGGTTGCCGTCCCGCTCGTCGATCGCCAGGGAGGTGATCGCGGTGCTGATGGTTTGGGTTTCGCCGCGGGCCTGGTCGCTGTCGCGCTCGGCTTCGAGGCGATCCACTTGGGAGGGCCGGGCCAGCACCTCCAGGGGAATGCGGCTGTTCTTGCCGGCCAGGATCGAGGCCTTGGCATCAAGCCAGGCCTCAAGAAGCGCCTGAACCTGCGCTTCGCTGGGGGCCTCGGCCCGCAGCGGCAGGCTCGCCGGTGCTGGAGCCGGTGGCGCGACAGGTGCGGGTTGAACGGGGATTGGGGTACGGCCGGGGCCGGGGGCGGGCGGTCGTGGGCGCATCACCGAGGCGATGGCCACCAGCACCACGCCGGCACCAACGGCCGCTGCCGTGGCCGTGCGGCGCGAGGGTCGCTCCAGCTGCGGCCAGCGCCAGTTGGCGCGCAGGGTCTCCAACCAGGCGCCCGGGTTCCAAACGTCACCATCCCAGTCCCCGTCGTCGTTGTCGGCCGGGTTCAACGGCTGGCTGGTGGTGTCCGCCGGGCTGCCGGCCTCGAGCGGCACGCCCCAGGGGAGGCTGCTGTCGGCGGGGACTGGAGCGGGGGGGCTGTCGTGCTGCTCCACGTAGGTCTGCACATCGCGATCGGCGAAATAGGCCTCCAGATCCGGATCGGCCTCCAGGTCGCGGTAGCCGGGCAGCACGTCGCGGGCCAGCCAGTCGCGGCAGTAGGCACAGAGCTGGGCCAGGGGATCGGGGCTCTGCTGGTCGGCCCAGCGCTGCAAGTCCGCCGTGGCGCCTTGTTCAAAGGCGGCGCGGGCTTGCTCCACCTGGCCCAGTAGCAGGTGCTGGCAGGCGAGCAGCGGCTGCACACCCTCCTGGCCGCTGGCTTCGAGCCGTTGCCGGGCGGCGGCAATGCGCTCGGGTTTGCGCTGGGCAAAGCCTGAGGCGGTGAGGGCGGTGCTGGCCAGAAAATCCGCCGCAGCGGAGGTTGGCGCCCAGCGGCTGAACAGATCCACCTGCTCCTGCACCGTCAGGAAGGCGCGGATCTGCTTGAAGAAGGCCTGGAACTCCTCGGGTCCCATGCTGGGATCTCCAAAGCCTTCGAGTCCGCCGCGACGGGCCACCAGCTCCTCGAGCAGGGCGAGTCCCTCGGCCCGGTCTGCCTGGGCCGTGAGGTTGCGGCTGAGCAGGTCGAGCACGCGGTAGGGCCGCAGGTTGTCGAGCTCGTCGCTGAGTTGCTGGCGGATCGCTGGCAGTTGGCCCATCCGCTGCAGCAGCTGCTGGCCCTGCTGGAGGGTCTGGGCGGCGCCCTCGTAGCGCCGTTGTTGGTGCAGATCGGCGGCGGCGGCCAGGCAGGCCAGGCCCGCCAGCAGGGTGAGATCGGCTTCCCGGGTGCTGCCCAGCGCAGGCGCCTGGGGCGGCTGCAGGGCCCGGCAGGCGATCTCGAAACAATCAAACGCCTGACCCGCCTCCAGGAGCAGCAGCAGGCCTCCCACGTCCTTGCTGGTGGGCACATCCAGCGCCGGCATCACCGCCTGCCCGCTGCCCGCCAGGGCGGTGAGGTCGGATTCGTAGGCCTGGCGCCGGCTCGCGTCGCTCAGCAGGTCGGCGCTGGCCCGCAGCAGCTCTTCCCGGGCCAGCAGGGTGTCCTGGGTGAAGCCCTGGTCCGGGGCGCGGTCGATGCGTTGCTGCAGGGTGTGCAGCAACGCCTGCAGGTCGGTGGTCGGGCTGACTCCGAGCAACCGGAAGTGATCGATCGGCAGTTCCAATCCAGGCCCGTCACTGGTGGCCGACTGTAGGCAGGGTCAGCAGTTTTGCCAGAGATTGCTGGTCCCGTTGAGATCGGACCTCGTAGAGTTGACCCATGACGCAGGCAGACATGGGCCCTGACATCACGGCTGCTTCTGGAACAGCTGCTTCTGGAATGGCTGCTTCTGGAACGGCCGCTACCGGAGCACCGTCCTGTTCCGCGGACGCCACCAGCCTGGTTGGTGCCCATGCCGAGCGTCTGGAGAACCTCTACCCCTCCACCCCCGCCACGGTGACGCGGGAGGAGGGCTTGATGCTCTACCGCGACATGACCCTGGGGCGGCGCTTCGAAGACAAGTGCGCCGAGATGTACTACCGGGGCAAGATGTTTGGCTTCGTGCACCTCTACAACGGCCAGGAGGCCGTGAGCACGGGTGTGATCAAGGCCATGAAGATGCAGCACGACTGGTTCTGCAGCACCTACCGCGATCACGTCCACGCCCTGAGCTGCGGCGTGCCGGCTCGCGAGGTGATGAGCGAGTTGTTCGGCAAGGAAACCGGCTGCAGCAAGGGCCGCGGTGGCTCGATGCACCTGTTCTCCAAGGAGCACCATCTACTGGGCGGCTACGCCTTCATTGGGGAGGGCATCCCGGTGGCCCTCGGCGCCGCCTTCACCAGCCGCTACAAGCGCGACGCCCTGGGCGATGCCGGCAGCGATGCGGTGACCGCGGCCTTCTTCGGCGATGGCACCTGCAACATCGGCCAGTTTTACGAGTGCCTGAACATGGCGGCCCTCTGGAAGCTGCCGATCCTGTTTGTGGTGGAAAACAACAAGTGGGCCATCGGCATGGACCACAACCGTGCCACCAGTGATCCGGAGATCTGGCGCAAGGCCGCTGCCTTCGGCATGGCCGGCGAAGAGGTGGACGGCATGGATGTGCTGGCGGTGCGCGGTGCCGCCCAGCGCGCCATTGAGCGGGCTCGGGCCGGGGAAGGCCCCACCGTGCTCGAGTGCCTCACCTACCGCTTCCGCGGCCACTCCCTGGCCGACCCCGACGAGCTGCGGGCCGAGGCGGAGAAGGAGTTCTGGGCGAAACGCGACCCGATCAAGGCCCTGGCTTCTCGTCTGATCGAGCAGGGCCTGGCCTCCGCCGAGGAGCTCAAGGCGATCGAGAAGGAGATCGATGCCGAGGTGGCCGATTGCGTCGAATTTGCCCTCGCGGCCCCCGAGCCCAAGCCCGAGGAGCTCACCCGCTACATCTGGGCGGAAGACTGAGGGGGAAGACCGATCAGATCCCGTGTAGACGGGCCTGCTCAGCGGCAGCCCTGAACACCAGGCTGTGGCGCTTCACCAACGGCTCCAAGGCGTCGTAGCCGCCACCGATCACCGTGGCAACCGGGATGCCGCGCCGCAGGCAGGCATCGAGCACCAGTCGGTCGCGGTTGAGGAGGCCATCGCTACTGAGGCAGAGACGTCCCAGGCGATCGTCGCGGTGGGGATCCACGCCGGCGTTGTAGAGCACCAGCTGGGGGCGCTGCTGATCGAGCAGGTCGGGGATCAGATCTCCAATGGCACGAAGGTAGTCGACGTCTTCGAGGCCATCGGCGAGGGCCAGGTCGACGTCGCTGTGCTGTTTGCGCAGGGGGAAGTTGCTGGCGCAGTGGGCCGAAACGGTGAACACCCGCGGCTCATCGGCAAAGATCGCGGCGGTGGCATCCCCCTGATGCACGTCCAGGTCGATCACCATCAGCCGCTGCACCGCCCCCTCCGCCAGCAACACCCGCGCCGCCACAGCGCAGTCGTTGAAGATGCAGAAGCCGCTGCCGTGATCCGGGAAGGCGTGATGGGTGCCCCCGGCGAGGTGGCAGGCCACCCCATGGCTCAAGGCCAGACGGGCGGTGAGCACCGTGCCGCCAACGGCCAGCCAGGTGCGCCGCACCAGCGGCAGGGTGGCGGGTAGGCCGATGCGCCGCTGATCGGCGGCCGTGAGCTCGTTTCGGGCAAAGGCCTGGTGATAGGTGCGTTCATGCACCAGTTCCAACCAGCGGCGCGGCGCGGGCAGGGGGGTGTGCAGCTGCTCAGGTCTGGCGAGCCCCTGGTCATGCAGAAGCTGGTGCAGTAGTCGAAACTTCGCCATCGGGAAGCGATGGCTGCTGGGCAGCGGGGCCGAGTAGGCCGGGTGATAGATCAGCGGTAGCCCCAGAGCCCTAAAGCGTGGTGGGGGTGCGGCGGGTCAGGTTGCGCAGCTTGCGCAGGGCCTTGAGCTCCACCTGGCGCACCCGTTCCCGGGACACATCCAGCTGGCGGCCGATTTCCGCCAGGGTGTGGCGCTCCTCGCCTTCCAGCCCGAAGCGCAGGTGCAATACCTGGCGCTCCTGGTCGCTCAGGTGGCTCAACCAGCGTCCCAGCTGCTCCTGGTGGATGCCCCGTTCCACCCGATCGAGGGGTTCTTCCTCGGAGGAGTCGGCGATCAGATCACCCAGGAAGCTGCGGCCCTCATCGCCGTTCACGGGCGCATCCAAGCTGGAGGTGGTGAGGGCTTGGCGCAGCAGGCCATCGAGCTCTTCGATGGGCATCGCCATGGCTTCGGCGATTTCCTGCCGGCTGGGCATGGCACCTAGTTTGTGAGCCAGATCCAGGCTCACTTTGCGGATGGCCGAGAGCCGTTCGCTCAGGTGCACCGGCAGGCGGATCGTGCGCGACTGGCAGGCGATCGCCCGAGTCATGCTCTGGCGAATCCACCAGAAGGCGTAGGTCGAGAATTTATAGCCCCGGGTTGGGTCGAATTTCTCAACGGCTCGCTCCAATCCAAGCGATCCTTCCTGGATCAGGTCGAGCAGTTCTAGGCCTTTGCCTTGATACTTTTTGGCAACACTGACCACCAACCGCAAATTGGCTTTCATCATGCGCTGTTTGGAGCGCTTGCCGATGCGCAGCAGCTTCTTTTCGAGGTCGGTGTAGTCCCGCTCTCCTTCTTCCAGGAGGTGCATCATCGTCTGCACCTGGTTGCCCAGCTCGATCTCTTCGGCCGGTGTGAGCAGGGGTTCGCGACCGATCGATGCCAGGTACCAGGTGATCGGGTCGCTACTTCGTCGGCGACTGCTTTCGCTGGCTCTCAGGGGAGAGGAGGTCATCGGAGCGCCTAGGGAAGACGACGACTATCAAGGGAAATTCGATACTGCCAGTGTGTTTTCAGCAACCCTTTAGCTTTCAATTGCAAAACAACACAGAACCGCCCTGGGTTGGGGCGGCTGCGCTGCAAGTTGGTGTGGTGATCAACACAAGTGGGCTAGCTTTTGCGCCACCTCCAGGGGGCTGCTGGCGCCCTGGCTGCTGGGCGCACTGAGTTGCAGGCCGGCCTGGGCGTGGGCCAGGGCCGCTGCAGCCAGCCAGGAGGCGTCGCCGCCGCGGGTGGCGGCCATGGCCATCGCCCCCAGTCCGGCGGCGTGGCCCGCCAGCACGTCGCCGAGGCCGGCCCTGGCACTCGCGGCACTGGCCTCCAGCAGTTGCCAGCGGCGTCCATCGGGGGCGGCCACCACACTGCGCGCTCCCTTGAGCAGCACGCAGGCGCCGCTGGCTTGGGCCGCCTGGGCGGCGGCCTCCAGGGCCGCAGGGGTGGCGGCGAGCTCGGGAAACAACCGGGCGAATTCCGCCGGGTGTGGGGTGATCCAGGTGGGCCCCCGGCGCTGTTGCAGCCAGCTGCTGGCGCTGAGGCCCAGGCCCTGGGCCACCGGCCCGGCCAGTCGGTTCAGTCCATCGGCATCGAGCACCAACAGCCCGGTCCAGCTGAGCAGGTTGCGCCAGCAGTCGGCTTCACTGAAGCCGGCCTCAGGGCTGCTCAGGCCCGCAGAGGTGAGGGGCCCGATTCCCGGCCCGATCAGCAGGGCATCGAGCCGCTGCGGGTCGAGCTCGGCCAGCTGATCGAGCCGCAGGCTGCCGTGGTGGTGGCAGGCCAGGGTCTGGCTCACCACCACATGGGGATGCTGCTGCCAGAGGCTGCGGGCCAGGACCTCCGGCAGGGCCGCCTGCAAGCTGCCGCAGCCGCTGCTGGATGCTCCCGCCAGCGTCAGGCTGGCCGCGCCCTGGTAGGCGTTGCTGCCTGCCACCATCAGCAGCCGGCCCCGCTGGTATTTGCTGGCGGCCGGATCGAGTTGGGGCCGGGGTCGGTCGGCCAGATCCCGCGCTCCCAGCCCCAGCGGCTGATCGCCGGGCAGGGAGTCCAACAGGGATCGCGGCAGGCCAAGGTCGATCCACTCCAATTGGCCCACGCTCGCCAGGGCCGCGTCCTGCACCAGGCCGGTCTTGATGAGCCCGATCGCGTAGGTGCTGAGGGCCTGGGCCGAGACCGGGCCGGTGGCCTGGCCGGTGTCGGCGCAGAGGCCTGTGGGCACATCCACCGCCACCAGGCCGCCAGGACGTTGTTGCTGGCGCGCCTCCAGCAGGGGTTCGATCACCGGCCCGGGGGCGCGCCGTTGGCCGATGCCCAGCAGAGCATCAATCCAGAGGGGGCTGGCTCCGGGATCGGGGTTGTGGTCGAGCAGGGGAATGCCCAGCCAGCGAGCATGGCGGAGGTGGGCTTCGGTGAGGGGTTTGCGGCGCTCAAATGGGCTCCAGAGCGTTGTTGCCACCCCGGCCAGGTGCAGCTCCCGCGCGATCACCAGGCCGTCGCCGCCGTTGTGGCCGGGCCCCACCAGCACCAGCGCGCCATCGCGCGACAGCCGCTCGCCGTGCTGCTCCAGCAGCCGCCGGGTCACGGCCAGGGCGGCCTTTTCCATCAGGGCTTCCACCGGCAGGCCACTGGCGAACAGCTGCTGCTCCAGCGCCGCCATCTGGGCACTGCTCACCAGCAGATGGCGGCCGTTCCGCGCGGGCCAGGTGGGCAATGCGGCTGGCTGCACCAACCCTGTTTCGGCAACTGGGTTTCATGATGGGAGAACACCTGCCCGCTGTCTGCCCTGTTGTCCGTTTCCGTTGCCACGTCCAGCAGCCCCGCGTCACCGTGCACACCGGCCGGACTTGCGGCCCTGGATCGGCTGCGCGCCTGGCCCGGCGAGCATCGGGTGGCCGTGGGGCTGTCGGGCGGCGTCGATAGCTCCCTCACGGCGGCGCTGCTGGTGGAGGCCGGCTGGGCGGTGGAGGGGCTGACCCTCTGGTTGATGAGCGGTAAGGGGGCCTGCTGCGCCGAAGGCTTGGTGGATGCGGCCGGCATCTGTGAGCAGCTGGGGGTGCCCCACCACGTGGTCGATTTCCGCGAGCATTTTCAGGCGCAGATTGTCGATTTCCTGGTGGAGGGCTACGCCGCCGGAGTCACGCCGCTGCCCTGTTCCCGCTGCAACCGGGAGGTGAAGTTTGGGCCGATGCTCGAGTGGGCCCAGGAGGAGCGGGGCATCGGCCGCCTCGCCACCGGCCATTACGCCCGAGTGCGCCACGGCGCCGTGAGCGACAACGGCCGCCACCAGTTGCTGCGGGGCCTGGATACGCAGAAGGATCAGAGCTACTTCCTCTACGACCTGCCCCAGGAGGCCCTCGGGCGGCTCGTGTTTCCCCTGGGTGAGCTCACCAAGCCCGACACCCGCCTGGAGGCGGAGCGCCATGGCCTGCGCACGGCCAAGAAGCCCGAAAGCCAGGACCTCTGCCTGGCCGATCATCACGGCTCGATGAAGGCCTTTCTGGACGCCTATCTGCCGCCGCGGCAGGGCCAGATCGTGCTAGCCGACGGCACGGTGGTGGGTCAGCACGATGGCATCGAGCACTTCACGATTGGCCAGCGCAAGGGGCTGGGTGTCGCCTGGAGCGAGCCGTTGCATGTGGTGCGGCTCGATGGCGCCATGAACCAGGTGGTGGTGGCGCCCCGCCGGGAGGCGGCCCGCGCTGATGCGGTGGTGGGCGCGGTGAACTGGGTGTCGCTGGCCCCGCCCGAGGTGCCGATCGACGTGGCGGTGCAGGTGCGCTATCGCAGCGCCCCGGAGCCGGCCCGGCTCACCCCCCTGCCCGCCACCGAGGCCGACCGGGCCGCTGGCCGGCCCCATCGGGTGCGGCTGGAGTTTGCCGAGGAGCAGTTTTCGATCACGCCGGGCCAGGCGGCGGTGTTTTACGACGGCGAGATGCTGCTCGGCGGTGGGTTGATTCAGGCCTGATCAGAAGCCCCGATCACCAGCCGGCAGCATCACCAAAAGGGATCGCTGGCCAGCTCCACCGTGAGGACGCCGCTTTTGCTGGCGGGCACGGTGGCGATGCAGGCCCGCACCACCTGGCCATTCACCTCGATCTCGCAGGCGCCGCAGCTGCCCCCCAGGCAGCCGGTGGGGATGGTCACCCCGGCCTGCTGGGCTGCCATCAGCCAGTCGCTGCCGGCGCTGCAGCTTGTGGTGTGGCCGTTGGGCCAGTGGATGGTGACGGGGGCAGCGGCCATGGGCGGGTGGGTCAGGGGCGCAGCAGGGGCTCCAGGTTCACATGGGCTTCGAAGGCATCGGCGAGCCGATCGAGCAGGGCTTCGCGCTGTCGGCTGTGGTGCGGTTGCCGTTCGCTCAGCCCCGGCAACCCCTTGCGCTGCCGCAGCTGATTGAGCCAGCGCCGCCGCCAGGACCCGCTCTCAAACACCCCGTGGAGATAGGTGCCTACCACCAGTCCGCCCTGGTCGCCGAAGGCGGTCACCCAGCCCAACGCCGCATCGGCGCAAAGGGGCTGGCAGGGAGCGAGCGCGGTGGTGCAGCCGCGGTGCAGCTCGAAGCCTTCCAGCGCGAGGGCATCGCCGTCTGCGGCTGGCCAGAGGGCGGGGCTGCGGCGTTGGCGCAGGGCCTTGCTGGAGCCAAACACCGTGCTGAGGGGTAGCAAGCCGATCCCGGCTGCACCGTTGCCGGCCTGCCCCTCCAGCCCATCGGGATCGCTGAGCTCGCGCCCCAGCAGCTGCATGCCGCCGCAGATGCCGAACACCTGGCCACCGCCCGCCGCGTAGCGGCGCAGCTCCTCACCCAGGCCGCTGCTCTGCAGCGCGGCCAGATCCCGCAGCGTTTGCTTGCTGCCTGGCACGATCACCGCATCGGGCTGGCCCAGCTCCTCCCCCGGGGCGAGCCAGCGCAGTTGCACCGTCGGTTCGGCCTCCAAGGGGTCGAGGTCGGAGAAGTTGCTCAGCGACGGCAGCCGCAGCACGGCGATCTCCAGCTCGGCGCTCCGCTTGAGGCCGCGGCGTTCCAGCAGGTCGAGGGAGTCTTCCGGGGGGAACAGCTCATCGAGCCAGGGCATCACCCCCAGCACGGGCACGCCGGTGTGGGCCTCCAGCCAGCGCCGCCCTTCATCGAACAGCTCGCGCCGGCCGCGGAAGCGGTTGATCAGCAGGCCGCGCACCAGGGGGCGCTCCACCGGCCGCAGCAGGCCCAGGGTGCCCACCAGCTGGGCGAAGACGCCGCCGCGCTCGATGTCGGCCACCAGGATGCAGCGGGCGCGCAGGTATTGGGCTAGCCGCAGGTTGGTGAGGTCGCGGGATTGCAGGTTCACCTCCACCGGGCTGCCGGCCCCCTCCAGCACCAGGCGCCCGCCGGGATGGGCCGCTTGCAGGGTCTGCAGCCCCTGGCGGATCGCCGCCCAGCCGGGGCGAAACCAGTCGCGGTAGTAGTGCTCGGCGCGGGCGCTGCCCACCGAATGGCCCAGATGGATCAGCTCACTGGTGGAGTCGCCCTGGGGCTTGAGCAGCACCGGATTCATGCTGTGGTGCGGCTCCAGGCCGGCGGCCCAGGCCTGGAGCGCTTGGGAGTAGGCCATTTCGCCGCCGGTCTGGTCCACCCAGGCGTTGTTGCTCATGTTCTGCCCCTTGAAGGGCAGGGGCGTTTCGCCCCGGCGGCGCAGCACCCGGCAGAGGGCGGCGGTCATCAGCGATTTGCCGGCGCCACTGCTGGTGCCGAGCACCATCAGGGGCCGAGGCGCCTGAGAAGGGGGCACAGGTTGGGTGGTCACAGCCGGGGCCGCCGCCGCCGCAGGCCGTGCTGCAGGCGATCGAGCGGGCTGGGGGCAGGAATCTCCGCGGGCCACTGGGCCAGCAGGTCGCGGCCCATCGGCGTGAGCCGTACTCGTTCGGTGAGGCCCTGGCCATCTACCTCCCGCCGCAGCACCCCTAGCTGGATCAGCCAGATCCAATGGGCTTCGATTCGATCGGGAGTGGGGGTGCCCCGGCAGAGGCTCCGGCTGTCGTTCCGGCGGCAGAGCTCGTTGCTGCTGAGGGCCTGCTCCGCCACCGTTTTGTAAAACGCCAGGCGAAAGGGCAGGCAGCGCAGGGCCTGGCTGGCGCGTTGCTGGGCGCGCCGGTCGTGGAGGAGGGGGTCGGGGAACTGGGGATCGATGGGGGTGGCGTCCCGGTGTTGCATGGAAGGATTCTCCCTGAGCCCATGCTTGTCCTCGCCTCCGCCTCCCCCGCCCGCCGGCGCCTGCTGGAGCAGGCCCGTATCCCCCATCGGGTGCAGGTGAGCGGCGTGGATGAAGCGGCGATCGCCCACGCCGACCCGCGGCTGTTGGTGCAGCAGCTGGCCCGGGCCAAGGCGGAGGCCGTGGCGTTTCCCGCGGCGGATGGCGTTGGGGTGCTGGGCTGTGACTCGCTGCTGGTGTTTGAGGGGGAGGTGTTTGGCAAGCCCGCCGATGCCGCCGAGGCCCGGGAGCGCTGGCTGCGGATGGCTGGCGGCTGGGGGGAGCTGATCACGGGCCATTGCCTCCTGCCTGGTTGCCAACCAGCAGCCGATGGCGAGCCCCGTCTCGCCGCCGTGGTGACCCGCGTGCAGTTCGCGTCCTTGAGCCCAGCGGAGATTGAGGCCTATGTGGCCAGCGGTGAGCCGCTGCAGTGTGCCGGTGGCTTTGCCCTGGAGGGTCGCGGCGGCTTGCTGGTGGAGCGGATTGAGGGGTGTTTCAGCAATGTGATCGGCCTGAGCCTGCCCTTGCTGCGCCGCTGGCTTGCGGGCTAACCCCAAGCCTGGGCCTCACTGGCCCAGCAGGATGTCGAGCACCCGATCCGGCCAGCTGGTGCCGGTGCGATCACTGATCTGGTAGCTTCCGCCC
>Ga0194119_10005180_pt1 | contig 19577 bp, 22 predicted proteins | sample TA2MahC100mmetaG_FD_148620 | JGI IMG/M metagenome (GOLD analysis project Ga0194119, IMG submission 148620) | Freshwater microbial communities from Lake Tanganyika, Tanzania - TA2015018 Mahale Deep Cast 100m | ecosystem: Environmental > Aquatic > Freshwater > Lake | place: Tanzania: Lake...
GCATGGCGGGTGTGGCTTCGATGCGATGGCGTGAACGGATCGGCGTCAGCAACCAATCCATACACTAAATCAGTATCTTACACCACACTCGCCAGCCCAAAATCAGGCCCTCGGTGAATAAGACGGGTTAGACATGATCAATACGCGACTGAAGGATGTTAATGGAAATGCGCAATATGGTGGGATCAATGCGCAATTCAGGCATAATATTCTTCGTACGAATCTAGGCCGCGCAATTACAGTGGCCAACGACCCATTTTGGAACGTCCGAGCACTCGATTCGGCCGTGGCCGAGCACAATAACTACGTTTCCTATCCTCTCTGGTGCGCGCTTAACCAGATCGTCCTGGACGACATCGTTACTGTAACCCATCACGATCGATAGCTGGCGCAGATCAATTCGATTATTAACTTGTGATCGCCGTCGAAGACGATTGGGATCGAGAAGTCCAGTTTTTTCGCGAGAATCTTTTTCATCCATTGTGAGTAACGGGGATTGAGTTCGCAACGCGTCAAGCGCCGAAATCCCTATAGCGGAGAGCCTGGGTTAATGTATTGTTGATCCCGTCCTCAGGCTCGCGCGTCGCGTTCGCGGACCGGGAACGGTCTCAAACAGTCTGAAAACACATGCCACCAATCGATCAATTGGCGGGCCGGCGCGCGATTCAGATCGCGCAGCCGGAAGCGCCCGCCTATCGCGCGCCGCCGCATAATATCGAGGCCGAGCAGGCGCTGCTCGGGGCCATTCTCGTCAACAATGACGCTTTCGACAGAGTGTCGGACTTCTTAAAGCCCGAGCATTTCTCTGAAGATTTGCACCGCCGCATCTACGAAGTCGCGGCGCAGCTCATTCGCGCCGGCAAGCTCGCGACCGTCGTCACGCTGAAGACCTTCCTCGCCGACATCGAGCTGCCGGCGGGCGTCACGATCCAGGCCTATCTGGCGCGACTCGCCGCGGAAGCGACGACGATCATCAACGCCGAAGACTATGGCCGCACCGTCCATGACCTCGCTGTGCGGCGGGAGCTCATCGTCATCGGCCAGGACATCGTCAACACGGCCTATGATTCGCCGATCGATTCCCCGCCCCGCGCCCAGATCGAGGAAGCCGAGCGGCAGCTCTACTCGATCGCTGAGACCGGCCGCTATGACGGCGGCTTTCAGCGCTTCGCCGACGCGCTGACCACCGCCCTCGACATGGCGAGCAGCGCCTATATGCGCGACGGGCATCTGTCGGGCGTCGCCACGGGGCTCCTCGATCTCGACGACAAAATGGGCGGCCTGCAGAAATCCGACCTCATCATCGTCGCCGGGCGTCCTGGCATGGGCAAGACCGCGCTCGCCACCAATATCGCCTTCAATGTCGCGAGCGCCTATCAATTCGAAACCGAACCAGACGGAACGCACAAGACCGTCAATGGCGGGATCGTCGGCTTCTTCTCATTGGAAATGTCGGCCGAACAATTGGCGACCCGCGTCATCGCCGAACAGTCGAGCGTCGCGAGCTACAAAATCCGCCGCGGCGACATCAATGAGGACGATTTTCGCCGCATCGCCGACGCCGCGCGGCATATGCAGAGCATTCCGTTCTATATCGATCAGAGCGGCGGCATTTCGATCGCGCAGCTGACGGCGCGGGCGCGGCGGCTGAAACGTCAGAAGGGCCTCGACCTTCTCGTCGTCGACTATCTGCAATTGCTCGCCGGGTCGCGTTCGCGCGCCGACAATCGCGTTCAGGAACTCACCGAAATCACCACCGGCCTCAAGGCGCTCGCCAAAGAATTGAACGTGCCGATCATCGCATTGTCGCAGCTCTCGCGCCAAGTGGAGAACCGCGACGACAAACGTCCGCAGCTGTCCGATTTGCGCGAGTCAGGGTCGATCGAGCAGGACGCCGACGTGGTGATTTTCGTGTTTCGCGAAGAATATTATCTGCGCAACCGCGAGCCGCGCGAAGGCACCGAAGAACACATCCAATGGATGGCCGAGATGGAGCGCGCGCATGGCCGCGCCGAAGCGATCATCGGCAAGCAGCGTCACGGGCCGACAGGAACCGTGCAACTCGCCTTCGAGGCGGAGGTGACGCGCTTCTCGAATCTCGCTGACGAAGACAAATTGCCGGCGCGAATGTGACGTGAATTTGCGTCGGGGGCTTGTCATTCCCGGCGGGCCGAAGGCCTGACCGGGAATCCAGAGCCAATCCAATAGTGCTGGTCTTGCTCTGGATTCCTGTGTGTTGATTTTGTGGGATGGTGATCGCGGACGGGAGACCGTTGGATTCCTGGTGTCGCCACCGTGATCGGGCCTGGTCCCCGTCCGCTTTTCGAAGTTCACCTGAACAGTTGCACGAGGCTGCGCCAACAGACCTCGCATCACAGGGACAGGCACGATGAGCATATCCCCTGTTTGCGTCGGAATCGACGTTTCCAAAGCCCATCTCGATATTTTTGATCCGCTCGAAGGCTCTTCCCGGATCGACAATACCACCAGCGCCGTCACCGTCTTTGCCGCGACGCAGCTTGTCCGGGGGCGTTTCGTTGTGTTCGAGGCGACTGGCGGCTACGATCGCGCTTTGCGTCGTGGCCTTGAAGCCGCCGGCGTGCCGCATGCGCGCGTCAATCCCGAGCAGGCGCGGGATTTTGCGCGCGCCTTGGGACGACGCGCCAAGACCGATGCGATCGACGCCCGCATGCTGGCCGACTTTGGCCGCGCGCTTACGCCAAACCCACGCCCGCCAAGCGATCTTGCGCGGGAGAGCCTCGCCCTGCGCCACAAGCGGCGCGATCAGCTTGTCGCCATGCGTCAGCAGGAAGTCGTTCGGCGCAGCGAATGCCCCGACGCCGCCATGGCCGATAGTCTCGCGCGCCATATCGCGTGGCTCGACAGGGAGATTGAAGCGCTCAACGCCGACATTCGCGCCGCCATCGCCGCCGATGACGCCTTGCGCGCCGCCGACCGCCGCCTGCGCAGCGTGCCCGGCGTCGGCCCTGTCGCCGCCGCCACAATGCTGGCGTTGATGCCGGAACTCGGACAGCGCTCGCCAAAAGCCATTGCGGCGCTGGTCGGCCTTGCGCCCTTCAACAACGACAGCGGAAAGCGCCATGGTCAGCGCATGATCAGAGGCGGTCGCGCCCGGGTGCGGCGGGCCCTCTACATGGCGGCGCTGTCCGCCGCCAACTCCAAAACCCGCTTGGGCGATTTTGCGCGTAAACTGCGCGCCGCCGGCAAGCCGCCAAAACTTGTCCTGATTGCGCTTGCCCGTAAGATCATCGTCATTCTCAACGCCATCTGCCGCGACAATGCGTCCTTCGCCTGCCAGTAAAAATACACAGTTGCCCGATCGCGCTCCGCGCGTCGGGAATGACAGCCGAGCCGTGCTCAAGCGACGTATTACTTGGCGCCGACCGTCCACAGACCCTTGTTCTTGTCGAAGCGGAAGCCCGCGGCGTTCTTCAGTTCGTCCTTGTTGGCGTTCATGGTGAGCCACGTTTTGTAGTTGCGCTCGATCGCCTTGATCTCATCGAAGGCGATCGCGACGTCCTTTTCGCCGATGCCGAGGAAGTCGCCGACCGAAATGATCGCCGCCGTGACCTTGCCGCTGCGATCCAGCATCAGATCCTTGACTTCGCCGATCTTGTTTTCTTGCGGATCGTAAACGTTCTGCTCGTGAATATTCGAGACGAGCAAGGCGTTCTGCGGAAGCGTCGTCAGGAAAGCGCTCCTTCCTGTCGCCGCGCCCGTACGATTCATCGTCTGTTCGGCCAAAGCCGCGCCCGACAGCGTCGCGATGAGCGCGCCGGCAAGAACGTAGGACTCAAGCATTGAGCATCTCCGCGCGTGTCGTTGGTCACAGCGAACGGAATGTCCCTGTGGGCCTTCAACAAGCTTTGGAGACCGATGTTCCAAGCGTTGCGGCAGGGCTTGGAGCGCTTCCCGATCACATGGAATCATGTGATCGATAAGGAATCGCTCAAAATCAAAACGTTGGAGCAGGTTCTCATCGAAAAAGTCTGTCAACTTTTTCGGAACCTGCTCTAGGAGAAGTCTCGCGCAGCTTCGTCGATCAGATCGGATCCCAAAGTCCGGTGGCCTTGTCGAACTTGTAAGCGACAGCCTTCTTGAGCAGTTCTTTGGTCGTGTTCATCGTCAGCCAGCTTTTGTTGTTCTTCTGGGTGATGGTGATCGCGGAAACCGGAATGGCGATGTGCTTCACGCCGATGCCCAGAAAGCCGCCGACGTTCAGCATCACGGCATTTATCGAGCCGTCGGCGGAAAACAGCATGTCGGCGATCGTGCCGAGCTTCTTTTCATTGGGGTCGTAAACCGGCTGCTTGTACCAAGCCGAGACTACCGAACCGTAGACCGGCAGCCTTTCGAGCGGCACGATGACCACGGTTTCGGTTGCCGCCTGTTGCGCGCCGGCCGGCAAGGGCGCGAACGCGACGAAGGCGAGCGAGGCCGCCAAGATCATATGTTTCAGCATGAAAAAATCCTCTTCTGGAAAGCGCGTGACGCGGCGCGGAACGGGATAAGCAAAGCTGTCGCCTTGACGTTCGCTTCTACATCTTCTTCCAGGCGTGTTCCTTCGCGTCATATTTGTAACCGGTCGCCTTCTTCACGACGTCCTTCGTCGTATTGATGGTCAACCAGGTTTTGTTGTTCTTTTCGGTGATGGTGATGGCTTCCGCCGGGATGGCGACGTGCTTGGCGCCAATTCCGAGAAAGCCGCCGACATCAAGCATAATCGCGTTGATCTCGCCGCCGGAAAACAACATGTCGGTGATCACGCCGACTTTCTTCTCATTGGTGTCGTAGACCGGCTTTTTGTACCAAGCGGAAACGAGCGAGCCATAGCGTGGCAACGCTTCCATCGGCACGACGATCTTGGTGTCCGGCGCAGCCGGCTCGGCGAGGACAGGCTGCGCGACCGCCATGGCCACGCCCAAAGACAGCGCAACGAGCAATGTTCTGTTCATTCGTCCAATCCCCCCAGATCGCTGATAGGAATTATGCCATCATAGCTGATTCATCGCGGCAGCACGCCCCAATAATCAAGGTCAAGCAGCACCGCCGGGTCGGGCTTCCCGTCAGCGCCCTGAAGCGGAAAGTCAGCGCAGGGCTTGTCCTTTGTCGCGACGAGCCGCAGGCGCAGCGCGCCAATATCCTTCCGCCCGGGAATCTCCGCCTTATCCAATACTTCCGACCAGGCGAACACCGTTCCTCCGGCGAACAGCGGATTGACGTGGCGCCCTCCATTCACGGCCGAGATATGGAAGACGTTCTCCAGCCCGTTGAACGACAGGGCTCGCGCGAGCGAAATGACATGGCCGCCGTAGATGATGCGCTTTCCGAACCGGCCCTGCGCCTCATAGTACTGATTGAAATGAACTTTCGAGTTGTTCTGATAGAGCCTTGTCGCAAGTTGGTGCTCCGCCTCCTCGACCGTCATGCCGTCGATATGGTCGATCTTCTCGCCCTTGGCGTAATCGCCCCAGACATAGGGCGAACCGGCGAGCGCTTTGTCGTAAGCGGCGACATCGATGGGGGGCGCCGCTTTGCCGAGTTCCGACGGATCGACGGACTTCGGCAGATCGGGCACGACCTCCGGCCCCACCGGGGCGTCCCTGTCGCGCTTCTTCACCATGACCCACCGCGCATAGCTCAGCACGGTCTCGCCGCGCTGGTTGGAGCCCGTCGTGCGCACATAGACAACGCCGGTTTCCTTGTTGGAATTTTCCTTAAGGCCGATGACCTCCGAGGTCGCCGACAAAGTGTCGCCCGGATAAACCGGAACGAGAAACTTGAAGTCCGCATAGCCGAGATTGGCGATGGCGTTGAGAGAGACGTCGGGCACGGTCTTGCCGAGCACGAGATGAAAGACGAGCAGATCGTCGATCGGCGCGCGCTCATAGCCGATCGCCTGCGCGAACGCCGTCGACGACTGCACGGCGAAGCGCGGCAGATAAAGCGCCGTATAGATGGCGACCTCGCCGACCGTGACCGTGCGCGGCGCGGCGTGACGAATGATCTGACCGATTTTGAAGTCCTCGAAGAAATTGCCGACGTTGATCTTCGACTTGCTCATGTCCTAACCGTCAGTTGGCGCCAGCTTCGCCAGCGCGTCGAGATAAAGCGCGGGCGCGCCCGCAACGAAAACTGTTTTGACGCGGCTTGTCGCGCCGGCGCGGATTGCGACCGCGCCTTTGGGAACCCGCAGCGCAGAAGCGATCAGCGCGATCAGCGCTTCGTTCGCCCTGCCGTTCTCCGGCGCCGCGCGCACGCGCGCCTTGAGGACGCTGCGGCCGTCGGCGAGAGCCTCTATGCCCTCAAGGGCGTCGCGTCCGCCCTTTGGCGTGAGCCGCACGTAGAGCGTGACGCCGCCAGATTCGACAGTCCAGGCGGAGCCTATGTTTTCCGCACGCCCGTCAGCCAAGCGCGTAAGCGCTGGCGCTGCTGGCGATGAGATCGCGCAGGAACTGCATGATCAGCAGCAGGATGAGCGGAGAAATGTCGAGGCCGCCGACGCTCGGCAGCACGGCGCGGATCGGCCCGAGCAGAGGCTCGGTGACGGCATTCAGCCATCTCCAGACCGTATAGGCCGCGTTCGAGCGCATGTTGATGACGTCGAAGGCGATGAGCCAGGATACGACCACCGTGGCGAGTAGAATCCACCAGTAGATGTCGATGATCGTGAGAAGAAGTTTGACCACAGCATAAGACATGAGCGGCTTCCAGCGGATGGGGCTGCGCCCTCTCTATCCTCCCCGCCGCGCCGCGGCAATCCTTGCCCTATGGCGGTGCGGCTACAGTCCGGGAAGAAGCCGAAAATCGAGGAGCGCGGCCCAGCCGAGCCCGCCGAGCGGCAACAGCAGAGCGCGGATCGGCGGCTGTTGCGAAAGGGGCACGAAGGAACCCTCATGGAGCTCCTCGACGAGCTTGAGCATTGATTCGAGTTGGTCGGCGCTCGCGCCCGCAGTCGTTGCGGTTTCGCCGGCGGAAACTCCCGCGTCTTTGCCTTTCCCGTCGACGCCGGCTGCCGCCTGAGCGTCCTGGGGGTGGGCCTTTGCGGCGGTAATTCCCTCCATCAATCTCAATCTTGTCGTCCTGCGCGCTTTCTCCGCGCTAAAGCAAAGCGCCATCGCGCAACCGAAAAGTGCGATGAAGCCGACAAATTGCGTGATGACGATCGGCGGACTGACGGCAAATCCCGCGAAAGCGGCGCTGCGCGAGACGATCATGAGGGCGAAAATCGCGAAGGGATAGTACACGAGTTTGCTGATGCAGCGCGTCCGAAGCGCCATGAAGCGAAGATCGATCCAGTCGTCGAGGAGCGGGCCGTCAATTTTGAGCTTTTCGGCATATTTCGCACGTGTGCTGTCCGGCCAATGCGTCTTGTGCCTTCGCAACACCTCGATAAAACGCAGGCAAAGCAGCGTCGAATCAAACACGAGGAAAACAAGTATAAATAAAGCCAAGACAGCAGGAATTGTGACTCCATAGTAGATAGCGGTTCCGTACGGGCCTCTCCACGGTATGTTTGGCCACCCATACGCCAATACGAGAGAAATGTAGAGCATCACCATCAGTAATACGTAAAAGGCAATCCGAATGGCGACGGGACGCAGTCGCTGCTTTGCGACATATTCTTTCCAGACAGAATTGACGAATACTTCCTTATTCTTGTCCTTCTCGGCCTCCTCCTCAATCAATCGATAGGAAAGGGCCCGGCCGAGAATACCCATTGGATGCCACGACGCTCGCCCGTCGCCGCCGGAATTGGGAGTTTTCGCTATCCCGTCGGCGGCTCCGATTTTGAGCCGCCTACTTTCAATGTCTTCCAGATTCGCGTTCAGCTCCGTCCAGGCGTCCCGGATTAGAACCGCCGCCATCACAGCGGCAATGGCGCGAAGGGCTATCGACGGCCACATGCTGACGCCCTGCGCCCACGCTATTGGCTCGCCCAGTCCATATCCCGTAGCCCGATCTGCGACAAAGCCCCATGCAGCGAATGTGATCGCCGCAAGCAGCATGATCGACGCCAACCCCCACCATGTCGTCTTCAAATAGGAGGACAACAATCCATTCCGATAAAAGGAAAAGAGAATGATCGCCCCGATCGACAAGACGACAGCAAAGCTGGCCGCGCTCTTTTTCGCGAGCGCGGGGTACAGGCCTTTCATTTTCGGATGGATGTCGCCAGCATTCGTTTCCTTCGCGTCGCTCGTCGAAATCTTCTCCGTCGGCAAGGGGATAAATTCGCCGCGTCGATCAATCTCAAAGAGCCGCGCGGACGCGAGGCCTTTTTCGATCGCGGCAAGCGCCTCGCCGGCGTCGTCTTTCGCCGCCACGCGGGCGGCCAAAAAGGCGGCGGTCTGATAGGTCGAACGAAACGGCGGAATATCCTTTTGATACTCTCGGCTTGCCATCGGCCCATAGCTCGAAGCGACAATGAGATTGCGGCTCCATTCGAGTTCGTCTTGCCCCGCGAGCGCGGCGTCATAGTCGGTCGTGAAAAATACAGCCTCGGGAAACAGCGGCTTAAGCGCACGCAGCACAAGCAACTTATCGAAAACGTCGTTGCCCAGTACGCCGATCGCCCTTATTCCGCCCTTGCCGTCACGCTTCAGCGCGTCGTCCTCATCCTTCAGACTCGCGGCAAGCCTGCGCAAATAGTCAAACTGGCCCTGACCGAAGGCGCGCTCCAGCGTTTTCGAACTTTGCTGAGCTTTCGACGACTCTCCCTGCTCCTTGTCGCCATTGTCCTTCTTCGAGGACTTATCGCCGCTCGAATTTGTCGCGGGCAGCATGCCGTCCAAGCCGCGCAGATAGGCGCGCCTGTGAATCCATTCGGGGTGAGGTTCCCCGACGGGAAACCTGGAGAGACAGCTTTTGTATTTGTCGTGCGCCTCGTCGGGGCAACGCAATTCGCGTATGAATGCGTCTACGATCGTACGGCCGTATAGCGTGTCTCGATCCGAGATCAGCGCAACATGGTCGTCGTGGCGGCAATTTCCGCAATCATTCTGAAACGGAAAAACCGGATAACTGCCTGGATATATTCTTCGTCGGCGTAATTCCAACCCGATCGCACGGGCAAGGACGTCATCTTGTGCAATCGTGCGGATTATTCGCTCCGGATGCAGTGGCGCCTTCAAATCTGCGTCGCTGATCGTGGCGCTAAACGAGAAGAACCGGATGTTCTCGGGTTTCGCCTCTTCCTTCGGCTTGAGCCCTGTTTGGGGCGCTTTCTTCTTTTGGTCCCCATCTGGGGCCGAAGCCGGGCTGTCCATTTCCGTCGCGAGATCGCGAAGAACGCCGGATGAATAGGGCCCCAATATCTTCATCTTTGGACACGGAAATGCATTTGCCGGCGCGCACAACGCCTGCCGTAGCGCTTTCACTCTTTCAAGCGGCGCGCGCGTGTCCGCCAGCACGTCCTCGTCGATCCATAACAGCAGGACTGGTTGCGGCGACGACGGACGTTCGAACCACTCATAAGGAATGACGGCCGGCAATCCCTTGTCGTGTTTCGCCGGGCGAAAATAGCCAATGTGCAGGGCGTCCTGAGGCTCATAGCCCTCAAGTTGCAGCCCGCTTAATACGGCGTAGCGTAGCCGCCGGCGCGCCTCTGCGTCCTCGAAATAGGATGCGCCGGGCGCCGTTACGCCGATGAGGCGGACGTCTTTAGGCTTCGGCCGCTTTTCTCCGCTTTCGTAGACGAGGGGCGAACGGCAATGGAGCGGAAGCGTCAACGGCTTTTGCTTCGACACCCAGGCGTCGTCGCACTCTTTTCTGCTTCCCGAGTCCGCTTTCTCGACTTCCCGCGCGACTGCATCGAATGGGTCTTGCCATAGACGCGATTCGACGTCCTGCGCCTGGAACTTCTCTTGAATGTGCGTTTCCAGCGGCGGCGGACGGGACACCGTGAGCGGCGCTTGCTGGGTATAAAAAAAGGCCCCCGTCGCGACGAGGGCGACGATAATGGCGCTGTTGGCTCCGATGCCAGGCGCGCTTTTTCTTTCGTCCTCGGCCATACGCAAACTCCACAATCATTCTGGCCGCGCGGCTAATTCTTTCGAAGAATCGGATTCGCAGGACCGTCATGCCCGCGATGGTTTTGACGAAGTTCCCCTCCAGGCGGTCGACCAAATCTAATGCAAGACAAATCCCGAACATTATCCGCAAAACGACTGGCGTCGACGCTGTCTCGAATTCTCCGCGAAAGGCCCGCGCCACGTATCGCCGGATCAGGGCCAACTTCGTCAACCCATCGTAATTGCTACATTATGTTGCAATATCCGAGAATGACAAGGGTATCGCCGCTTTGCGTCCGTGGCGCGGCCAAATCCAATTGACAGGATATCGGCCCCCGTGTACCCCACGCGCCGGAGCGGGGCTGTAGCTCAGATGGGAGAGCGCTGCAATCGCACTGCAGAGGTCGGGGGTTCGAATCCCCCCAGCTCCACCAGCCAATCGATTTATTTACGAATGATCGCAACCGCTCCGCGAAGCGCGGGGTTCCTGAATTGCGCATCGGCGCTCAACGTCTATCCATTGTTTCGGGCGGATTCCGCGCCATATCCGGTGAGAGTCTCCCGGAGCGCGGCGATGTATCGCAAAATTCTTCTGCCGATCGATATCACTGAACCCGCGATGACCGATCGGGCGATCGCCGTCGCACAAGGTTTGGCGAGGGCTTTCGACAGCGAATTGCGGCTCGTCAACGTGCAATCGCTGCTGCCGATCTCCTTTCTCGACTATGTGCCCGAGAATTTTGACCTGCAGGTGCGTCGTGGCCTCGAGAAGGAAATAGCGTCGGTCGCCGCCAAGATCGACTGCGCGCCGGAGCGCGTGTCGACCGTTGTGCTGTTTGGACCCGTCTACCAAAGGGTCTTGGCCGAGGCCGAGGAATGGGGCGCCCATCTCATCGTTCTGTGTTCGCATCGGCCCGGCATGGATCGATTTCTCATCGGCTCTAACGCCACAACGATCGTCAACCACGCACAATGTTCGGTGCTGGTCGTGCGAGGCGAGGCGACGTAAGCCGCTTTAGGGCGGCGCCATCCGCGCGATGATGAACCTAAAATGGCGCTGCGATGACGACGCCTTCACGAAACTCTCATCGCACTCTCACATCCCTCTGCTACCCGACCTGTCGATGCGGCGAACAGTTGATGTCGCGGAGGATGCCATGTCGAAAGAGGCGATGCAGGACGCCGGCGGTTCGGCGGCGGAAAAGGCTGAGAACAACACTGGCAAGATCGTGGGCGGCGCCGTCGCGGCGGCGATCGGCGGCACGATCGGCGCGCTGCTGTTGGGCGGCTATGCGGTGTTGCCGGCGGCGGTCGTCGTCGGTCTGCTCGGCGTCGCGCTGGGCGCGGTTTTCGACTGAGCGTGAGTTCGCGCCGGCGCCCGTAGACAAACGAGCCCGGCTCGAAGCGTGCGAATACGTGTTTCGCGCATGAAAAACTTGAGCGGCTTGGTCTTCATTGAAGGCGAAGCCGCTTTTTTGTCAGGCCTCCGCCAGACATCCGATAACGCTGTCGATAACTCTATTGGAAATTCCCTTGGGAAGGCTCGGCTCCCTCTACTTTCCTAAACGCGGCCGTAGGAATATGAATAATAGTTTGAGGGGATTGCGGCTTGGGCGGAACCGTTTGGCTTCGCTTTCGTTATCCTCGTCAAAAGGCCTAGCGCTCATAGGCCTGGTTTAAACTGGGGAGGATAAGATGAAGAAAATTCTTGGATTCGCCACCGCTGCCGCCGTTCTGTTTGGGGGCGCAGCCTTCGCCGATCCGGTGACCAGTCCCGCCAACGTCCGGTCTGGCCCGAGCCCGAAATGGCCGGTCATCGCGAGCTTGCCGGCCGGGACTGATGTGACGGTGATCGACTGCGGCGCCGGCTGGAAGCGCGATTGGTGCGAGGTTCAGGCCGGCCCCGTGCACGGCTTCGTCGCAGCGGGCGTGCTCGGCACACAAGGAAACAACGTTCTGGTCGCGCCGGTCGTGACCAATAATGACGTCGCCATCTACAAGGGCCCCGGCGTCAACTACAAGATCATCGGCAGCATCCCGGAAAATCAGACTGTCAACATGGGCGCGTGCGTCGCCGGCAACGGCGGAGTCACCTGGTGCAAAGTCACCTACGGCCGCAAAACTGGCTATTCCATACAATCCGAACTGCAGCGCCAGAATTCGCTTTTCCCGATGTAATCTGCGAGCCGCGGCGATGGACGCCTCCATCGCCGCGCCGCTCTTTCGAAGCCCCGATTGACGCCCTAAGATGTTTCGCGGCCGTTCGGCCGCATAGAGGGCGCCGCCATTCGAGCCGAAACCTCCCGAGTCGCTACAGCGCGCGTCTCGCCGCTGACGCGGCGCGCGCTCGCGCCTAATCCGGGCCCCTTCACCTATACGGGAACATGCAGCTATATCGTCGGATCTGGCGATGTGGCGATCATCGATCCCGGACCAGACGACCCGAGTCACATCGAGGCGCTGCTCGCAAGCGTCGGCGGCGAAAAACTGCGTTATGTGCTGGTCACCCACACGCATCGCGATCACTCGCCGGCTGCGCGGGCCTTACGGGCGGCCACGGGCGCCATGATCGCCGGATGCGCGCCCTACGCGCCCAGCAACTCGCCGAGCGTCGGCGGCCCCAATCTCGACGCCGCCCACGATCTAACCTACCAGCCGGATATCGTGCTGAAAGACGGGGACGCGCTTGCGATCGGCGACGTTTCGCTCGTGGCCCTGTCGACCCCGGGACACACGGCGAACCATCTTTGCTTCGCGCTCGCTAACGACGAGGCGCTCTTCACCGGCGACCATGTCATGGCCTGGGCGACGACTGTGATCGCGCCGCCCGATGGATCGATGCGCGATTATATGGCGTCGGTAGAGCAGCTGCGCCGTCGGCGAGACCGCATTTATTGGCCCGGACACGGCGAGCCGATACGCGATCCTCAACGCTATCTGCGCGCGCTTGTTCACCACCGACGCGCGCGCGAGGCTGCGATATTGCAGCGTCTTGAAGCGGGGGACGAGACGATCGCCGAGATCGTCGCGAAAATCTACGAGGGCGTCGACAAACGCCTGCACCCGGCCGCGGCGATGACCGCCCTCGCGCATCTTGAAGATCTGATCGCGCGCGGTCTTGTCGCCTGCACGGGACAGCCGGTCCTGCAGGCGCGCTTCTGGCGCCGAGGAGGTTAGGGCGCGCTCGAGGTCGGCAAAAGTATCACAACGTCGTTTTTGTGTGCGCGTCCCAGTCGCTTGCGGGCTTCTTCATCCAGAATGTCGGCGTCGACCTTCTGGCCCTTGATGAGCGCCAGACGGTTTTCCCAAAGCATGCGTTGAAGCTTCAGAATATTGCGCTCCAGACGCAACTGCTCAAGTTTCTGTTCATATTCCTCGCCAGTCTTGAGCCCGCGCTGGCCATTGACGCCATGCCAGACGAAATAGGCCGCGGTGACGCCCGCCACCGCGTAGAGGCAAAGCGGAAGCACGAGCGCGCGAATGAAAACTCTGAGGCGATGCATAATTGCGACTCTAGCGCGCACGCGTTTACGCGCCGTTAAGGCTGAGTCGACTCGGCGCCTGAAGCCGAAACGCGGACTCCGGCCCGCGTGATCCGTTCGATTTCGCCGCGCACGAGCCGCTCCACGAGCGACGGCAGATTCTCGTTGAGCCACTGCTCCACCATCGGCCGCAGCATTTCTTGGGCGCATCGATCCAAAATATCGGTTTCGCTGAACGCCACGCCGGCGGCGAGCGCCTGAAACCGCGACGCGACGGTCACGCCCGCTTCGGCCGACAGCAGCGGACCGTCTCGCCCAGACGCGTCGGCGATCATTGCGCCGGAACGTTCCTGTTCAGTTACGCGTTCGCTCCCCGACGGCGATTCGGCGTCCGACCTTTCCTCTATCGCCTGTCCGGCCGCGTCGGCTCCATACAACAGCCGAACCGCCCCCGCTTCCCCAAATTCGCCGCCAGATGCGTCGGCGGATAACGGCTGCTCGTCTTGGCGACGCCCGAGCACGGGCGCTGGATAGGCGCTGCGCGCCGGGGGCGCTGCGTCCACGTCGGCGCGCGCGCGGCGGCGGACGTCGCGATACGCTCCCGGCATGGCGTCATCATCAGCGATGAGGCGACGGATGGAGGCCAGAATCTCCTCCATTGACGGTTCGTTCGCGCGCGCTTCGTCCTGAAACGAGCGCGAAGGGACGGAAGCATTCGCTGCGGTCATGGAATTCTGTCGCTTTGCCCGGAAAGCTCCGCGCATGAGGGCGACCGGGTCCTCGATAGCGCCAAAAGCGAATCAGCCCAGCCCAAATGAATTCGACACTTTTCGCGCTATGATGTCACCCGCATTCGCGAAATTCTTATCTGCCGTCTGGCGTGTCGACGCCAATCCATTTCTCGTGCACCTGATTGAGATGAACATTCGGATCATAAAGGGCGACGGCGAGATCGAGCTCTTGCGCCGACAAGCGGCCGATCGAGCCCAGCGCGGCATAGGAGGCGACGACGCGATCGCGCTGCGAGACGATGAGATTGACTCTCGCGTTGAGGAGCGCCTGCTGCGCATTCAATACGTCGAGGGTCGTGCGTTGCCCGACCTTGGCCTCTTCCCGCACGCCGGCGAGCGCCGTCTCTGCGGCTTTGACCCCCGCCTGGCCGGAGACAATTGACGCCTTCGCGGTCTCGAGGAGTCCGTAGCTCGAGACGACGCTGGCGCGCACGCTGTCGCGCTGAACGTCCGCATTCAGCCTCGCCTGGCCAAGCTGCTCCTTCGCCTGCCGGATCGAGGCGTATTCCGCGCCGCCCTGATAAAGGGGGACGTTCAACTGGCCTATCGCCGATGCGGTGAACTGCTTGGAGCCCGGCAGGCCCAGAAATGAATCATATTGATTCGAAACCTGGGTGTTGACGGAGAGATTGGGCATCAAGGCTGCTTCCGCGACCTTGACCGCGAGTTCGGCGGCGTCGACCTGATGCAGCGCCGCCGTCACCCCGGGATGCTCCACCAAAGCGATGGCGATCGCCGCCTCAAGCGACTTCGGCAGCAAAGGCTCCAGGCTGCGCCCAGGCTGCAGATGATTTGGCTCGCAGCCAATGATCTGGCGATAATTCGCCATGCTGTTCTTGAGCTGCGCCTGCGCGCCGTAAAACTCCGAACGGGCCAGGGCGACCGAGGCCTCGGCTTGAGCGACGTCGGTTCGCGTCACCTCGCCGACCTGGAACCGGTCGCGCGTCTGCTTGAGTTGCTCCTCAAGCACCGCAATGTTGTTTTTGCGCAGCGATACGACGGCCGTGTCGCGCAGCACGTTCATATAGGCGGTCGCGCCGTTCTGAAGGGTCGCCTGCTCGGTCAGCCGCATCGTCGACCGCGCGGCGAGCACGCCGGACTCGGCCTGGCGCACGGAATTTTCAGTCCGGAAGCCGTCGAATATCGTCTGCGATACGTTGAGCGTCGCGCCGCGCGGGTAGCCGGTGTAGGTGTCCTGAAAATCGCCGCTAGCGCCCGAGGCGGCGCCCGCCTGCTGGCTGCTGCTGCCCCCGAAGGGAATTTTGATCGCGGCGTATTGCGCGCCGTACTGGGCCGTGATGCTCGCCTTCGGCCGCAGCCCCGCCTTGGCTTTCGGCGTTTCTTCGTCCCGAACCCGCACATTGGCGCGGCTTTGGTTGAGGTCCGGATTACCGTAGTACGCGCGGGCCAGGGCCGACATCAGGCTTTCGGCCGAGGCCTGGCCAGGCGAAACGCAAATTAAGACAAGCGCCAAAATGGCGGACGCGCAGAACGGGAGGCTGGCCGATCGCCGCGCTCCGAAGCCACACACGTCAGTCGCCATTGTTTTTCAACCTATCCTCGCGCGACAGCCCTGCGGCCGGTGACTCGCAAGATGAACGCCGAACGCAACGCTAGATATGTGATTTGGGCGAATTAGCGGCGCTAGAGGCTGAATCCGGGTGGTTGGGCGAAACCTTCAAGAACCGGCGCGCTGGCCGAGAATAGCAGCCGCTCCCCCGCGGCGCGGCCGGCCTGGCGCTCGTAACGCACGACCTGCTGGCCGCCGCGCGCGTCAGGCCGGACGATCGCCAGCAATCGGCCCTCGGGCGTCAATTGCTCAAACAAGGCGTCGAGGCCCGCCTCGGCTTGGCCCTCAACGATGATGACGTCGTAAGGCGCGGCGGCGCGACACCCTGCTTCCAGCGGCCCCAGCTCCAACTGCACGTTTTCGCAGCCCAGCGCATCGATCCCCGCCTTGGCCCTCGCGAATAGATCGGGATCGCATTCGACTGCGACGATCTTCTCCGCAAGCCCGGCGAGCAGCGCGACGGAATAGCCGGCGCCCCCGATAACAAGCGCCTTGTCGCTCACTCTTATGTCCGCCGCCTGAAGCATTCGCGCCAAGACGAGGGGCGGCAGCAGGCTGCGCCTGCGTCCGCCGGCTGGGTTCAGAGTGATTGCGAGGTCCGAATAGGCGAGCGGCGCGAACGAGTCGGGAAGGAAAATTTCGCGCGGAACGCTCAGAAAGCGTTCGAGCAGTGGGACATCCGTGACATCGAAAGGACGGAGCTGGCGCTCAACCATGGTGTGTCGGAGCGTCGCCGTCGCCTCGCCGGTTTTCGTCACTCGCGCCACCACGTCCAACATTCGACTCCCGGCCAAGCGCCGACCCCTTGAAGGAAATGCTGCAGCGCAGGAATTTGGCCGCCGGCGCTTTATAGGGGCCGGGTCACGCCATGTCCATGGCTTGCTCGGCGGCTTGGTCTTTGAGTTGGCTCATGCCTCCGCGCCGACGAGCTGATGGACGTCGTCGCCGCTGGCCCCCAATCGGCGCATCTGCTCCAGCGACGTCTTGTCGAGAACCTCGGCGATCGCCTCCCGCGCGCGCAGCATGACGAGACGCACCGCGCATCGCGTCTCGTCGACGCAGTCGTCGCATCGGCGGTAAACGGTTTTGCTCGCGCATTGGATAGGCGCCAGCGGCCCATCGAGCACCCGCACGATATTGCCGACGCCGATGTCCTCGGGCGGGCGCGCCAGCATATAGCCGCCGCCTTTGCCCTTTTTCGAATGCACAAAGCCGGCGTTACGCAGCTCGCCCAAAATTGCGTCGAGAAATTTCTTTGGAATGTGGTTCGAGGCGGCGATGTCGGCGACCAGGGCGGTCTCCCCCGGCCGCACCCCGGCGAGGTGAACCATGGCCTTGAGCCCATATTTGGCTTTTTTCGTCAGCATTCCATTTGACCCATAGGACGACGCTGATCGCGCGGCCCCCTCGTTCGCCGCCATTCTACTGCAACTCTGCCGGTTTTCTATAATTGGTCGTGGGAGAGCCAGAAGGCTAGAATTGACAAAGTCGACCCGCTTTATAGAGTAAAATCTGGTCTCGCCGGGATAAAGGGCAAATGGCGGCTATTATCGATGCTTTGAGCGCAATCAATCCGCTCTATTCCATTTCCGGCTTCGCCGTTGGCGCGCTTGTGGGGTTCACTGGCGTCGGCGGCGGCGCGCTGATGACGCCGATCCTGATGCTGGTCTTCGGCATCGCTCCGACGACCGCCGTCGGCACCGACCTGCTCTACGCCGCCATCACCAAGACAAACGGCACGCTCGTTCACGCTCTGCATGGCACGGTCGACTGGCGCATCACGCGGCGGCTGGCCTATGGCAGCGTGCCTGCGACCATCGCAACCCTCATTCTCCTCTCCTGGCTCGGCAAGTCGGGCGCTCACGCGGCCAACGGCCTGATCACTTCCGCTCTGGGATTCGCGCTTCTGCTCACCGCGGCCTCGATCCTGTTTCGCCGCTGGCTCCTCGATCATATCGCGAAACACACCAATGACATGAGCGACAAGCGCCTGCTCGGCCTGACGGTGACCCTCGGCGCTTTTCTTGGCGTCCTGGTGTCGATTTCCTCGGTCGGCGCCGGCGCGATCGGCATGACCGTGCTGCTGGCGCTCTATTCGCATACGGCGACCGCGCGCCTTGTCGGCTCGGACATCGCCCACGCGGTGCCGCTGACATTGATCGCCGGCTTCGGCCACTGGCTGATGGGCGGCGTCGACTGGCTGCTGCTTTTCTCTCTGCTGATCGGCTCGATTCCGGGCATCGCCATCGGCGCCCATCTTTCCGCGCGAGTTCCAGACCGCTATTTGCGCCCGGCGCTGGCGAGCGTCATGGCGTTCGTCGGAATCAAACTCTCGATCTAGTCAAGATTTCCTAAGAGGAGCACGACATGTTGCAGACGGCGCCGAGCTTCACCCCGCCGACGAAACCCGGCCGGGGCCGAATCTACGATTCGATCACCCAGACCATCGGCGATACGCCGCTGGTGCGACTCGACCGGCTGGCGCGAGAGCGCGGCGTCGAGGCCAATCTCCTCGCCAAGCTCGAATTCTTCAATCCGATCGCGAGCGTGAAGGATCGTATCGGCGTCAGCATGATCGAGTCGCTTGAAAAAAGCGGCAGGATCGCGCCTGGCAAATCGGTATTGATCGAACCGACCTCGGGCAACACCGGCATTGCGCTCGCCTTCGTCGCGGCGGCGCGCGGCTATCGTCTCATCCTCGTCATGCCGGAGTCGATGTCGCTTGAGCGGCGCAAAATGCTGGCGCTGCTCGGCGCCGAACTGGTGCTCACGCCTGCCTCTCAGGGCATGAAGGGCGCGCTGGCCAAGGCCAATGAACTCGCCGCCGAGAACCCCGACGCCGTCATCCCGCAGCAGTTCGAGAATCCCGCCAATCCCGAAATTCACCGGACGACGACGGCGGAGGAAATCTGGAACGACACCAACGGCGAAGTCGACTATTTCGTTTCCGGCGTCGGCACCGGCGGCACGATCACCGGCGTCGGCCAGGCGCTGAAGGCGCGCCGGCCCGGCTTGCGCGTCGTCGCCGTGGAGCCGGAAGATTCAGCGGTGCTCTCGGGACGGCCGCCCGGTCCGCACAAGATTCAGGGCATTGGCGCGGGCTTCGTGCCGCCGATACTCGATCGAAGCGTCATCGACGAAATCGTCACCATCGGCAATCCGACGGCGTTCGAAACGGCGCGGCTTCTTGCCCGGATTGAAGGCATTCCGGTCGGCATCTCGTCCGGCGCCGCCGTCGCCGCCGCGCTGGAGATCGCCAGTCGGCCGGAAGCCGCCGGCAAGAATATCGTCATTATCATCCCCTCCTTCGCCGAACGCTATCTTTCGACGGCGCTGTTCGAGGGACTGTGAGCGACAAATCTCTCGCCGATTGCGCCGCGCTCAGCCGCAATGCTGCGCAATCTGTTCGTCGAGCGAGGCGAGATCATTGTTGTAGACATGGACGTCCGGCGCCTGACGGGCGAGCGCCGCGATAATGTCGCGCGCTTCGACGAAATAGCCACAGGCGGCGGCGCCCGCCTCCCGCGCCACTTCGACATTTCCAATCCGCAGCAGACTCATGGCCACGTCGCGCGCCCGCTCGGCATGGGTCGGGTCGGCGTCCATCAGGCGGCGGCGGATGTCCAGCCCTTCGCGATAATTCTTGAGCGCGCCTTCCAGATCGTTTCTCGAACGCAGAACGTCGCCGATCTTGTCAACG
>Ga0194119_10005184_pt1 | contig 19570 bp, 20 predicted proteins | sample TA2MahC100mmetaG_FD_148620 | JGI IMG/M metagenome (GOLD analysis project Ga0194119, IMG submission 148620) | Freshwater microbial communities from Lake Tanganyika, Tanzania - TA2015018 Mahale Deep Cast 100m | ecosystem: Environmental > Aquatic > Freshwater > Lake | place: Tanzania: Lake...
AAAATCGGGTCCCCTATACCGCCGGTAACGACACAGTGCATGTGCGGATGCAGCAGCAGATTCTGACCCCAGGTGTGCAGCACCGAGAAGAAGCCGATGTGCGCCCCCAGATGCCGCGGATCGGCCGCGATGGTGAGCAGCGTTTCAGCGCTGGCCTGAAACAGCAGGTTGTAGAGGACCTGCTGCTTCTGCAAGGCGAGCGCGGCAAACTGTTGGGGCAGCGTGAAGACGACGTGAAAGCAGGGGATGGGCAGCAGGTCCGCCTGGCGTGCAGCCACTCACCCGTTGCGCTCACCGGCCTGGCATTTGGGGCAGTGCCGGTTGCGGCAAGAGTTGTAGGCAATCTGTTAGTAATCACAGTGACCGCATCGTTCGACATGGCCGCCGAGGACGGCCGTGCGGCAGACCTCGACGGCGCACATGACCCGCTGTTGTTGGATGGACAGCGGGTAGGCTTGGCGAAAGGCTTCGCCGTGATGTCGAAAGCTGTCGGCCAACTCCGGAGTTGGCCTGGGCATGGCTCAGTCCTGGGGCTTCGGCCCGGAGGCAGGTTGGGGTTGGGCGAGGAAGGAGGGCCGGCGCCGCTTCAACAGGCGGTTCAGTGTGCTCTCCACGGCGGCGATGGTGGAGGCGGCCAGAGATGTGTACCGAGCCGTGGTGTGGATGCGCTGATGACCGTGAACAACCCTACCGAGCGCCGGCCAACGACACCGCAATCGCCGTCCGGTACTCGCGTGCTTTGCTCAAAATCACCGGAGCATCGAGGGTCACGGCGCGCCGGTTGCGCACGACAATGCACCCATTGACCATGACATCACGCACGTCGCTGGGCTTCGCGGTGTACACCAGCGCGGACTCCGGTTGAAACACCGGCACCGTGTGCGGCTCATCCAGCATCACGAGGATGAGATCGGCCAGCTTGCCGGTTTCCATCGAACCGATCTGCTTGTCGAGCCCCAGTACCCGGGCGCCGTCGATGGTCGCCATCTCCAGCAACTTGCGGGCAGGCAGTGCGCGTGGATCTCCGCTGTTCACCTTGGCGAGCTTACCGGCCAGTTCGAGTTCTTCGAGCAAATGCAAATCGTTGTTGGAACCGGCTGCACCATCGGTGCCCAAACCCGTGGGCACGCCTGCGGCAATCAACTGCGTCACAGGCGCGATGCGACTGGCCAGCTTCATGTTGCTCGACGGGCAATGCGCTACGCCCACGCCGCGCTGCTTGAGAATGTTAATGTCCCGCGCGTCCAGCCACACACCGTGTGCCGCCATGGTGAGACCGCCAGTGAATAGTCCCATCGAGTCCAGCACGCGTGTCGGACTCATACGGCGCTTGGCCAGGATGTCCGTGTTCTCGCGCTTGGTTTCGGACAGATGAATCACCAGCGGCTTGACGTGCGCATTGGCCAAGGCCCGTGCCGCCTTCAAGGTCGGATCGGAATTCGTGTAGAGCGCATGCGGCGCGACGGCGGGCGTCACCAGCGGGTCCGCTGCGTACTGCTTAAGGAATGCCTCAGCGCGCGCCGGCGCCGCTTCCAGAGTCTTCGCATCCGGGGCGGGGAAGCCGATGATGGTCTGCCCCAGCACCGCGCGTATGCCTGCTTCTTTCGCGGCTTCCGCCGCTTCCTCTTAGAAGTAGTACATGTCGCAAAACATGGTCGTGCCGGAGAGCAGCATTTCCAGCAGGGCGAGGCGCGTGCCCCAGCGCACGAAATCGGCCGTTGTGTTGCGCGCTTCAGCGGGAAAGATAAATTTCTCCAGCCACTCCTGCAGCGCCATGTCGTCCGCCACGCCGCGGTAGAGCGACATTGCCGCATGTGTGTGCGTATTCACCAGGCCCGGCATAATCGCCGCTTCGGCGCGGTGGAGTTTGTTCTTGACCTGGAACTGTTGCTCGATGTCCGCGCGCGGGCCAACGACTACGATCTTGGGGCCGCGCACCGCCACTGCGCCGTTGTCGATGATTCTGCGAGCCGGGTCCATGGTCACCACCCAGCGGGCGGACAGGATCCAATCGGCGGGCTCAGCGGCCACGCACCCCGTGGCGAACAGCAATAGCAGACTAGCGAAACGATGTGTCATCGAAAGGCTCAGGAAAGAGTTCAGCTAACTGCCAGCTTCTGCTCATCCCCAGAGTGTTACCCAGGACTACTTCGATGTTCCCGCAATACTCCCACAGCAAGTGGCGGCACGGGCCGCACGGCGGGGTGAGTTTAGGCGCGGCTGTTACCGCGGCGATGCAGCGAAACGTACGGACGCCTTCGGAGATCGCCTTCAGCAGCGCGACGCGCTCGGCACAAACGGTGAGACCGCAACTGGCACTCTCCACGTTGCAACCGGTGTGCACGCGCCCTGCGGCGTCCTCAAGCGCCGCTCCTACTTTGAAGTCCGAGTACGGCGGGCATGCGTTCTCGCGCGCAAACGCCGCAGCCGCAGGAGACGAGCCGTGTTCACGCGACGGCCGCCTCAATTTCCGGTGCCAACGCGCGCAGCAGGCTTACCATCAGCCCACGCGTGGATCGGCCCACTTCAAGCACTTCTGAGTGGTCCAGCTTCTGGTTCAGCACACCCGCCGCCATGTTGGTGACGCACGAGATCGCCATACAGCGAATACTCATGTGGCGCGCGGCGATCACTTCGGGTACGGTGGACATTCCCACCAAGTCGGCACCGATGGCGCGCAGATAGCGGATCTCGGCAGGCGTTTCGTAGCTCGGGCCTAGCAGCCCCGTATAGACGCCTTCCGGCAACTCGACGCCCAACCGCTGCCCGACGGCCTGCGCGCGGCGGCGAAATTCAGCGTCGTAGGCGTCGGTCATGTCCGGGAAGCGTGGGCCGAGCGAGTCGTCGTTGGCGCCCACCAACGGATTGTTTCCCTGCAGATTGATGTGATCGGACACCAGCACCAGGCCGCCTTGCTTGTAAGCAAGGTTGATCCCACCGGCGGCATTGGTAAAGATGAACGCCTTCACGCCCAGCCGCCCCAGTGCGCGCACGCCATAGACCACCTTGTCCATTGAATGGCCTTCGTACAAATGCGCACGCCCGCTCATCACGACAATGTTGGTTTTGCCCACTCGCCCAAACACGACCTTACCGGCGTGGCCGAGGGCCGTGGATTGTGGCCACCCCGGGATCTGCGCATAGTGGATCTCCTGCCGTTCGTCCAGTTCGTCGCCAAAAGCACCGAGTCCACTGCCCAGCACCACCGCCACCCGCGGAGTTGAGCGCATGTGCTCCCGCAGATACTTCAGCGCGTCCTGCATGGCCTCTAGTATCCCAGCATCTGGCGAATGCCCAACAGCACACCGACAATCGCCGCTGACATGAAGTTGGCGAGCGTGCCCGCGAGCAAGGCGCGCATGCCGAAGCGGGCGAGGTCTGAACGGCGCTCCGGCGCGAGCGCGCCGATGCCGCCCACCTGGATGGCGATCGAACCGAGATTGGCAAACCCGCACAACGCATAGGTAGCAATCACGAATGACTTGGGGTCGAGCGATTCCTTCATCGGGCCTAGCTGCGCGAAGGCAATGAATTCGTTGAGCACCAGACGCGTGCCCATCAGATTGCCGATAGCCTGCGAATCCTTCCAACTCACGCCCAGGAGCCATGCGGCGGGCGCCAGCACCCAGCCGAGTAGCGTCTGCAGAGACTCTGGAAACGCGGGCACCGAACCGTGAATCCACCCGAAGATGCCATTCACCAAAGCGATGAGGCCGACAGAGGCAATTAACATCGCGCCCACATTTAGCGCGAGTTGCAAGCCATCGCCCGCGCCCCGCGCTGCCGCGTCAATGAGGTTGACGCCGGGCTTTTCCACCTCCACCTTCACTTCACCCTGCGTTTTCGGCTTTTCCGTTTCCGGGATCAGCATCTTGGCTAGCAGTATCGTAGCCGGGGCCGTCATGATGACGGCGGTGAGCAGGTGTTGGATTTCCACGTTGGCGATCATCACGTAGGCCGCCATCACCGCACCGGAGACATGCGCCATGCCGCTACTCATAATCGTGAACAACTCAGATTGCGTGAGGCGCGAGACAAACGGCCGGATGGTGAGCGGCGCTTCGGTTTGCCCCATGAAGATGGACGCTGACACACACGTGGCCTCCGCGCCGGATATGCGCATCAGTTTGTACATCGCCACGGCCATCGCCTTCACGAAGATCTGCATGATGCCGAGGTAGTACAGGCACGAAAACAGCGACGCGACGAAGATGATGATGGGCAGGACCTGGAAGGCGAAGATCACGCCGAACTCCTTCGACGCTGCGCCGAGCGGGCCGAAAAGAAACTTCGAGCCCTCTTCGGCGTAGTGGATGATGGAGTTGACCGCGGCCGACGCGCCCTGCAAAATAACGCCGACGGGCGTGTTTAAAACAAGGAAGGCAAAGCCCAACTGCAATGCGAGTCCCACCGTCACAACGCGGAAGTCAACCGCGCGGCGGTTGGACGAAAGCAAATAGGCGAGGGCAAGAATCGCAGCGAGACCAAGGAGGCCAGTGAAACGTTCCATTGCGTCTTTCCGGGGCGGGCTGACACCCGCCGCAACCTGGAGCTTGCCCTACAGGATTTAGCCGACAACTTCGAGGATGAGTTCGCGCTCTTCAGGCTGTACCGTGGAAATGCGGAAGGCATCTTCCACCATTTCAGCCGACTCTTCGAGCCGATCTTCCTTGGTGTAGTAGAGGCGACACAACACGGCGCCGGCATCCACCTTCTGACCGGTCTTTACTTCCAGGATCACGCCCACCGCCGGATCGACCGTGTCGTCCTTGGTGTCGCGGCCCGCGCCGATCATTGACGAAGCCATGCCGATCGAAAACGCATCGATGGCGCTGACGTAGCCGTTGCGCGGCGAGGTGATCTCTCGCACGCCTGTGGCGTTGGGCAGCATGTCGAAGCGATCGAGCACCTGCGCGTTGCCGCCCTGGGCTTGGATCACTTCCTTGAACTTCTTGTACCCGGAGCCGTCGAGCAGCTTCCTCTGCGCGAGTTCGCGCGCATCGTCCAGCGTCATCGTGATGCGGCCCAGGAAGATCATGCGCGCGGCGAGTTCCAGCGACAGACGCGTAAGGTCGGTCGGGCCGGCGTTCTGCAGCGTCTGCGAGACTTCCATCACTTCGAGCGCGTTACCGACGGCGTAGCCGAGCGGTTGGCTCATGTCCGTGATCAGCGCCTGCACGCGCTTGTCGGCACGGCGGCCAATGCCCACCATCAACTGCGCCAGGCGCCGCGCTTCCAACTGCTTGGTGACGAACGCGCCGGAGCCCACCTTCACATCCAGCACCAGCGAATCGATGCCCTCGGCGATCTTCTTCGACATGATCGAGGAAGCAATCAGCGGGAGCGACTCAATCGTGGCCGTGGCATCACGCAGCGCATAGAGCTTTCCGTCAGCGGGCGCGACCTCGGCGGACTGGCCCATGAAGGCCAAGCCGTACATCCGAAGCTGTTCGCGGAATTCGTCAACCGTGAGACTGGTGCGGAAGCCCGGAATCGATTCCAGCTTATCGAGCGTGCCGCCGGTGTGACCCAGCGCGCGGCCCGAAATCATCGGCACAATGGCACCCGCCGCCGCAGCCAAAGGAGCCGCGATGAGGCTGGTTTTGTCGCCCACGCCGCCCGTGGAGTGCTTGTCGACTTTCACGCCCGGAACGCCCGAAAGATCGATGACTCCGCCGGAGGCGACCATCCGCTCGGTGAGCGAATCCACTTCCTGGTCCTTCATGGAACTACCGTAGGTTGCCATGAGGAAGGCGGCCATCTGGTAGTCCGGGATCGCACCCGACGTGTAGTTGTCGATCAGGAAACTGATCTCTTCGGACGACAGTTCCTCGCCGTCCCGCTTTCTCCGAATGAGGTCAACCGTACGCATTAGAATCCCTAGCATAGCAGGTTATGTAATTGAAAGTAAAGCGACTAATCAGGCCGACTTGATTTCGGTCCAATACCGGTCTCGAAGGCGCTGCGCCGCGGGCGGTAGCGGAGCAAACCACTCGGCTCGCATCAGGACCTCCGGCGGAGGATACAGTACTGGGTTTTCACGAACCTGAACAGGCAACAGTGCGCGCGCGGCCGCGTTGGCGCTGGCCGTGCGAGAGTCCTTCACGATGTCGGCCGCCACGTCCGGACGGAGGAGGTAATCAATGAAACGGTGGGCGAGATCGAGGCGCCGGCTTTCGCGGAGGATCACCGCGTTATCGGCGTAGCGGGCGTAACCCTCCACCGGGTAGGCAAAGCCGAGGTGGGGAGCCGCGTCGATTGCCTGCTGCGATGTGGTTCCCCAGAGTTGCGCGGCCTGGAGGTCGCCGGCGATGAGTTGATTGCGGGCTTCGGCGTTCAGGTAGGCTCGCACTAGCGGCTTCTGGCGGAGGAGTTCGGCTTGGGCAGCGGCCAAGTGCGCGGCGTCGGGGCTGTTGATGGAGTGCCCCAGTTTCTTCAGCGCCGCTCCGATGGCGTCAGCGGGGTCGTCCAGCATGGTCATGCGGCCTTTGTGTTTCTCGTCCCACAAATCCGCCCAGGATTTCAGTCCGCCGGCCGCGCTTTTGTTGAACACGATGCCGGTAGCGCCCCACATGTAGGGCACCGAATGCTCAAGACGCGGGTCCCACTCGGGCGCGGCGAGCATCGGGTCGAGATTGCCGAGGTTCTTGAGTTGCCCTCGGTCAATCCGCGCCAGCAGCCGGCTCTCGCGCATCGGGCCGATGAAGTAGTTGGACGGGAACGCGATATCCCACCCGGAGTTGCCGCCGAAGACTTTGGCCAGCATCTCTTCGTTGTTTTCGAAGACGCCGTAATGGACGCGGATACCGGTCTCTTTTTCGAAATTGGCCAGCGTCTCCGTGCCGATGTAGTCAGACCAGTTATAGACGTTCAGCCGCGGGGCGCGGTTCTGCGTGCAGCCCGCAAGCCCGCTGAGGGAGAGGAAGAACGTGCGGCGTCTCATGTGTGTTGCTGCTGGAGCTTTTCCGCGGCGACGATGAGCGCACCCACGCCGATGACGATGAGCGCGGACATGGCGTTCACTGCGGGGCTCACGCCTTTGCGCGCCATGGTGTAGATGACCATGGGGAGCGTTTCCGTGTCGACGCCGGAGACAAGGCTGGTGATGACGTAGTCATCAAATGAGATGGTGAAGGCCAGGAGCGCCGCCGCTATGACGCCGGGCATCAGCACGGGCAGCGTGACTTTGCGGAACGCGCCGAATTCGGTGGCGCCCAGATCCATCGCAGCTTCTTCGAGCGATTTGTCCATGGTCTTCAACCGCGCCTGTATCACGATGACGACGTAGGCGATCGAGAACGTGACGTGCGCCAGAATCACGGTATGGAGGCCGAGGCGGAAGTTGAAATAGTGGAAGAGCCCCTGGAAGAGCGCGAGCAGCGACACGCCCGTGACGATTTCTGGCGTGACGAGCCCCGTGTAGAGCGAGCCTTCAAGCACGGGCGCGCTGCGTTTCCAGATGCCGTAGGCGGCGATCGTGCCGATGACGGTGGCGAGCGCGGTGGCGGCCACCGCGATGAGGATGCTGTTTAGAGCCGCTTCAATGAGGCGGTGATCTTCCAGCAGCACGGCGTACCACTTGAGCGAAAAGCCTTCCCAATGCGTGAAGCGCGAAGCGTTGAAGCTGAAGACCGTGAGCACGAGCAGCGGCACGTGCAGGAAAAGATACGCAAAGGCGGCGTAGGCGGCAAGCCACCGGTTCTTCATATCAACTCCTTGCCGCCGCGCCTCATGATGAACCAGAGGAGCACCATCACGAGCGCTGTGAGAACGAGCGACAGGGCCGCGCCGAAAGGCCAATCGCGCGAAGAGGTAAACTGCTGCTGCACCACGTTGCCGATCATGATGCTCTTGCCGCCGCCCATCAGATCCGGCGTCAGGTATGCGCCGAGGCAGGGAATGAAGACCAGCACCGAGCCGGCGAGGATGCCCGGCTTTGCCATCGGCACGGTGACCCGCCACAATGTTTGCCAGGGCGTGGCGCCAAGGTCCGCGGCAGCTTCGAGCAGAAATGGGTCTTGCCGTTCGAGCGTAGAGAAGATCGGCAGCACCATGAACGGCAGGTAGCCGTAGACGAGGCCCAGGATCACGGCGCCGTCGTTGTAGAGCAACGGCAACGGCTGCGAGATCAGGCCGAGCCCCTGGAACGCGGTGTTGATGAGGCCCGTGTCACGCAGCAGGAACATCCAGGCGTAGGTGCGGACGAGGAAGTTGGTCCAGAAAGGCAGCATGACGAGGTTGATCCACGTGCCGCGCCATTGCGGACCGCTCCGCGCGATGAAGAGCGCGAGCGGAAACCCCATGACGAGGCAGATCGCAGTGGAAAGGATCGCGATCCAGAAGGATTTCACCAGGATTTCGAGATACAACGGATCCGCCAAGCGCGTGTAGTTTTCAAGCGTGAACGGTGCGCCCTGCCCGCCGTAGGTGCCGCGCGTGAGGAAGCTGTAGAGCACCACGATGGCAAGCGGCGCGAGGAAGAAGCCGAAGGTCAACAATCGCGCGGGAGCGAGAAACCACGTACGGAGCTGGTTCATGACGCGGCCGGCAAGTGGATTTCGTCGTCCGGATGCCACCAGACGTGGACGTTCTCGCCAGGCAAGTACGTCTGATCTTGACGTGGGATTTCGGCCGTCAGCGCGGTACCGTCTTCAAGGCGCGCTTCTACATGAAAGCAGTTGCCGAGGAACAGCGAAGAATGTATCTGCGCGCGATGTGAACGCGCGCCATTGCGCGGGGCGGTCGGCGAAATGCGGACCACTTCGGGGCGTACGCCATACTCGCCGCGCCAGTTGACGGAGCCGAGGAAGCTGGCGACGAAGCGCGTTTTCGGGCGCAGGTAGATTGCTTCGGGCGTGCCCATCTGTTCGAGTATGCCTTTGTTCATCAACGCCACCCGGTCGGCCATGGCCATCGCTTCTTCCTGGTCGTGCGTGACGATGATGAAGGTGATGCCCACGCGGCGCTGGAGGTCTTTGAGTTCACCGCGTACTCGCTTGCGGAGTTTGGGGTCGAGCGCCGAGAGCGGTTCGTCCAGCAGCAGCAGATCGGGCTCAATCGCGAGCGAGCGGGCGAGTGCGATGCGCTGCTTTTCGCCTCCAGAGAGCCGGGCGGGGAAGCGCTCCTCTTTGCCCAGCATCTGCACGAGTTCCAGCACCTTTTGCGTGCGTGCGGCGAGATCGCCGATGGCGTTGCCCTTGTGGCGCAGGCCGAACTCGATGTTCTGGCGCGCGGTGAGATGCGGGAAAAGCGCGTAGTTCTGGAAAACCGTGCTGACGTTGCGCTCGTACGGTTTGAGTTGGGCGATCTGCTTGCCGTCCAGCAGCACGTCGCCACGGTCGGGTGTTTCAAACCCGGCGATCATGCGCAGCACCGTGGTCTTGCCGCAGCCCGAGGGGCCGAGCAGCGCGAACAACTCGCCGCGTTCGACGTTCAGGGAAACATCGCGAACGGCGTGATTGGCGCCGAAGCTCTTCGATACGGCGCGCACCTCCAGCACATGGTTCATCCCGATATCTGCATGGTAGCGGAACTGCGCGGCGTGTCAATAGGGAAGCTTGGCTGCGCTGCGTTTCCAGGCGGCAAATGGCGCCCGGCCGTTGCGGCGGAGGAGGTTGCGCGTGGGGATGGCGCGTTCGGCGATTGGCTTGGAAACTTCGGAATACCTGGCGATGTCGTTGAATCCCGCGCGAGCGGCGTCTTTGCGGGAAGCCGCGTAGTAGATGCGGCGGAGGCGGGCCCAGTAGATCCCACCGAGGCACATCGGGTTCGGCTCACACGAGCAGTAGATATCGCAGCCGGAGAGGTCGTGCGTTTGTTCGAGGCGGCAGGCTTCTCGAATCGCGACAATCTCGGCGTGGGCGGTGGGGTCGGTGAAGAGCGCGACGCAGTTGACACCTTCGGCGATGAGGGTCTTGCCGCGGACGTTGACGGCGCCGAACGGTCCGCCGAGGCCGTCGCGGATTTTCGTGGCCGCGAGTTCGATGGCGCGGCGGAGGAAGGCGTCGGGGGCGGAGCGGGGGAGTGGCGCGGGGCGGATGCAGGGGCCGGGCTGGAGGCGGGGCTCAATCGCGAGGTCGTCCCACGAAGCCTAAAGCCACTTGGCCTCGGTGCAAACCAGCGAGCCCATGTCGCCGAGCGTGCGGTCGGTGGCGGCCATCTGGACGACGCGGGGGCGCGCGGTGGTGGCGCCGGATGGTGATGCAGGCCGAAGAGCGACCAGAAGCGGACTTCCGGGGCTGGGTCGTTCAAGCCAGCCAGGAAGGCGGCGATCCAGCGTTGACGTTCGCGCGAGTGACGCGGCGTTTGATAGGCGAGATGCTCAGCCGCTTTGCCTCGCACTCGCGGCGGCTGCGATTGGTCTTGGTAGATGGTGAGCAATGCTGCGGCGGTCGCGGGTTGGCGGATTGCGCCAAGGCAATAGATGGCACAGTAGCGTTGATCTTCCTGTGGCGCTTCGCGAGCCAGACGAATTATCTCGCGGACAGCGGCGGCAGGCCACCGTTTCACGGCATAGGCGGAGGCCATCCACCATTCCTGCGCGTTGTCACCATGCAGTGCGTCGAGGACTTCCTTGGCGTTGGTCATCAATACTCGATCCGATCGAACATCGATGTCCAGTCCCGTAGAGGCCCACCGCCCTCTCGCGCCAGCCCTCGTTTCGCGGGGATCGAACGGGCGGCGGGCGCGAGCGGCACTTGACCTTAGATGAATGAGTCGTCGAATCCCGCCGCTGCCGCGTCCTCGCGTGTAGCGGCGAAGAAGAGCTTGCCGATGCGCGCCCAGCGAATTGCGCCGAGGTACAACGGGCAGGGCTCGCACGAGGAGTAAATCACGCAGCCGTCGAAATGCACGCATTGGAGACGAAACGCCGCCTCGCGGATGTCCAAGACCTAGGCGTGGTTCGACGGATCGTTGCTCAGTGTGACGAGATTCGTCCCCTCTGCGATGATCTTTCCTTTGTGCGTGATCACCGCGCCGAACGGCCCACCGCGCCCGGACTCCACATTTTCTCTCGCCAGGTCGATGGCCCGTTGCAGGAAGGCTGCATCGGTCTCGCGCCGCGCCTTCGGCTGGTTGAGACGGCTCCAATAGGGGAGGTCGTGCGGCGGCGGCTCCATCGTCTGAATGAACGCCTGCCGCGCGGCCTGCGCTACATCGGCAGAAGGCGAACGAAAATGTTGTTGCACGACGCGCCGCAGTGGCGCCCGATCTCCTTGCCACCAATAGTTGGACCCGGCCCGCATAGCCGCGACAACCAATGGAGCAGGCGCCAGGCTATCGATGATGGCGATGAATGTGGGAAGGATCTGTTCGCGGTATGGAGCGTCGTAGTCTACGTAGCACAGTGCTTCCACTGCCTTCACGCGCCGTTGCGCAGGCAGGCTGGCATCTGCCGCGATCCGGCAAAGCGCCTGCACGTTCGGCCGCTTCACGCCACCTTCCTCAGCTTCGAAATGCGCCCCACCTCCACCCACTCGGCCACGAAAATATTACCCGCCGCGTCGAAGCAGGCCCCGTGCGGCGCAACGAACTCACCGGGCGTGAACGCAGCACGGTCTTTGCCGCGAATGCCTTCATAAGTGCGGCCGTCCGGCTTGCGCCCGTCGCCGAGTTGCACGAGAGGATTGTTGTTCTTATCAAACAGCGTCACCACGGCCTTCAGGTCCGGCATCAGCATCTCGCTGCCCGGCGCAAAGTCAAACGTGCTGGGCCAGCGCACGCCGTCCTTCACGGTGTGCATCGGCCTGCCATCCAGCGTGAAGTACTGAATGCGGCTATTCACTCCGCGCTCGCCTACCATCAGCAGGGGTTGCGCGCCGCGCGTGTCGATCCCAATCGCGTGCGGCCAGATCGTGGACCCCGCGCCGGTCTCGCGCTTCGGGTCCTTATCCATCTCCGCGCGCGTGCCGCCGAAGGTACGCACGTAGCGGAGCCGCGCGTCGTAGTGGTGAATGTAGAACTTGCCATAACCGTCAGCAATGTAGAGATCACCGTTGGGCGCGATGGCGAGATTCGACGGGCGGTATTCCTTCGCCCGCGTGTAGAGGCCGCTGTCCAGCGGCGCGTGCATGATCCAAACCTCTTCGCCCGTCAGCGTGGACTTGCGGACAAAGCCGCTCACGTTGTCGCAATAGTAGAGAAACTCTTCGCTCCCTTCCTTGCGAATCGTCAGCCCGTGTGCGCCGCCGCGCAGATTTGCGCCCCACGATGCAACGAACGTACCGTCCGCGTCGAATACCGCTATTGCATGCGGACTGGCGCTCTCCTTATGCACTGTGTGCGCGACGATCAGCCGGCCCTGCGAGTCCGCCACGATGGCGTGCGTATTACCGAAGCGCAGCGAATCGGGCACTCGCGCTCAGTCGTGCGTCACCTCGTACGTGTAGGCACCCGAACCAATCACGGGCGCGCGGCCGGCACCCTTTGCGGACGTAACGAGAGCAATGGAACCCAACGCAGTGCGGCGTGTCACGGGGAAGCGATTCGAGCGTACCATGAAAGAGTTTGCTGTTACTGCGTTACCTGGCCGCGTGTTTGCGTTACCGCGACGGGGCCGCGCGCCGTTTTCTGCGCAGCGGCTTAAGCATCGATGAACGAACGCAACGGCTGCGCGAGCACTGGTCGCCACACCATGAACGGAGCCGTGCGGCGCAACGGCGCTGGGACGCCACGGGTTTGGATCTCGCGGTGCTGGGCGCGGGCCGCCTCTACGATTTTGACGCTACAACGTTGCCTCCGCGCTTCCGGCGCCTGCTCCTGTTCGATGCCGATCCATCGTGTGCGCCAGCGTGGCGCAAACAAATACCGGGCACAGTGGAGATCGCGCCGCGCATCGGCGACCTCACCGGATGTCTCACGCGCTGGCAGCGCGTCCTTAGCGCCAATCGCACCGGCTGGACTGAAACGCTGCAATTTGCCGCCGGCATCGTGCAACCTCCGAACGATCACGCTACGCCGTTCCGCGCCGATGCGGTGTTGTCGCTCAATCTGCTGAGCCAGCTTCCCATCGCCTGGCAGGACATGATGGAACAGCATCTGACGCGCCGCTTCGGACGCGCTCGGGCGAAGTCGAACGAAACCGAGTGGCTCGCGGCGGTGGAACCCGGCGGGCGTTGGATAGTTGAGCAGCATCTACGCGCCTTGGTGGATTCCGATGCCACGCAGATTCTGCTGATAACTGACATCGAGTACCACGACCATGAAGACCGCGGCGCACGCATCATGGTGCAGCCGGCGCTCTACGATGTACCGGTCGCGCTCGATGGCTACACGCTGGATTGGCAGGAGACGTGGCTGTGGGACATCTCCCCACTAGGAGCCGAGTGCGACGACTACGGCTCCGTGCACAAAGTGGCCGCGTTCGCCTTTCGGCGCGCCAATCAGTAGTAGTCTTCGCGAATAAACGCGCTGACTCTCGCCAGGATCTCGCAATCGCAGACCCCGCCATGATCGGCGAGCCAATCCACAACGTCGCCACACTCGTCGAAGTCCCTTTCTTCGAGCCACGCTTCGGTTTAGAGCAAAGTGTGGTCGCATTCGTCCCGGTTCAGGCGGGTTTCGAGCGATTCAAATAGTTGTTCGAACAGAGCCAAGGGCATGGGTAGAGCAGTGAGGACATCTTCCTCCGTGGCAGATAAGGTACACCAAAGGCGGGTCCGTGGGAACCCGCCTTCCGATACGGTCAAGACTGCGCCAATGGCGCGAAGCTACTTCTTCGCGTTGAAGCGTGCCTCGATGGCCTTCCAGTTGGCCACGCTCCACCAGGCTTTCAAATAGTCGGCGCGCCGATTCTGGTAGTGGAGATAGTAGGCGTGTTCCCATACGTCCACACCGAAAACAGGGCACTTGCCTTCCATCAGCGGCGTGTCCTGGTTAGGCGTCGAGGCGATCGATAGGCCCGAACCATCGAGGACGAGCCAAGCCCAGCCGGAGCCGAAGCGAGTCATACCGGCGGCCTCAAACTTCTCCTTGAAATTGTCGAAGCTACCGAACGTGCTGGCGATCGCTTCGCCCAACGCGCCAGACGGAGCGCCGCCGGCGTTCGGGGCCATGATCTCCCAGAACATGGCGTGGTTGGCGTGGCCGCCGCCGTTGTTGCGCACCGCGGTGCGAATACCTTCCGGCACAGCCGCACAGCCGTTGGCGATAAGGTCTTCAATCGACTTGCCGGCGAGTCCGGCGGCCGAGTCAACCGCTTTGTTGATGTTGGTGACATAGGCGCCATGGTGTTTGCCATGGTGGATCTGCATCGTGGCGGTGTCGATCACCGGGTTCAACGCGTCGTGCGCGTAGGTGAGGGCGGGAAGTTCAAAGGCCATAGTCTGCGTAGTTCTCCTTGTTGATATCGATGCAGCGTCACGCCGCTGCGATTCCGCCATTTCGTTCGAACGCTTCCGCAATCCGGAACATGGCGGCCTCTTCAAAGTGATTGGTCAAAATCTGCATGCCTACGGGCAGGCCGTCGTGGGTGGCGCCGCACGGTACGCTCATGCAAGGAATGCCGGCGATGTCGCCGGTGATGGTATAGATGTCGGACAGATACATCTGCATCGGGTCGTCCAGCTTTTCGCCCAACTTGAAGGCGGGGAACGGGGACACAGGTGTGATGAGCGCGTCCACCTCCTTGAACGCGTTGGCGAAGTCACGAGCAATCAGCGTACGGACTTTCTGCGCCTTGATGTAGTAGGCGTCGTAGTAGCCGTGGCTCAGGACGTACGTGCCCAGCATGATGCGCCGCTTGCACTCAGCGCCGAAGCCTTCACCGCGCGTTTCGCGATACATGCCGGCCAGGCTGTTGGCGCCCGCCGCGCGCGAGGTGTAGCGCACGCCGTCGTAGCGCGCGAGGTTCGAACTCGCCTCGGCCGTGCAGATGACGTAGTAGCAGGAAATGGCGTATTCGGTGTTGGGCAGTGAGACTTCGCGCACTTCCGCTCCCAGCCTGCGCAGTGCGGCGATGCCTTTTTCCACCAGACCGCCGGTTTCGCTTTCCAGGCCCGCGAAGTACTCTTTCGGCAACCCGAGGCGCATGCTGCGGATGTCGCCCGTCATCGCCCCGCTGTAGTCGGCCACCGGCGCAAAGGCGCTGGTGGAGTCCGCGGGGTCCCGCCCGGCGATTGACTGTAGCAATGTGGCTGCGTCACGCACGTTGCGCGCGAACGGGCCGATATGATCGAGCGAACTGGCGAAGGCGACCAGCCCGTAGCGGGAAACGCGCCCATATGTGGGCGTCACGCCCACCACGCCGCAGAAGGATGCAGGCTGGCGGATGGAGCCACCCGTATCTGACCCGAGCGACACCACGGCGGTACCTTGCGCGACAACCGCTGCTGAACCACCGCTCGATCCACCTGGCACGCGATCGAGCGCCACCGGGTTTCGCACCGGGCCGAATGCCGAGTTTTCGTTCGACGAGCCCATGGCGAACTCGTCGCAGTTGGCCTTGCCGATGATGACGCCGCCCGCGGCTTCGAGACGTTGGACAGCAGTAGCGTCATACGGCGCGACGAATTTTTCAAGCAACCGTGACGCGCACGTGTTCCGCACATCTTTGACTAGGATCACGTCCTTGACGGCGATGGGCACGCCGGCGAGCGGACCAGGGTCCTCGCCGCGGCCCAGCGCGGCATCCACCTCGGCTGCGGCGCTCAAAGCACGCTCGGCCGAGAAATGCAGATAGGCGTTGGTCTTCGCGTTCTCCGCAGCAGCGAAATCAAGCGCGGCTTGCGCGAGTTCGGTGGCCGTGAACTCCTTGGCGCGCAGTCCGGCGCGCACCTGATCGATGGTCAACGACGCGACGTTCATCGTTCAATCACCAGCTGCACTTTAAAGAATCCGTTGCCCGCGAGCGGTGCGTTGGCCACGGCGGAGTCGTTCGACAGCGGCGCATGCTCCACGTCTGCGCGGAGCGTGCCCGTTTCACCGGCATCGTAGAGCACTTGCGCCATCGGAGGCACGTCCGTGGTGTCAAGTTCAGCCATCTTGTCGATGTGTCCGAGGATCGATTCCATCTCGCGCGCCATGCGCGCAGTTTCCGTTTCAGTGAGGCGTAGATTGGCCAGTTCGGCCACTTGCCGCACGGTTGCTTCGGTAATCTTCAAGCAGTAGACCTCTTTCGGTTGGCCCTGTAGATGCGAGCCAGGTACGGGTCGGAAATACGGTCGGCTTCGTCGGGCGAAGCAGCCTGGAAGAGCGGTCCGCGCACGATCTGTTCTTCGCGCGCAGGACCTCGGCGCGGTGGCACCACCTTGAACTCAATGTCGGTGACCACGCGCGAACCCAGGTCTTTCTCGAGCTTATTCAACAGGAACGGCCGCACCGTGCGTAATTGGCTTTGCCAGATTGCATCTTCCACCTCTACCACCAGGCGTCCGCGAACGAAGTTCACCGCACGGGTACGCGGCGCCACCTTCTTTCCGGCGGCGACGGGCCAAGCCGCGACAGCGACCTGTTCAGGAGTGACGCAGGCGCTGGCGAGCTTCCACTGGCGCAAAAGTTTGCCGGCTCGTTCCATCGTTGGGCTTCCAATTTTACCACCCGCCGTGCGCTATAGTTCTTTGGCAGATGACCACGCGCAGAGAGACGATCGCGATTTTGGCCGGCAGCGTTGCGGCGGCTGCCGCGAAGGCCCCGGTGATTGACACCCACATTCATCTGTTTGAACCGGACAAGTTCCCCTATCACGCTTCGGCGACGTACCAACCGCCCGCCGAGCCGTTGGAAAAGTATTTGCAATTCGCGCCGATGGCGGGCGTGGATCATGCGATCATCGTGCACCCGGAGCCATACCAGGACGACCACCGCTATCTTGAACACTGCTTCGCGCAAGAGCGCCCGCGCGGGTTGTTCAAGGGCACCTGTCTCTTCGACCCGATCGACCCCGCGACGCCCGCGCGCATGGCCGAGATCGCCAAACGGCATCCTGGCCGCATCGTGGCGCTGCGCATTCACGCGACCGATAATCCGGGCGATGCACCCACGCGAAGTGGCGCGATCAAGAACCGGGATCTCAAAGACGCGGCGATGAAGAAGACGTCGGCCGCTGCGGCGAAACTCGGCATGGCGGTGCAGATGCATTTCGCGCCGCACCACGCCGCCGAGGTTAGTTCGCTGGCCGCCGAGTTCAAGGACTTGTCCGTGATTCTTGACCACATGGGCCGTTTCGGGCAAGGCGGGCCGGCCGCGCTCGATTACGTGCTGCGGATTGCTTCCGCGTCGCCGCGCGTGTATTTCAAGTTCTCCGGCTGGAGCTATTCGTCAAAGCAGCCGGCGCCGCATCGGGATATGGAGCCCGTGTTGCGCAAAACTGTCGGGGCGTTCGGGGCGCAGCGCATTCTGTGGGGCGGGCTTGGGCATTCGGTGGAGGACCATCGCGAGGCCAAGGCGGTGTTCGATGCCGCGCTGGGCTGGCTACCAGCAGGCGACCAGGCGATGATCCGCGGGGGCAACGCGAAGAAACTGTTCCGCTTCTAAGGAGACATCTCATGCTGACGATGGCCGGAGTATTGCTGGGCGCCGCGACGGTGCTGGAGTTCCGCGCGCAAGAGATCCAATCGCAATTTGGGATTGGCTACGCCGTTTCAACTGCGGATATGAACCGTGACGGCAAGCCTGACATCGTGGCGATCAACCAGACCCAGGTAGTGTGGTTTGAAAACCCCACTTGGCGGACGCACGTAGTGCTGGATGGCGTGACGAAGAAAGACAACGTCTGCTTTGCGGCGAACGACATCGATGGGGACGGCCAGTTGGACATCGCGGTCGGCGCCGGCTGGCAACCCACCAATACGCAAGGCGGCGGGAGTCTTCAATGGATTGCGCGCAACCCGGCGAATCAGACGGGACCGTGGCGGCATTTTCCGCTGGGGGAAGAGCCCACGCTGCACCGGCTGCGCTGGGGAGACATCGATGGCGATGGGAAGAATGAGCTAGTCGTAGCGCCGCTGCATGGCCGCGACACAAAAGGTCCGGAGTGGGAAGGCCAGGGGGCGCGCATCCTGGTGTACTGGCCCGGAGCGAAGCCCGAGTCAGTACCGTGGCGCATGGAGGTGGCCGATTCGTCGCTGCATATTGTGCACAATCTGATCGTCGTGAACGGGGAGATCTGGACGGCGAGCAAAAAAGGCGTGCACGCTTTGAAGCGGGCACCCGGCGGGGAATGGAGCAAGCGGAGGATCGCCGAAGGCTCACCCGGCGACATCAAGTTGGGCACGGTGAATCGCATCCGGCATCTCGCCACCGTGGAGCCTTGGCACGGCAACAAGATCGTGATCTACGAGGAGCCCACCGTTGCGCCTGATCCGCAAGCCGGCACGAAGTTGACGCCGCCGGTGGTCCCGGGCGCAATGTGGAAGCGCACGGAGATTGAAACGGGCTTGGCGCAGGCACATGCGCTGGGTTGGGGCGACTTTGATGGTGACGGGTCTGACGAAGTGGCCGTAGGATGGCGCAACAAACCGCAAGGCGGGAACTGGGGCGTGGCGGTGTATAAGCGGATGCCTGGCGGCAAGTGGGCAAAAACGGCGGTGGATGACGGCGTGGCGGTGGAAGATCTCGCGGTGGAAGATCTCAACGGCGACGGGCGCCCGGAAATCGTCGCCGTGGGCCGCGCCACGGCGAACGTGCGCGTCTATTGGAATGAGACGAAGCCGAAGTGGATTCGCCATGAGGTGACGCGCGGTTTCCCCAACACCACCGCGATCGCAGCGGATTTCACGGGTGACGGCAAGCCCGACATCATCACGAACGACAATGGCAACAATCAGACGCGGCTCTACGTTGCGCCCGATTGGAAGCCCGTGGTGTTGCACTCCGGCGTGAATGCGATTCACTCCGAGGTGATGGATGTGGATGGAGACGGCGACCTTGACTATATCGGCACGCGCTATTCGCCGGGCTTGATTTTTTGGCTGGAACGGCCGAAGAATCCTCTCACCGACCCGTGGAAATACCATGTGGTGGACGACGTAGCGATGGGCGGCGTGGACGGTATTCACGGCCTGCTACTCGGCGATGTGGATCGCGACGGCAAGCCGGACCTGATCGGCAACAGCGCGCAGCCCAAGGGCACTTTCCCCACGTCGCTGGCCTGGTTCCGCGTGCCAAAGAATCCACGTACTGCGCCGCGTTGGGATCGGTACATCTTTGCCGCCAAAGACGCGCCGGGCCTGAGCCACTATCTGGGTTTCGGCGACGTGAATGGTGACGGCCGCCCCGACATCGCCTCGGCGGCGAAGGTGGCTGACCGCGGCAACTGGTTTGCCTGGTGGGAGCAACCGCCCAATGCGCGCGGGCTATGGACACGGCATGTGATCGCCCAAAATCAACCTGGCGCAACCAATATTCACATCGCGGATTTGAACGGCGACAAGAAAACTGACTTCTTTGCGTCGCGCGGCCACGGGCACGGGCTGGTGTGGTACGAAGCGCCCAACTGGACTGCGCATGAAGTGGCGCCGTGGATCACCGGCCCGCATTCGTTGGCCATTGGCGATATCGATGACGATGGCGATATCGACGCTGCTACGTGCGCGAAAGACTCGGCGACCGCCGCATGGTTTGAAAACGACGG
>Ga0194119_10005185_pt1 | contig 19569 bp, 10 predicted proteins | sample TA2MahC100mmetaG_FD_148620 | JGI IMG/M metagenome (GOLD analysis project Ga0194119, IMG submission 148620) | Freshwater microbial communities from Lake Tanganyika, Tanzania - TA2015018 Mahale Deep Cast 100m | ecosystem: Environmental > Aquatic > Freshwater > Lake | place: Tanzania: Lake...
CGCGCCGTCAGGCGGTAGTCGAGGTTCAGGTCCAGCGTCGCGCGCCGGCCATCCCATTGGTAGCCGTCGAGCGCACCAACGCCGGGGATGCGGGTGCCGCGTGTGAGGCCGCGATAGTTCCATTTCGCCATGAGCGTGACGGGGCGCCGCGTGAAGGTGAAGCCCCAGTTGGCGCTGCCGGAAATGATATTGCCGAAACTGGGCTGCGTCTCCGCATCGAGATCGAGCTTGGTGCCATTGGCGAACAGTTCGAACATCCGGCCCCAGCGGCCGAGGAAGCCCAGCGAATGCTTCACGTTCACCTCGAGGCCCGACATCCGCGCCGAGCCGAAATTCGCCTGCGTGGTGATCTGCCAGCCGAGATACCGGGGATCGAGACTGAGCTCCGCCAGGTCCGCTTCGGTGGCCAGGCGAACCGAGTTGCCGAAGAAGTCCCGCACGTCCTTCCGGAAGGCGCCGACACTCAGCAGCCCTCCGGACGGCGCGTAGTACTCGAGCGTGAGATCGAAATTGTCCGCGGTCCATGGCTTCAGCCCGGGATTGCGCAGGCTGATCGTACCGGGGATCGCATTCGGATCCGACGCCTCGTCGACGTCGAGTTCGTTCACCGTCGCGTTGGGAATGATCTGGTTGAAATTGGGCCGGCCGTAGGTCCGGGCGTAGGCGAAGCGCGCCACCAGGTTCTCGGTCAGATTGAAGTTGAGGTGAACGCTCGGGTAGAAGCCGTCGTACGTGCGCTGCGCCCGCGAGCCGCGCTCGAAGCGCGTGAGCCGCAGTTCCTCGAGCGAACCGGCGCCCCCCGCATCCGGACGCCGGATACGCTGGCCCGCGGCATTGCGGGCGAAGCTCCCGTCCGCAAGGCGCTGGAAGACGTTGCCCGGTTCGTAGAGAGCCCCGCGGCCCTTGCCCTGCGTCTGCTCGTAACGGACGCCGGTGACGACCTGCAACCGGTTCCGCAGGAGGCGCGCCTCCCCCTGGACGAACAGCGCATCGACCATTTCGTCGAAGACCTCGGAGTTGTTGATCCGGAACGTCGCTTCCGCCACCTGCTGGGCGACGGTCTGGGTGAAGAGCCGCGGGTCCGCCTGGAACGCCTGCCACGCCCGGTGCGGTGACACCCAGGGGATGTCCGTGAAACCGAACACGGCCGGACGCCCCGCGTAGACCTGCGCCGCATAGGGTGTCGGCACCTCGGCCGTCGCCGTGTTGCCGTCGGTGCCGGCGTAGGTCCAGTTGATGTCGGCCCGCCGCGTGTCGCGCTGCTGCCAGCGGTGCGCGCCGCCGGCCTGGACCGCCACCGGCACCGCGAACAGCGAGAACTGACGGCGCACGCTGAGGTCGGCCGTCGCAACCTTGTCCTGCACGTCGCGCAGCGATGACTGGGCACCCGTCAGCCGGTAATTCTCGATCCGTTGCCAGTCGACCGGCTGGCTGGCGTTGTTGAACGCGTCCATCCGGCCCGGACCCACGTTGTCGATCGCGGAGTAACGGATGCGCACGGGCGCCACCAGGGTCGACGTCGTGCTGAAGAAATGACCGGCATCGGTGTCACGAAAGACCGTCTTCGAGACCGAGGCACTCGCCCCTGCGTCGATCTTCCACGTGCCGTTGTCGTGGCGGTAGCGACCGTTGAGCGCCCTGGTCGCGCCGCGAATGTTGAAGAACTGGCCGTTGAGTGTGAGCCCGCCGCGTCCCGTCGCGCCATCCGTGAAATCAGGTCCGAACGTCAGCGGCACTCCGGTGGCGATGCTCGGTGTGGCCAGCGTGCCCGCGTTGGAGGTCAGCTGGTGCATGCCGTAGTAGGTCCAGAACCTGTTCACCTGGCCGGTGACGGACAGCACCCCGTCGCGCGTCGCTCGCCAGTCGGTCTTCAGGCTCATCGAGTCGCGATTCGTGTAGCGGGGCGAGTCCTGCAGGATGTGCTGCTGCAGGTAGGGCCGGGCGAAGCTGGCCCCGGAGCCCGCCGCCGTCGCGTTGTACACCCGGGCGGAGACGAACGCGTCGTTGAACTGGTTCGAGGTGAGGCCCGAGACCACGATTCCGATCCGGTCGTTGAGCGGCAGCGTGTAGTTGAAGTCCGCATTCGGCTGGATGCGGTGCTTGTTCATCTCGAACGAATGCGGTTCGCGCCCCAGGGCGACGTCGCCCTGGTTGGCCGAGAGAAAAAGCCGGTAGGTGAGATGGGCTTTCTTCCGCTCGAATGCGCTCTTGCCGACCATGTTCACCGTGCCGCCCAGCGTGTCGGCCGGCTGCGAGGGCGTGGGCACCTTGGTGAGTTCCACGCGCGCAATGTTGTTGATCGAGACCTGCTCGAACTGGAAGACACGGGTCGAACCGCCGTAGTGCGCGTTGGCCATCTGCGCCCCGTCCGAAGTCACGCTGGTGAGGTGGCTGTTCAAACCGCGCACGGAGATCGAGAGGATGGTCGGGTCGGCGAAATCCGCGGTCACACCCGGGAGATACTTCATGAACTCGCCGAGATTGCCCTCGGCGATGTCGCCGAAGGATCCGGCGGCGACGACGTTCTTGATGTTGGGCGAGAATCGCTGCTCGTTCGTCGCGATCGCCTCGGCATCCATCTCCTCCGCCGCCACGACGAAACGGCCGAGGCGCACGACGCCGCCGGCGCCGTCGGTACCCTCGCCCAGGCTCACGTCCTGCGTCACGCTGCCGCCCGCCGGCACGTTCACCCCCAGGTCACGCGGCGGCAGTCCGGTGTAGAAGACGCGCAGGACCGCCGCACCCGCGGGAACGTTCGTGAGATGATACAGGCCCGTCTGATCGGTGAAAGCGACCAGTGCGGTGCCGGCGACGGCGACCCGCGCATTGTTGAGGTACTGACCCGTGGCGGGATGATCGACGCGGCCGACGATGCTGCCCGTGGCGGACGAACCCTGACCGGCCGCGGCGGCGGCGTCCGGCGTGGAGAGCGGAGCGACGATCAACGCCAGCCAGGCGCCGAAGGTCGCGAGCGGATGCTTTGCTTTACTGAAAGGAAACTGGATTTTCAAGGGGATCGGATCCGGGAGGGGTTTAAGGGGAGGGTGCCGGTTAAAAACGGAGTCGGACCCCTGTAGTCCCCCAACCCTCGAGTCCGCCTGACCAGCCAGCGGCGCGAAGAGCCGGTCAACAAAGATATCCCGACGGAAACTCAGCGACTCGTCCGATTCCGGCGCCGCGCCGGCGAATGTTCGGATGGCCGTCGTCTTCACTATGATGTTAAGGGACACGCCTCCGGTCGCTCGCTGTCAAGCAGCGAGGCTTCAAAGTGATTCCGCGGCGTCGGCTTGAACGAAGTCGTCGTCTGGCGAGGCCTGCGCGTTCCCCGCGCTCCAGAACACCGGCTCGCCATCGTTGGCATCGGGCTGGGCGTAGCCGTCGCCGAACAGTTCTCGCGGCTATGCCGTAACCAACCATACAAACCAGACCGAAAAGGATTGAACTGAGGTGACCGCCGATAATTGATCCGCTGGCGGTGACAGTCTGGGGCGTGTAGAACGTCTTACCAATCTCAGGCTCCGGGCCGGACCGCCAAGCCGGTCCGTCCCTCCGCCTGAGATTGCCAACGACACCCGAAACCACCACATCAACCAACGCCTCAGACTGACATCAAAGGTGGAGCAGTTCCGGCGTCCCTCTCATATACAATGAGCCCCGCCCCATGAAATCGCCTTCCTCCCGTCTGGTCGCGGTGCCGCCGTGCCGCCGCGTTTCCGCCCTCCTGCTGGCCTGGTGCTTGGCCGCCTTGACGAGTGCGACCGTGCGTTCGGCGGCGACAACACCGAAGGACGCTCCCTTGGACCTGGGGTCCCGGTGGGAGCTATTCGTCGATTCCTACCTTGTAGCCTCGACCCGCGGAGCAGCGTTGCGTTTGCACGAACCGCGGAAGGCCGAGGTCGTGCTCGTGCTCGACGCTCCCTGGGAGGGTCCGACCAGCGCGTATTTCTCCGTCCTCCGCGACGGCGACGTGATCCGGCTGTATTACCGGGGGTCGGTCGCGGGATCGGACCACTCGGACAACCAGGTCACCTGCGTGGCGGAGAGCCGCGACGGCATCCATTTCACCCGTCCCAAGCTCGGTCTCGTCGAGGTCAATGGCTCCAAGGAAAACAACGTCGTGTGGCGGGGCGTGGAGTCGCACAACTTCGCCTCTTTCCTGGATCTCAACCCGAACTGCGCGCCGGACGCCCGCTACAAGGCGCTCGCCGGCTTGAAACAGCCGGGGCGCAACTGGCACCTGGGGCAGACCCCGGGCGGCCTGTACGCTTTCGCCTCCGCCGACGGGGTCAATTGGCGCAAGCTCCGGTCTGAACCCGTCATGACCCAAGGGGCCTTCGACTCGCTCAACCTCGCCTTCTGGGATCAGGCACGCAACCGCTACACGTGTTACAGCCGCATTTTCGAAAACAAGGTGCGTGCCGTGCAAAGCCTCCATTCGGCCGACTTCGTCGCGTGGAGCAGCCCGGTCGCGAATCGCTACGATTCGGGCGTGCCGCGCGAGCACTTCTACACCAGCGCCACGCTGCCCTGTCCGGAGGCCGAACACCTGCTGGTGGCTTTTCCCATGCGCTTCGTGACGGACCGCAAGAAAGTGGCCGAGCACAAAGGTCCCGGCGTGTCCGATGCCGTCTTCATGTCGAGCCGTGATGGTGTTACTTGGGATCGTACCTTTCTGGAGGCCTGGGTTCGGCCGGGTCCGGACCAGAAGAACTGGACTGATCGCAACAACATGCCCGCGTGGGGGATCGTCGAGAGCGCGCCGGGCGAATGGTCCATGTACATTTCAGAGCATTACCGTTGGACGGACTGTCGGATCCGTCGGCTCGTGCTGCCGCGCCACCGGATCGCCGCGATGCAGGCGGGCGCGCGCGGCGGGGAATTCACGACGCGTCCGCTGGTCGTCAGTGGCGGCCGCTTGGTGCTCAACTACGCGACCTCCGCGGCCGGGTCGGTCCAGGTGGAAATCCAGGACACCGCGGGCCGGCCTCTGCCGGGGTTCGGCGCCGCCGATGCCCCGGTTCTGTACGGCGACGAGCTCGACGCCACGGTGCGTTGGAAGCAGGGCGTCGACCTTTCCGCCTTGCGTGGCAGGACCGTTCAGCTGCGCGTGCTGCTGAAGGATGCGGACCTGTTCGCGCTCCGGTTTGCGGAATGATCCACCCGTTTTACCCCGGATCCTCGAGCGTGGTTCACCGAGCGCCTCCGTCCCCCGCTGGAGTTGTAGCGACGACGGACCGAGACCTTGCCGCCGAGTTTTCCTGAGATCGCGACAGGCTTCTTTTTCGAAACTCAACCCCAACCTATACCCCACCTGCCCCTCATGCATCCCCGCCGATCCCGCTTGGCACTCGTTGTCGCCCTTTTGACCTGCGTTTCCGTTTCGGCCGCCGAGTCTTTCGGAGAGCCGTCGGCCGCCCGCGGAATTCTCGAGGGCCGCGTGCTCAACGCGGCCACCGGAACCTACCTCGAAAACGTCCGCATTCGAATCGCCGGAACCGAGCTCGAGACCATAACCGACCGGGAAGGATCTTACCGGCTGGATGGCGTTTCCGCGGGACGCGCCGTGGTGACAGCCTCCTACATCGGCCTGACGGAGATGACTCTGCCCGTGCAGGTCTCTGCGGGTCAGGTGACGCGTCGTGACTTGGAACTCAGCCTGGCGGGGGCACCGGTGGCGACGGCGCCCGGAGAGCTGGTGAAGCTTGATCAGGTGACGGTGGTGGCGGCGCGCGAGTTCAGCGCGCAGGCGCTGGCGCTGAACGAGCAGCGGCATGCCGCCAACATCAAGAATGTCGTGGCGGCCGACGAGTACAACGGGGCGGCCGCGGGACAGCTGGGCGACTTCCTCAAGTTCATCCCCGGGGTGTCGGCGATCTACTCCGGCAATCTGGCCACGGACATCTCCGTGCGGGGCTTCCCCGGTTTCACCACCGGCGTGAGCATCAACGGCGGCGAGGTGGCGGCCGCCTCCTTGGGCGAGAGCCGCAACGTGCAGATCTATGCCGTGCCGCTGAACAACGTCTCGCGCATCGAGGTGAACAAGGTGCCGACCCCCGACATGCCGGCTTCCGGGCTCGGTGGGTCCGTCAACATCATCGCCCGCGAGGGATTCCAGCACAAGGCCCCGCGGTTCAACTACGGCCTCAGCAGCTCGTTCAACGGTTCCCGGGCTTTCAACCTCGACCGGTTGCCCGGCCCCACCGACCGGATCCGCGCCCGCAATCTCAACCCTGATATCGATCTCAGCTACCTGCGCCCGATCAACGACGCGCTCGCGTTGACGATGGCTTTCTCCCGCATTTATCCGCGCACCCGCAGCGACGCGACGAGCGCGAACTACGATCTCAACACCCTGGTGCAGACCAGCAACGGCTGGACGCCCGACTCCCAGTTCATCCTCCAGACCTCCGGGCAACTCGGCGTCGACTGGAAGTTCGGGCGCAACCACACGCTCAACGCGAGTGTGCAGCAGACCCGGCGGGACGGCTACTGGGCGACGTCAACGTTCACGACCAACTTTGGTGCCGGTGCGACCGGAGGTCCGTCGTTCACGCAGGGCGCGCCGACCGCCGTCGGCTCGGTCTCGCAGAGCTTCGACTACCGCTACCGGATCCAGAACAGCATCAGCGGCCTGGTGCGTTACGCCCACCGGGGCGAGGTGTGGCGGATCGACGCCAGTGTCGGCCTCTCCTCGGCCAAGACGCATGAAGGCTCCGCGGACAAGGGGTATTTCCAAAACTCCTCCGGCACGATCACCAATCTCTTGATCCGTGGTGACGGCATCGGCTCGGCCGACCGCAAGGAGAAGCTGATGCCCACCCGTCACACCGTCGTCGACCGGACCGGGGTCTCCGTGGACACCCTGAACGGGAATGCCTACGCGATCTCCACCGCCTCGGTGTTCGACCGCAACTGGCAGAACGAGCGCCTCACCGGCCGGATCGACCTGACGCGAACCTTCGCCACCCGGATCCCGTTTTCCCTCAAGACCGGCGTCGCGATCAACCGGCAGGATTGGTCACGGAACCAATCGGACCAGACCTACGCCTTCCAACCCGGCACGGCCGTCACCGAGCGCACGGCCGGAAAATGGGGATTGGTGGACGAGGCCTTTTCCGCGGCGCTGAAACCCTATCCGGGCAACCGCGTGATCCAATGGATCAGCCCCAAGCGCACCCACGACCTCTACCGGCAGCGGCCCGAGCTTTTCGTGCTGGATCGCGCCGCGGAGCACACGACTCAGGCCAATAACGACAAACGGATCGTCGAGACCGTCACCGCGGGTTACCTGCGCGGTGATGTGCGAGCCTTCAGCAATCGGCTCCTGGTGGTAGCGGGCGTGCGGTTCGAGGACACCGCCGACGAGGGATGGGGTCCCTTGCAGGATCCCACGGCGCAATATCAGAAGGACGCGCGCGGCAATGTGGTGCGCAACGCGGCCGGCAGTCCGATCCTGATCACGACCGATGCGCTGGAACGCGCGAAGCTGCGGTACCAGCGTCGCGGGACCCGGGTGGAGAAGTCCTACCACGGCTTTTACCCGAGTGTGAACGCCAGCTTCAGCCTGCGGCAGGATCTCGTCCTGCGGGCGGCTTATGCGGAGACCATCGGGCGTCCGGATTTCAACTTCATCCTCCCGGGAATCACGATCACGGATGTCACGGCGACGCCGGGCAACCGCCTCATCACCGTCGTCAACACTGGGCTTACGCCGTGGACGTCGAGCAACTCCGACCTCTCCCTGGAGTCGTATGCGATCAAGGGCGCCATCGCCTCCGTCGGGGTGTTCCAGAAGAACATCAAGAATTTCTTCGGCGCCACACGCTACCGGGCCACCCCGGAGATCCTGACCGCGCTCGACCTGCCGGTGGAGCAGGAGTTTCTCGATTACGACGTCGCGACCACGATGAACGTCGGCGAGGCGAAGATCACGGGCTTTGAATTCGGCTACAAGCAGGCGCTCACCTTCCTGCCGAAGTGGGCCAGTGGCGTGCAGGTCTTCCTCAATTACACGAAGATGAACCTGGGTGGCTCGAACGCCTCGGACTTCAGCGGCTTCAACCCCAAGAACACGAGCTGGGGCGTGCAGCTGACCCGCCCGCGGTATGTGGTGAAGCTGAACTGCTCCATCATGGGCGAGACGCGCCGCACGCCGGTGGCCGCCAATGCCGCCTCCGGCATTCCGGCGGGCACCTACCTCTGGCAGGGTGACTACCGCCGCTACACGCTGAGCGGGGAATACCGGTTCACGCGCAGACTCGGCCTCTTCGGCTCCTTCGGCGATTTCGACACCAAGGGCTTCAATCCCGTGCAGCGCCGCTACGCCGACCCTGCCACGCCCGACTACGCCAAGTACCAGCGTATCCAGGAATGGGGCATCACCGTGACGCTCGGGATCAAGGGTGAGTTTTAGTCTCGCCGGACCGGCTGACACCCGACTGCCGCCAAGATCAAGACCCCCCCCATGCCCGGCCTCCATCGCGCGTCACCGTTGCTGTTCATCCTGATCGCGGCCGCCGTCGCCGGCGTGACGCCGCCGCCCCGATCCCCGGCTGATCTCAGCGGCGACTGGCACCTGTTGGTGGACGATTCGCTCGTCGCGGAGAAACACGGCGTCACGCGCCGGTACCACGCCTTTGCCAAGGACCCGCGCAACCCCGTGCTGGTCGCCGACCGGCCTTGGGAGGGCAAAGTCATCTATGTGTACGGTTCCGCGCTGCCGGGTGAGGACGGGCGCGGCTATCGGCTCTGGTACCATGCTTGGCAAGGCGGCGAATACCGCAACCTCTACGCCACCAGCCCCGACGGGGTGCGGTGGGAGAAACCCGCCCTCGGGCTGGTGGAGTTCCAGGGCAGCAAAGACAACAACCTGCTGTTTCGCCGCACCAGAGAGGATCATCTGCCGGTGGTCCTCTGGACGCCCGATGACCCGGATCCGGCGCGGCGGTACAAATTGATCAACTACGACTACGGCCGCACCAAGCCCGCCAACCTCGTCAGCGGCTTCTGGGGCGCGACTTCGGCCGACGGGATCCACTGGCGGGATCTGCCCTCCAACCCGGTTCTTGCGGACCCGGGTGACGTTGGGAACTTCGTGCGGGATGTGCGTGCGCGTCGGTACCTCGGCTACCCCAAGGTTTTCGCGCCGGTGCGCGGGTTTAGACGCCGAGCCGTGGGCTACACGGCGACAGACCGATTCGAGCAATGGCCGCCGGCGGAGCTCATCCTCGTGCCTGACCAAGTCGACGACCGCTGGGTTACCCAGGACAAGCAGCACACGGATTTCTACGGACTTTGCGCCTTCCCCTACGAGTCGGGTTATATCGGGCTGCTGTGGATCTTCCGGATCACCGACGGCAACAACGACGGGCCTATTTTTGTCGAACTCGTCTCCAGCCGCGATGGCGTGAAATGGCACCGACAGGAAGGCGAGCGGCCCCCGCTCCTCGATGTCGGCGCGCCGGGTGCATGGGACAGCGGCATGATCACCACGGTCAATCAGCCGTTGGTGGAAGGTGACCGCATCAGACTCTTCTACGGCGGGGCCCGCCACACCCACAGCGGCACGAAGAACGCGGAGTCGGCGATCGGTGTCGCGACGCTGCGCAAGGACGGGTTTGCCTCCTTGGACGCCCCGGCGGCGTTGCCCGGACTGGTCACAACCCGCCGTTGGCGGGGCGGCGGCGGGCCGCTGCGGGTGAACGGCGACTTTCGCGGCGGCGCCCTGCGGGCCGAAGTGCTCGATGCGGAGGGACGCGTGGTGCCAGGCTACGGGATGGAAGAGTGTGTCGCGGTGACGGCGGACGGCGTCGACCTGCCGGTGCGGTGGCGCGAGCACTCCGTGCTGCCGTCCAGTGCGCAGAGGCGGCAGCTTCGATTTCAGGTCGCCGGTGGATCGCTCTACTCCTTCCACGTGGGGCCAGGTGTCGTCTGGGAGGAGCTGGCGGCGGTGTCGGATCGGGCGATCAATTTCTCGGAAAGAGTTGATCCTGCGCGGCTGGCTTTGGTCGGCGGGGCGGTGGTGCAGGCGGGGGAGGGCGGCAATCCTGCGTTGGTCCTGAAGAAGGCGGGCGATGCGGCGGACCTGCCGGGTACGGCGGAGCTCGGACGGGAATTCACGCTCGCGGCGCGGGTGCGTACGGCCGCCACGTCGTGGGCGCGAATCTTCAGCGCCCATCGTGGAACCGGCGAACCCGCCACGGGTGAACTGATCTTTGATTTCAATCCCCGCAGCGGGGTGCTGCGGCTCGTGGTCAACGGCCAGCGGGTGCAGTCGCGGCCGCGTTATCTCGGCGACAAGCAGAACCACCATTACGCGGCGACCTACGCCGATGGCGAGGTGGTGCTGTACGTCGATGGGGCCCGGGCGGGCGAGGGACGGATCCGCCAGGGCAGCGCGCATTTGTTCAGTGATCGCAGCATCATCGAGCACCTGGGCGCAGGCCGGCCGCTCACCGGAGCCACGCTCTCCGGGGATCTGCGGGTGGGGGAGGACCCGGGCACGCGCTTCATCACCTTCCGGGATGAGGCGCTTAATGCACCGACCGAGCAGCTGGTTGGAACCGTCGATGACCTCCTGGTGGCGCGTCGGGCGCTGAGTGCAGCGGAGGTGCGCAAGCTGGTGCATGCTCCTTAGCCCGGGGATCAGCGCGTGCGCTTCGGCAACACGTGGATTCCGGTGAGGATCGAAAGGACCGACGAGCCGCGGACCTTCAACCCGGTGAAGGATGGCGCCTTGCGGTGGCGGTTTTGGCCGAGATCTACCAACCGAAGGCGGCCTCATTCCGCCGGTTGAGGAAGGCCGTCTGGTCGGAAACGAAGACCGCTACAAGGAACGTCGCGTCGCGAGCGGGGTAAACCTCGCCTCGACGCGTCGGCGCCGGCTGCCTTTCCGATTGTCGAGCTCCTGATGGCTCGCCTGCGCTGCCGGCCGAAGCGGGACTGCTACCGGGCCTGGCAGACGGCCATCGCCCCTGGATTGAAACCGTTCACGATGGCGGAACACGAGCAGGGGTTTCCGTTGCTCGGGATCATTCCGGGCATGGCGAGACGCAGCGGTGAAGTCATCAGAGGGCGTGGAACGCAGTTAGGATCCCAACCGCTTCACCACGGAGGCACGGCGACTGGGGGCGAACCATCCTTTGCCACGGAACACTCTGAAAACACCGAAACTATACCGCCGCCAGGTCCCCGTTGGCGATCGCCTATGCCGCCGCAGCTGATGACGACGAGTAACGTGGGAGGTGACGCGAACGATAGGGGCGGTCGGGCGCCACCGGACGGATCGGGTACGCGGCCTTGGGTTTACTGGGAGGTCCAGCCGCCGTCGACCACGAGACTGTGGCCGGTGACGTAGCTGGCGGCGTCCGAGAGCAGGAACAGGGTCGGTCCGACGATCTCCTCGTTGCGCCCGACGCGTTGGAGCGCGGTCTTGCGGTTTAGCTCGGCGATGAAATCCGGGTGCCGCTCCCGCACTTCCGGGTTGGGAAACGGTCCGGGCGTGACGCAGTTACAGCGGAGGCCGTGCGGGCCGTAGTGCACCGCGAAGTAGCGCGCGAGCTGCAGCAAGCCGGCCTTGCCCACGCCGTAGTCGATCGGGTTGGGCTTGAGCGGTTCGCGGTAGATGCGGGGGTCGGGCGCGACCACCCCGTACATGCTGGCGAAAAACACCAGGCTGCCGCGTCCCCGCGCCTTCATGGACTCGGCGGCGGCGCGGCCCAGCGCGAAGGCGGGCGTGAGGCCGCGCGTCAGCGTGGCGTCGAAGGTCGCCGCCGGCAGCGACTCGAGTGTCTCCCCGGACGAGGAGGCGTAGGCGAGGTGCACGACGCCGTCGGGCACGCCGTGACGGCCCACGACTTCGGCGACAAGGGCCTCGGCCGCCGCGGCGGAGTCGACGTTGGCGCTCACCGGTGTCGTGCGGCGGAGTCCGGCCTCGCGCACGAAGGCCTCGCTCCGGCCCGGCAGATCACAGCAGACGACGGTGGCGCTGGCGTCGTCGAGCGCCGCCACGATCGGCCGGCCGAGGTAGCCGGCTCCGCCGGTGACAAGGATGAGCTGGTCGGTTAGAGCAAGCCGGGGAGTCATGAGAGAAGGTGGCGATGGGGAAGGGCGGCGAATGCGGCCGATAGCCAGGTGAAGTCGGCGAACAACCGGCTCCGTTCGTTACTCCAGCGGCGTCAGCTCGATGAGGCAGTACCAGATTTCGGCGCCCTCGGTCTGGAAGAAGATCTTCCCCTTGGTGACGTTCAGCCCCCAGGCCTTGTTCACGAGCCGGCCGTTGACGTGATACTCGAGCGTGTCGCCCCGGCAGATGATCTCGCAGCGCGTCCACTCGCCCAGCGGCGACTCGACGTCCGCCGGCCCGCGCACGCCGAGCGTATCCGTCCATTTGGGATCGCGCCCCCACCAGTTGTGCCGGCCGCCGTCCTTGTAGGAGATCTTTTCCCCGCCGGCCTGGTAGTACTTCTGCTTGCCGTCGATCACGCCCTCGCTCGTCAACAGGAGCGTCGCTGGCTGGCCGGCGTCGTCCTTCTTGGTGGCGTTGACGACGAGGATGTCGCCCGTGCCGCCCTCGATGATCTGGAATTCATACGAGGTCATCCACGGGCTCTTCTCGTTCGGGCCGATGCAATGGAGCAGGACGCCGGAGTCGCGCGACTTGTCCTTGCGGTTGCCGTAGGTCGGGCCGCCCCACTTGTAGTCGAAGGTCAGCTTGTAGTTGGAGTAGGCCTGCTTCGAGATGATGCCGCCGTAGTAGGCGGTGTCGCCGGCCCCGCCGGAGACCTTCAGCATCCCGTCGACCACGGTGAAGATGCCGGGGGTTTCGTACTGGGTCTGGACGGTGTAGGTGTACCAGCCGTCGAGATTACGGCCGTTGAAGAGCTTGATGGACCGGGGGCCGGCCGCGGCGACCAGGGCGACGGCCAAGCTGGTTGCCAGGAGCAGTAGACGGAGGTGTTTCAGGGAGAGGGGGCGAGTCGGAGGGGACGAGCTGACAAGGCCTAGCGAAAATCGAAGTCGTTCGGCTTCTGCCACTGGATCCGTGCGGCATAAACGCTATTGTCGGCTCCACGCGGATTATCGACCGGAATAATCAGTTGCGGGCTGAAGGTCTGCATCCACTCCGCCACGGTCACCCACGTCTCGTCCGGGCTCACCTCGGTCACACCGAAATTTCCCAGGCGCGCGCCGCGGTCGGGCACGAGGATGCGCTCGGTGGCGCGCCGGACGACGATTTTCTCCGGGTCGATCTGGCCGATGAACAGCGGCGCGCGGTGGCGGATGACGTGGTCGTTACTGGCGCCGCGGCGGGTGTAGACGAGGAAGAGCCCGTCGCGGTGGGTCACCCAGTGCTGCTGCGTGTTATAGTTGCCCAGGTCCGTGCCGTCATCCCAGCGCCAGAGCCGCGGGGCGTCGAAGTTGAGACCGTCGGAGCTGGTGGCCACGTAACCGGCCGTGTCGTTGCGCAGCGTCAGGTAGAACTTGCCGCCGAACCGGGCGAGCGACGGCTCGACGAGGCCGCGTCCGCCCTTCACGGCGAGTTCGGCGCCCTGCTCGATCACCGTCAGCGTGGTGCCATCGAAGCCGCAGCGCAGCACGCGCGAGCGGTTGTCGGCTTCGCCCTTCCGCTTGCCGTACACCGGCAGCAGGATTTCCCCGTTGGGCAGGTCGACCCGCTGCACCGATCCGGCGCCGGAATTGAAGGAGGCGGGGTCGTCCGCCGGAAGGTCGAGCGTCCGCCACGGGGTCCAGGTGCGCTGGATCGGGTCGTACACCGAGTAGACCGTCTGGCGCGCGAGCGTGCCGTCGACACGATTCTTGGTGTAGCGGACGGTGTGGCCGATGCCGAGGAGCTTGCCGCTCTTCGCATGCCACTTGGGCCAGAAGTCGCTCGCGGCGACGATGACGCCGCCCGGCTCCTCGCGGCGGCCGAGCGTGTCGGTATGTTCGTAGGGGCCCAGCCACGTGCGCCCGAGGTCGTTCGTGCGCGTTTCGGTCAGCGCGAAAAAGACGTCGCTGCCCTTGAGCCAGAGCTTCTGCATCGTGAGCACGAAGGCGGGCGAGCGGTGCTCGCCGCGCGGCACAATTCCGGCGCGCGGGTGCACCCAGCAGTATTGGCCGTCATAGCCGCGCGTCACGGTATCGAGCAGGACCTTGTACTGCACCACACCGGTCTCGACGGGGGCGCGGTCGGCGGCCCGGGCGGGGATCGCGGTCGAGCCGAGGACGATTCCGGCAGCGAGGAGAGCGGGGAAGACGCGCGTCAGCGCGGGGAGGGGAGTCATGATCGGGGGGACGGGGCAGGTCACCACCTCGGTGCGGAAGGCACCCGGGATTTCCACTGCGATACGGAACGTTTCAGTTGAGGCCCGCGAATGGACGCGAAGCAACGCGAATCCCGCCGGACTAGGCAGGGCCGGCCGCACGATTCACGCGCGGTCGTCGTCGAGCCGGTCGAGCGCGGTGGGCGGCACCTTGGCTAGGGCCGCGGCGCCGTGGGCGATCTGCGCGACCGAGCGGCCGCTGACGAGCACGAGGGTAACTGCGAGGTGACGCGCGGCCCAGGCGAGGGCGAGTTCGCTGAAGGTGAATCCGGTCCGCTCGGCGACCGCCGTCAACCGCGCCAAGCGCTCTTGTGCGGTCGGGGTGAAGTAGATCGCCTGGTGGCCCGGGATGAGATCGAACCGCGTGCCCGCCGGGACGCCATCGCGGTACTTGCCGGTGAGGAACCCGGCGCCGAGCGGGCTGTAGCCGACGCGCCGAACAGCCCGTCGGCGACGACGCCCCGCAGCGCGGCGACGGTGTCCGGCCGGAGTGCCGATTTATTCCACTGGTGCAGGTAGAGCACGTCGACCCGCGCGAGGCCGGGGCGCTGGAGGCTGGCGTGGATCTTCTCCCGCAGGGTGGCGGGTTCGTAGGGCGGCAGAATCCTGGTGGCGAAGAGTGCGGCTCTTTCGGCGATGCGAACATCAACATCCCCGATCTCGGGCGGCGCGGGCAGGCCATCAACCGCGGTTCCGCTGGCCCTCGCGTCCGGCTGGAGTCGGGTGGTTACGCCCATGATTGGCTCCGCGCCGGGGCAACTGGAGGTTTTCGAACGCGCGCCGGCGATCCTGCGCCTCCATTGCAGGGAGCCGCCGGTGGCGGCGCTTGCCCGGGGTGGGGCGGCCGGATCACGGCTTGATCTCCACGGCGCTCTGCGTCCCACTGGTTCCGCCCCATTAATCGCCGCGCGGACCGCCGCGCCGCGTTCCCGTTGCTCTTCCCATGAAGTTCACCCCGCCGACCTCATCTCTCCGCCCCGGCCTGCTGATCCTCGCGGCGGCGCTGTCCGCCCTGGCGGCGCCGGCCGCCGAATTGTCCGCGACGGGCACGATTTCCGGCCGCGTGCTCAACGCCACCAGCGGCAGTTATCTCAACAACGCGCGGGTCGCCGTCGCCGGCACGAGTCTCGAGACCTACACCGATGAGAACGGCGATTATCTCCTGGTCCAGGTGCCGGCCGGGGCGGCGCGGGTGACCGCGTCGTTCACCGGATTCGAGGCGCAGACGGTTTCCGTCGCGGTGGCGACCGGCGGCGCCGTCCGCGCGGATTTCGAGCTCGCGCTCCCGCGTCGCGGGCCGGAGGCGAACCGGGAGATCGTGAAGCTCGAGGCCTTCACCGTGCAGGAACGCGAACTCACCGGCAAGGCGGTCGCGCTCCATGAGCAGCGCACGGCCCCGAACATCAAGAACGTCGTGGCCATCGATGTGGATACCGGCGAGGGCAACGTCGGGGAGTTCCTGAAATACATCCCCGGTCTTGTGATGGACCAGAACCCGCAGACGCCCCAGTTCGCCTCGATCCGGGGCATGCCCTCCAGCGGCACGCTGGTCACGACCAACGGCATGGAGGTCGCGGCCAACGGCGTCACCGGCCGAGCGACGGACCTTGGGCTCGCCGCCACCGGCAACATCGATCGCATCGAGGTCACGAAGGTGCCGACCCCCGACATGCCGGCCAACGCGGTCGGCGGCGGCATCAACATGATCACCAAGAGCGGCTTCAGCCGGAAGACCGCCCTGCTCAGCTACAACGTCTACACCACCCTCAGCACGCTCGACGGCCTGGAAGGCGGGCCCGGTCGGATCACGGGGCGCAGCGAAGGCCCCGACGGACGGTCCGACGTCCGGCGCATCAATCCCTCCTTCAACCTCAATTATCTCCTGCCGCTCAACCGCTCGTTTGCGTTGGCGCTGTCGCTGAGCCGCTCCAGTCGCTACAACGACTGGGATTTTCCGAACCCCGCGTGGGACAAGATCGGCCTCAAGCTGACCTCGAACACGATCAACGCGCTGCCCCTCGGGGAGGACAAGGAGCTCGCCGCGATCACCCTCGACTGGAAACCGGGGGCCCGGCACGCGTTCAGCCTGGGCTACTCGCTCTCCAACCAGGAGATCTTCGTCCGCCAGAACCGGGTGATCTCGACTTTCGGCACCGGCTCGACCGGGGGGCCGACCTTCGCCGCGGGTGCGCCCACCGCCGTCGGCAACGTGGCGCAGTCGAACGTCTGGAACAACCAGTACAAGGATCTCCGCCTCGCTACGCTCACCTACCGGTTCACCGGCGCCCGCTGGCGGGTGGACGCCAATGCCGCCTTCTCCACCGCCGGCACAAGGTTCACCGACACCGAGGACGGGTTCTTCAACTCCCTGACGGCGCGTATCTCCAACGTCATCATCCGCCACGACGGCATCGAGTCCGTGGTCGACCGGCGCGTGCCGTTCATGCGGGTCACGGACCGGGCGGGCGTGGGGATCGACGCCAACGACGGCAACAACCTCTCGCTCGTCAGCACCGGTTCTTCCGCGCAGGACATCACCGACGAGGTGCAGCGCGCCTCCTTCAACGTGACCCGGGAGTTCGATCCCGGTTTCGGGCTCAGCCTGAAGTTCGGCGCCCTGTTCAGTCGCCGCACGAACGAGACTGTCGCCGGGTCGAAGAGCTGGACCTTCACGCCGCCGGCCGGCACCTCGGCCCTCGCGCGCAATTTCGACCTAATTGCGCGGAACTTCTCGGCCCAGCCCTGGTTCCGGGACCCGAACGGCCAAAACGTGCCGGTGCAGTGGATCAGCCTCGCTCGGGTTCACGACCTGTATGCGGCGCAGCCGACGTGGTTCGTGCTCAACGAGGCCGCGGCCCACACCAGCCGGGTTAACCTCACCAAGACGATCGAGGAGACGATTTCCGCCGGCTACCTGCGGAGCGACTGGAAGTTCCTCGACAACAGGCTCTGGCTCGTTGCCGGCGTGCGCTACGAACGCACCGACGACGAAGGGTGGGGGCCGCTCAACGACATCCGCGCCACCTACCGGCAGGACGCGAACGGGCGCCTCCTGCGCGACGCCAACGACCGGCTGATCCCGGTCACGACGGATTCCCTCGTGCGCACCCGGCTCCAGTACACGCTCAAGGGTGCGTACACGAAGCGAAACTACGGCGGCTTCTACCCCAGCGTGAACACAAGCTTCTCCCTCACGCCCCACCTCGTCGCCCGCGCCGCCTACGCGCGGACGATCGGGCGGCCCAACTTCCCCGAGATCATCCCGGGAATGACGATCACGGACCCGGACGCCACGACAATCAACAAGACCATCACCGTGATCAACAGCGGCCTGAAGCCCTGGAGCGCGCACAACTTCGATTTCAGCCTCGAGGCCTACGAGTTGCAGGGGGCGGTCGCCTCGGTCAGCCTCTTCCAGAAGAACCTGAAGGACTTCTTCGGTTCGACGCGCACCGACGCGACGCTCGAGACGCTGGCCGAGTTCGGGCTCAACGAGGACTACCTCGACTACGACATCATCACGAAGCGCAACATCGGCGCCGCCACGATCCGCGGCGTGGAGTTCAGCTTCCGGCAAGCGCTCGGGACCTGGGCGCCCTGGGCGCGCGGCTGGCAGGCGTACACGAACGTCACACTGATGGACCTCGGGGGGCCGAACGCGGCGGACCTGGTCGGGTTTTCCCCGCGCACCGTGCAATGGGGCCTGAGCTACGCGCGGCCCCGGTTTTCCGTCCGCGTGAACGTGAACCAGAACAAGTGGCGGCGCCAGGCGCCCGCCACCGCGAGCGCGACAGTGCGACCGAACAGCTACACGTACTTTGCGCCGCAGCTGAAGGTCGACGCGACCCTCTCGTACATGTTCAGCCGGCGCTACTCGGCGTACTTCGACGTGCGCAACCTCGGGGGCGTGGCGCAGCGCCGCGGGGTTTGGTCGCCCGACACCCCGGCCTATGCCCGCGTGGATCTCCTCCAGTACCCGTCGGCCGCCTTCACCCTCGGTGTGAAGGGGGATTATTGAGCCGCCCACTTCCCGTTTTCCAATGAAGCTTCCCCACCTGCTCTTTGCCTCGGCCCTCGTCGCCGGCGGCGTATCCGCCGGTTTCTCCGCCGCCGCCGGCGCCTCCACGCCGGCGGGAATCGCACTCGTGAAATCGCGCTATGTCGCCATCGACAACGTCTGCGCCTGGCCGATGCTCGCCACCCTGCCCGACGGCTCTTTCGCCGCGATCATCTTCAACCGTCCCAGCCACGGCCAGATGGAGGGAGATGTGGAGTGCTGGGTCAGCCGCGATGGCGCGCTCTGGGAAAAACGCGGCCATCCCGCGCCCAATGAACCGCACACGGTGCGCATGAACATCGCCGCGGGGCTCGCGCGTAACGGGGACCTGCTGGTGCTGTGCTCCGGCTGGACCGACGTGAAGCAGCCGGAAAGGCCGAAGCAGGCCGCGTTTCGCGACGCGGTGCTTCCGACCTGGGTTTGCCGCTCGGCGGACGGCGGCCGCACATGGACCCAGCACAGGCAGTTTCCCGCCAACGAGGACGGCTGGATGCCCTTCATTCCATTCGGACCGATCCTCGTCGGCCTTGACGGCGCGCTGCACGTGTCCTGTTACGCGGGCGAATTCGCCGACCCCGCCAAGAGCACGAAGACGAAAGGCTGGCGCGCCTGGCACTTCCGCAGCGATGACGACGGCCGCACCTGGCAGCGGACCTCGGTGATCGGACCTACCCACAACGAGACGGCGATCTTCCACCTGGGGGGACGCGATTGGCTCGCCGCGGCGCGCACCGATGCGATGGAGATTTTCCGCTCCACCGACGATGGTCAGACGTGGGGCGAAATGGTGCGCGTGACGGAGCGCAACGAGATCAACGGCCACCTTGCGCGTCTGCGGGACGGACGCCTGCTGCTGAGCTACGGCAACCGCGTGGCCGGGCAGTTCGGCGTGATGGCGAAGTTCAGCGGCGACGAGGGCCGCACCTGGGGCGCGCCGGTGCGTCTGGCGAGGAGCCTGGAGCAGGATTGCGGTTATCCCAGCAGCGTGCAGCGCACCGACGGGAAGATCGTGACGGTGTATTACGCCAAGCGCGTGGAGAACCACGATCGCTACCACATGGGCGCGGTGATCTGGTGAGGTGACCGCCGATAATTGATCCGCTGGCGGTGACAGTCTGGGGCGTGTAGAAAGGAACCCAGATCATGAAAGGCAAACGACACACGACTGAGGAAAAGATCCGGACCCTG
>Ga0194119_10005192_pt1 | contig 19558 bp, 21 predicted proteins | sample TA2MahC100mmetaG_FD_148620 | JGI IMG/M metagenome (GOLD analysis project Ga0194119, IMG submission 148620) | Freshwater microbial communities from Lake Tanganyika, Tanzania - TA2015018 Mahale Deep Cast 100m | ecosystem: Environmental > Aquatic > Freshwater > Lake | place: Tanzania: Lake...
TGCGCGGCACCGTCACCACCTTCCTGCAGCGCTTCTTTGGAGATCTGCCGGTGCGCTTCCGGGCCAGCTACTTCCCCTTCACCGAGCCCTCCGCCGAGGTGGATGTGCAGTGGCGGGGGCGCTGGCTCGAGGTGATGGGCTGCGGGATGGTGGATCCAGCGGTGCTGGAAGGCCTCGGCATCGACCCTGAGCGCTACAGCGGCTTTGCCGCCGGGCTGGGCGTGGAACGCTTTTGCATGGTGCGCCACGGCATTGATGACATTCGCCGGCTGTTCACCTCCGATCTGCGCTTCCTGGAGCAGTTCTGAAGCGATGTTCTGCTCCTGATGAGCAGAACCGGAAGTGACCCATAAAATCGCCTGATCTTCAGCCCCAGTCAGTGCCCTGCGTCGGACTGATCGTTAACGACGGCAAGGACCTGGCCCTGGCCACCGCCGACAGCATCGAAACGCGGCTGCGCGCTGCTGGTTACGACGTGGTGCGCGCCAGCAGCTCCGGCGGCATGGTGGGCTTCGCCAATCCGGATCAGCACCTGCGGGCCAAGGGGCATGCCGCCTGCGTGCCTCCGAACTTCGATTCCTCCATGGCGATGGCCATGGTGCTCGGCGGCGATGGCACGGTGCTCTCGGCCGCGCGGATGACGGCGCCGATCGATGTGCCGATCCTCACGATCAACACCGGCCATCTGGGCTTTCTGGCCGAAACCTATCTGCCCGAGCTGGAGGAAGCCCTCGAGCAGGTGATCGCTGGCGACTGGACAGTCGAGGAGCGCACAACCCTGGTGGTGAGCGTGATGCGCGGTGAACAGCGCCGCTGGGAGGTGCTCTGCCTCAACGAGATGGCCCTACACCGCGAACCGCTCACCTCGATGTGTCACTTCGAGATCGCCGTGGGCCGCCACGCCCCGGTGGATATCGCTGCCGATGGTGTGATCCTCTCAACCCCCACCGGCTCCACGGCCTACGCCTTAAGCGCGGGCGGGCCTGTGATCACCCCCGACTGCCCGGTGCTGCAGCTCACGCCGATCGCGCCCCATTCCCTCGCCTCCCGGGCGCTGGTGTTCAGCGATCAGGAGCCCGTGACAGTGTTTCCGGCCACGCCTGAGCGGCTGATGATGGTGGTGGACGGCAGCGCCGGTTGTTACGTGTGGCCGGAAGACCGGGTGCTGATCCGCCGCAGCGAGCATCCGGTGCGCTTCGTTCGACTGGCCGACCATGAGTTCTTCCAGGTGCTGCGCAACAAGCTCGGCTGGGGCCTACCCCATGTGGCCAAACCAAGCAACGGCGGCCCGGGATGAGCGGCACCACCCTGCTGCTGCTGGGCGCTGAGCCAGAGGCCCTGGCCCTGCGCCTGGAAGCCTCGGGCTACCAATGCCGAGTGGGAGACCAAACTTCTGAGGGCCGCTGCGATCTGGTGATCCTCGGGGCAGAGCTGGCCGATCAGCTGCCGGCCCTACGCGAACGCTGGGGATCGGTGCCAGTGCTGCTGGACATCGGCCAGGACAGCGTGGCCGCCCGCTCCCGGATGCTGCGCTCCGGTGCCACGGATTTCTGGTTGTCGTCGGCGGGAACGAGTGATCTGCTGATGCGCCTGCGCTTGCATCGCAAGCTGATCGAGAAGGGAAACCCGCCGGAGGATCGGCTCAGCCTGGGGGATCTGAGCCTGGTACCCAGCCGCCATGAGGTGCGCCGCGGCCAGCGACTGGTGCCGCTCACGGCCCGCGAATACGCGTTGCTCTTGCTGCTGATGGAGCACCGCGGGCAGGTGCTGAGCCGTGAGCAGATCCTGCGCCAGGTGTGGCACGACCAGCAGGCTGCCGCCAGCAACGTGATCGAGGTGTATGTGCGCTACCTGCGCCAGAAGCTGGAGGAGAAAGGGGAAAAACGCCTGATCCACACCGTGCGGGGGCAGGGCTATTGCCTCAGTGATGGCCCACCGCCGCGCTGACCCTGCCGATGAGCACACCGACTGCCCCACCACCGCAGCAGCTGCCGATCGAGGCCCAGTGGTGCCTTGAGGCCACCAGCTTCAAACCCAGCAGCAGCGGCCCCTGCATCCAGCTGGAAGTGGCCCGCACACCCCAGCAACAGAGCTGGGGGCTGATGGGCCGCCCACCCCTGGCGCCGTTGCGGGGCATGTGGTTCCCCTACGACCAACCGCAGGTGCTCAAGTTTTGGATGCACCGCACCCCAGCAGCGCTCGACATGCTGTTCATCCGCGACCGACGGGTGATCGCGATCGAGGCCAACGCCACCCCATGCCCCCGCCTGCCCTGCCGCAGCTACGGCCCCGATGAAGCAGCCCACAGCGTGGTGGAGCTCGCCGCCGGCGAGGCAAACCGGCTCGGCATCCGCGTGGGCAGCCCCGCCCTGATCAGCCCGTTGAGGCCGCTGATCCCTCAGCCCGGCGCTCGCCCCGCAACACCAGCACGGGATTGAGCGGCGCCAGCCGGGTGCCATCAGCCAGCGGAGCACCTCTCCAGGCCTGATGCTGACTGAGGCTCACCTGAAGTCCAGCGGCTTCCAGCACAGGGCGCAGCTCGGCCAGGGCCTCCAGGGTGGCCAAGGGAATCACCACCACACCACCCGGGCGCAGGCGATCCAGCACGGCCTGCAACAGAGCTCGCCGGTCGCGACCACCCCCACCCAGCAACACACGATCGGGATCCGGCAGCTGCGGCAGAGCCTCGGGGGCGCGCCCCTCCACCACGCCGGCCGGCACCACGCCAAGCCGCTCGCCGTTGGCTTGGATCAACGCCGCCGAACCACCGCGCTGCTCCAGGGCCCAAAGCTGCAGCGCCGGGCGCAGGCGCAGTGCCTCCAGCCCAACAGAACCCACCCCAGCACCGATATCCCAGAGCACACCATGGGCCGGTAGATCCAGCTCCGCTAGCAGCTGAGTGCGCACCTCACGCTTGGTCATCAGCCCCGGGCGATCGGGATGCTGCAGAAACACCCCATCCGGTAAGCCGAACAACGGCAGCTGCTGGGGCAGCGTTGGCGCTTGCGCCACAAGCAGCACCAGGTGCAGCGGATCGAGATCCGTAGGCAATGGCTCATGAGGAGCCAAACACTGCACCCGCTCCTCCGCATGCCCCAGGCGCTCGCACAACCAAAAGCGGTAGGCCTGCTCCAGGCCCGCGGCTCTGAGGCAGCTGCGAACGTCGTCCGCACCGCCCTGGCCTGGATCGGTGAGCACGGCCAGGGCGGCGGGCCGCTGCTGCAACCGAGCGGTCAAAGGATCGGGATCGCGGCCGTGCAGGCTCAGCCAGCCGGCGTCTTGCCAGGGGCGACCAATGCGCGCGAATGCCAGCTGCAGCGAACTGGGCGCCGGGTGAAAACGCAGGCGCTGCGGGGGCAGGCCCTCCAACAACAACCGACCGATGCCGAACCAGAGCGGATCGCCGCTGGCCAACACCACCGCCGCCGCATCCGGCGCCAGCGAGCCAAGCCGCTCCAGCAGCACTTGAGGCTGATCACTGGCCAGCAGCTCGGGCAGGGAATCACCACCCCAGGCCCGCAGGGCCGGATGGAGGCGCTTCGGCGCGGCAACCAACTGGGCCTGCCGAAGGCGTTGCTGGTGCTGATCCGGCAAGGTGGCCGGCGCACCGGCATCGGTGCCGATCACCTCAATCATCAAGCCATTCTGAATTGAAGGCCAAAACCAGAGGTTCAAGGCCGGCCCGGGCGAGCCAAACCGCCTGAAGCTGTCTAACTTTGGCGAGCTTGCTTGGGTCGCTGCAACGCCCTATGGCTTTTCGTTTGACCGCTTTGGCCGGAGCACTGTTCGGCATCAGCCTTGGTGCCCTCCAACCCGCTCTGGCCGACACCTCGGTGCTCGATCGTGTGAGCCGCACCGGTCGGCTCAACACCCTGGTGATGGACAGCGACCTGCCGTACACCACCCAACAGGGCAACGGCTACGTGGGCCTCGGCATGGAATTTGCCAAGGAGATCCAGAAGGAGTTGAGCGATTACGCCGGCAAACCCGTGCAGCTGGTGCCCCAGCCGGTGGATTCGGTGGAACAGGGCCTTGCCGCCATCGCCAGCGGCAATGTCGACCTGGCCTGCGGCGTGGGCTTCAGCTGGGGGCGATCGATGTTTGTTGACTACTCCCTGCCCTTTGCCCTCTCTGGCACCCGCCTGATCACCCCGGCTGGCAACGACGGCACCCCCGCAGCACTCACGGGCCAGACCGTGGGAGCGGTGAGCAACACCCTCGCCGCTCAGACCATCCAGAAGAGCGTTCCCAGCGCGAAGCTCCAGACCTTTGACACCCCAGCCGCTGCCCTGACAGCACTCAAGGGCGGCCAGATCCAGTTCCTGGCGGGCGACAGCCTCTGGCTGCTGGCGAACCGCGCTGCTGCCGACCCGACCGGCAGCATCAACCCACTTGTGCCCTACAGCCGGGCAGCGGTGTCGTGCATCGTTCCGGAGAACAACTCAGGCCTGCTCAACCTGAGCAATCTGGCCATCGCCCGGCTGATGCAGGCCTACATCAACGACGATCCCAACGCCCAGAGCCGCATCAATCAATGGGTGGGTCCTGGCAGCGCTGTGAACCTCAGCCAAGACGCGATCAAGGCCTACTTCACGAACGTGCTGCTCACCGCCGCAGTGCTCTCCCTGCAATAACTCCCCCGCCCTCCTGAACACCGCAACCGTCACTGCCATGGCACCCCGTTCTCTGCTGCAGCTGCTCACCCTCACCGCCGCAGCCGCCGTCTTCACCGAGACAGCTCAGGCCGCTGTGTTTCAGGCCCCGGATCTGAGCAATCCACTTGAGAGCCGCATCCAGGCTCTGCGCGACGGCGCCTGGCAGCCACAACTCAGCTCCGGCAACGGCGAATTGGTGGCGCGCTACTGGGGCAACGGTGGCGGCCGCGCCTGGGGCAACGGTGGCGGTTGGCGCGGTGGTGGCTGGGGTAATGGTGGTGGCTGGGGCAATGGCGGCCGCTACTACGGCGGCGGCGTGAACGTGAATCTCGGCTGGCCCAACGGCGGCTGGGGCAATGGCGGCTGGGCCAACGTGCTCCCCGGCAGCTTCGTGAACTGGTGAACAGCAGCCCAGTCGCACCGGCACGCTCAGCCGATGCAGCTCTCGATCTGAGCCGTTTCGGCCCGATCGGCCTGGTGGTGGTGCAATCCACCTCCCTCTGCAACCTCGACTGCGACTACTGCTACCTGCCCGATCGGCAGAAGCGGAGGGTGTTCAACCTGGAGCTCCTGCCCCTGCTGTTGCAGCGGGTGCTGGAGAGTCCCTTCTGCGGGCCCCATCTCTCGCTGGTGTGGCACGCCGGCGAACCGCTCACCCTGCCCTGCAGCTATTACGACGAAGCCACCGCCATCATCGAACGCTGCCTGCAGGAGTTCAGCGACGGCAACGTGGTGATTGAGCAGCACGTGCAGACCAACGGCACACTGATTAACGACGAGTGGTGCGACTGCTTCCGCCGCAACCGCATCGTGGTGGGCGTGAGCATCGATGGGCCGGAGGCCATCCACGACGCCCATCGGCGCTTCCGCAACGGCAACCCCTCTCACCATCTCTGCCTGCGCGGCATCGAAACCCTGCGGCGCCACAGCATCCCCTGCCACGTGATTGCCGTGGTGACCGCCGCGGCGATGGAGCAGCCCGAAGCGATGTATCGCTTCTTCCGCGACAACGGCATCAGCTCCGTTGGCTTCAACGTGGAGGAACAGGAGGGGGTGCACACCAGCTCCTCAATGCAGGGCCGTGAGCAGGAGGAGCGCTACCGGCAGTTCCTCACGCGCTTCTGGCAGCTCAGCGAAGCCGACGGCCATCCGGTGATGTTGCGGGAGTTTCAGCAGGTGATCGATCTGATCCAGCGCAACCGGCGCCTCAATCAGAACGAACTGAACCGGCCCTACTCGATCCTCAGCGTGGACTGGCAGGGCAACTTCTCCACCTTTGATCCTGAGCTGCTCTCGGTGAGCAGCGAGCGCTACGGCACGTTCAACCTGGGCAACATCCGCGACACCACGCTGGTGGAGGCGGCCCACAGCCCCCGCTTCCAGCAACTCTGGGGTGATGTGGTGGCGGGGATGGAGCGCTGCAAGAGCAGCTGCGACTACTACGGTCTCTGCGGCGGCGGCATGGGCAGCAACAAGTTCTGGGAGCACGGCACGCTGGATTGCAGTGAAACCAGCGCCTGCCGCTTCCGCACCCAGATCCCCGTGCAGGTGCTGCTCGATCGCTTTGAGGCCGGGCCGCCTGCTGGCCACTAAGGGAGAGACCTGGCTGGGCTATCACGGGTCGAGCGGTTTTCCGTTCCATGCCCAACGCCGATCGCCGCCAGCGCATCCATGAGCTGGTGCTTGCGCTGATCAACCAGCAAAACGATCTTGAGCTGCTCGATGGCGATCACACGGGCAGCCTCGCCGCCGCCCAGGGCAATCCGGCGGGCTGGCTGGAGCGAAACCGGCGGGTGGTGCAGCACTACCAGGCCCTGGTGCGTTCGGCCGTGACCCTCGATGCACTGGTGGAACAGGAAGTGGGCGCTCAGGCACCAAACAGCAAGCTCTGACAAGCTGGCCCCACCCTCAGCTGCCCCATGGCGCGCCTCGGCCTCACCGCCCTCCGATCCCTGCTGCGCCGCAAATCCCGCAGCACCTGGCAAGCCCCCAGTGCCAGTTGGTCGCGGGCCCTGGGACAGGGATGGAGCAAGCCCTACACCGTTCGCTACGCCAGCAACCTCGACGACGGCCCCAATCACGGCATGCCCCTGGGGGGCTTCGGTGCGGGCTGCATCGGCCGCGCGCCCGACGGCAATTTCAACCTCTGGCACCTCGATGGCGGCGAGCACTGGTTTGGCGTGCTGCCCGACTGTCAGTTCGCCCTGTTTGAAGACAACGGCAAAACCCAGCGAGCCCACGCCCTGGCCGTTGCACCCGAGGTGGATGCCTCACGGCCCGAGGCCGGCCAACCGCTCACGGCCTGGACCTGGTACCCCGCCAGCACCCCCGATCGAACCACCGGCACCTATGCGGCCCGCTACCCGCTGAGCTGGAGCCACTACCAGGGCGTCTTCGATGCCGAGGTGAGCTGCGAGGCCTTCAGTCCGATCCTGCCGGGCAACTACAGGCACACCAGCTACCCATTGGCGGTGTTTGTGTGGACCCTGCGCAACCCCACCCGCAAGCCGCTTGATCTGTCGCTGCTGCTGAGCTGGCGCAACACCACCGGCTGGTTCACCAACACCGACGCCTCAGCTGAGGTTCACTTCCGTGACGACGGCAGCCCCGAGCACAACTACGCACCGGCCATCGGCAACAGCCAGGGCCATCGCAACCGCTGGGTTGACGATGGCTGCCTGAAAGGCGTGCTGCTGGAGGGTGATGTCTCCTCTCCGATTGCCGAAGGTCAGGGGCAGTGGTGCATCGCCACCAGCGAGCAACCAGGCGTGCGCATCCAGCGCTGCAGCCGCTGGAATCCCCACGGCGATGGCAGCGAAATCTGGAGCGATTTCAGCGCCAATGGCTCCATTCCTGAGAGCAACAACGACCGGCGCAGCGGAGTCAACGATCCCGCCAGTGCCGCCCTGGCGGTTCAGTGCCGCCTGGAGCCCGGCCAGAGCATCGAGATCCCGCTGGTGATCAGCTGGGATCTGCCGGTGACGGCCTTTGCCACCGGCACCAGCGCCCTGCGCCGTTACACCGATTTCTTCGGCACGAGTGGCACCAACGCTGCCGCCATCGCCGCCGAGGGCCTGCGCGACTGGCGCAGCTGGCGTGCACAGATCGAGGCCTGGCAGCAGCCGGTGCTCGAGCGCAGCGATCTGCCCGAGCCGCTGCGGATGGCTCTGTTCAACGAGCTCTACGACCTCTGCAGTGGCGGCAGCCTCTGGAGCGCCGCATCAAGGGAAGATCCCTACGGCCGTTTTGGCGTGCTCGAGTGCCTCGACTACGCCTGGTACGAAAGCCTCGATGTGCGGCTCTACGGCTCGCTGGCGCTGCTGCAGCTCTGGCCGGAACTCGATAAGGCGGTGCTGCGCAGCTTCGCGCGGGCGATTCCCGCTGCCGATGCCACGCCGCGGCCGATCGGTTGGTATTTCACCCAGGGCAAAGGGCGCGTGGAAGCGGCCCGCAAGGTGAAAGGAGCCACTCCTCACGACCTGGGCGCACCGAATGAGCGGCCCTGGGATGCCACCAACTACACGGCCTACCAGGACTGCAACCTCTGGAAGGACCTGGCCAGCGACTACGTGCTCCAGGTGTGGCGCACCTTCAAGTTGGCGCCCAACGGCGAAGACATCAACTTCCTGGCGGAGTGCTGGCCAGCTGCAGTGGAAGCGCTGCACTACTTGAAAACCTTTGACGCCAACAACGACGGCCTGCCCGACAACGGCGGGGCACCGGATCAAACCTTCGACGACTGGCCCCTCAAGGGCGTGAGCGCCTACTGCGGAGCCCTGTGGATCGCAGCCCTGGAGGCCGCCCTGGCCATCGCCCAACAGCTGCAGCTGCAGACAGGGCTCGACACCTCTGGCGAACAGCGCACCTTCAGCGGCTGGCTGGAGCAATCGCGGGCCAACTTCGACACGCTGCTCTGGAACGGCGAGTACTACGACATCGACGCCGAAAGCGGCACGCCGGTGGTGATGGCCGACCAACTCTGCGGCGATTTCTACGCCCGTCTGCTCGGGCTGCCGCCGGTGGTGAACGAAGCCCATAGCCGCAGCACGCTCAAGGCCGTGAAGGAAGCCTGCTTCGAGCGCTTTGAAGGCGGCCGGCTCGGTGTGGCCAATGGCTTGCGCCGCGACGGCACCCCCCTCGACCCCAACGGCACCCATCCGCTGGAGGTGTGGACCGGCATCAACTTCGGCATCGCGAGCTATTACCGGCTGATGGGCGACACCCCAACCGCCCTGGCGATCACCTCAGCGGTGGTGCAGCAGGTTTACCGCGGCGGCCTGCAGTTCCGCACCCCCGAAGCGATCACCGCTGTGAACACCTTCCGCGCCTGCCACTACCTGCGGGCCATGGCGATCTGGGGGGTGTGGGCCACCCACACCAACTGGCAGCACATTCCTGGTGCGGAGCGGAGCTGAGCACCGCCACAGCGAAAACGCGTACGATTAGTTGTACGCATTTCGGGCCATGGGGGCGATCACAGCTAGCGAGGCACGTCGACGCCTGTTCTCACTGATCGATGAGGTGCGTGAATCGCATCAACCGGTTGAGATCCACGGCAAGCGCGGCAGTGCGGTGCTGCTCTCTGAGCAGGACTGGCGCGCCATCCAGGAAACCCTCCACCTCACGTCCATCCCAGGCATGCGTGAGTCGATCATCGAAGGGATGGCCGCACCAATCGATGAACTCAGCGAGGACGCCGGCTGGTGAGCTGGCGTGTTCTCTTCACCCGTGAGGCACAGAAGGACGCCCGCAAACTCGCGAGCGCAGCTCCGGCACTCAAAGACAAAGCCCAGCAGCTTCTGAACTTGCTGGCTGACGATCCCTTCCGGCAACCGCCTGCCTTTGAAACCCTGGTGGGCGACTTACGCGGCGCCTACTCACGGCGCATCAACATTCAGCACCGGCTGGTGTACTCCGTTGACAGCGAAGAGGGAGTTGTCAGGGTGCTGCGGATGTGGAGCCATTACGACTGAGCCGCTCCGTTCCATACGCTGAACGTCAGATTTGCTGGTTCATGGCGTCAGGTTCTCTTGTTCGGGCTGTCCTGGCTTGCCTGGCCGGCGCGCTGCTGCTGCTCACACCACTGCAGCCCGCCTGGGCCCAAGTGCATGCCCATGACGATGAAAACGGCCAGGAGGTGGTGCGCAGCCTCGAGAGCCTGCGTGATCTCGATTACCAAAGCTGGCAGGCCGTGGCCTATCGCAGCGGCCCGCCGGGCGGCCCTGTGACGCTGCGGATCGTGGGCTTCCCCGGGAGGGTGCGACTCGATCACCCCACGGCGCTGCTGGTGCACTCCGGACGCAACACCTGGGAACTCGACGACATCACCACCGCCAATCCCAAGTTGGCGACCGATGGCCGAGACGCCGCCGCCGAGTTCAACCTCAATCCACTGCTGTCTGAACTGCATCAGAACCGGCCGCTACGGCTGGAGCTACCTGGGGTGTTTGTTGAGCTGCCCGTTCCTCCTTATGTGGTGGCGGAATGGCGCAGCCTGCCCAGCTGGCGTGAGGATCAGGCCCAACACATCGGCTCATGAGCGCCCCCTGGCGGCCCTGGATGCAGCGAGCCCTGCAGCTGGCTGCCCTGGGGGCAGGCCGCACCAGCCCCAACCCCCTCGTTGGCTGCGTGGTGCTCGATCCCGCCGGCCACTTGGTGGGTGAAGGCTTCCATCAGCGGGCCGGCACCCCCCATGCCGAGGTGCACGCGCTGCGCCAGGCCGGTGCCCGTGCCGAGGGCGGAACGGCGGTGGTCACGCTGGAGCCCTGCTGCCACCACGGCCGCACACCGCCCTGCACAGAGGCCTTGAAGGCGGCGGGCATTGCGCGGGTGGTGGTGGCGATGACCGATCCGGATCCGCGCGTATCCGGCCAGGGCCTAGCCCAGCTGCGGAGCGCGGGCATCGAGGTGATCGAAGCGGTGTGCGAGAGCGAAGCGCGCCAGCTCAACCGCGCCTTCATCCACCGGGTGCAGCAGGGCCGTCCGCTGGGCATTCTCAAGTGGGCGATGAGCCTCGATGGCCGCACAGCCCTGCCCAATGGCTCAAGCCAGTGGATTTCCGGCCCAACGGCTCGCAGCTGGGTACATCAACTCCGGGCCCGTTGCGATGCGGTGATCGTGGGCGGTGGCACCGTGCGTGCCGACAACCCTCTACTCACCAGCCGTGGCCAACGATTCCCTGAACCACTGCGGGTGGTGTTCAGCCGATCCCTGGATCTACCGGCCGGCGCTGCGCTCTGGGACCAACACTTGGCCCGCACCCTGGTGGTGCATGGCCATGACGCACCAGCGGATCGACGCGATCAGCTCGATCAGTGGGGGGTGGAGCGGCTCAGCCTCGAGCACTGCGAACCCCGGCAGCTGCTCGAGGCCCTCGCCCAGCGCGGATGCAACCAGGTGCTGTGGGAAAGCGGCCCAGCGCTCGCCGCCTCCGCCCTGCAGCAGGGCTGCGTGCAGCAACTGGCCGCGGTGATCGCCCCGAAACTGTTGGGCGGATTGGCCGCCAGCACGCCCCTAGGTGATCTGGGGTTGGTGGATGTGAATCAGGCGGAGCCTTGGCTAATGCAGCGGCTGCAGCCGCTGGGGCCCGATTGGTGCTTTGAGCTCGGCGCTCACGGATCGAGCTGATCTTCCACATCACGGGCCGTGTAGCGACTGATCAACAGACCCATCACCATCGCCAAATACACCGTGCCAGCGATCGCCACGATCACGCAGAGCATCTGGGCCTGGGCCGAGAAGGGGTGAATGTCGCCGTAACCCGTGGTGGTGAGGGTGACAAACGCGAAGTAATTGAGCTCCACGAAATCCACCGCCCACACCGGGTGGGCTGGGTTTGCTGTTGTTCCTTGGGAGCGGAGCACCGGCCCATGGCTGGACCTGGTGGTAACAAAGCTCCCTGGCGCAACGGTTTCCAAGGCGCTGAACAGCATTCCCGCCGCCAGGCCGAGCAGCAGGTAGCCGGCCAAGGCACCGAACAACACCTCCCGGTTGATCTGCCGTTCCAAGGCCAGGTTGCGAATCAGCCGCTCACAGCTCCAGATCACCAACAGCGACCAAAGCACCAGCAGGGGAACACCGGTGCTCTGCTGCGACAAGGGCGTGAGGTACCAGATCAGCGACGCCACCCAGGTGACAAAGCCCAACAACCGAAACACGTGCATGCGCAGCGTTGGCCATCGCCCCTCCTCGATCGGCATCCCCAGGGCACTGATCAACACCAGGGGGAGAGCCAGATAGCCGATCACAGCCAGCTGCCGAAGCCCCTTGGGCAACATCAGGCACACCAGCACCCCCAAACAGGTGATCAACAGGCCCACATAACCGCTGTGGCGGCGTCGCATGCGCGGGGTTTGCACAGCCAGCCCACACCCGGACTGACTTCATTGTGTAGATCAGGGAAACAACGGCAACTGCAGGCTGCTCAACCCTGAACCAGCAGTCGGTGGATCGACGGTCCAATCGTCCGGATCCCAGCCATGCAGCAGGGGCTCTAAGGCCCGAAGCGCCGGCCCATCCTTCATCTCCAACCAGGCCTCCTCAAGACCATCGGCCAGGATCACCGGCATGCGGTTGTGCAACGGCGCCACCAGGGCATTGGGTGCGGTGGTGAGCACACAACAACTCTCCACCTCGCTGCCATCGGCACCGATCCAGCGATCCCAGAGGCCTGCCAACCAGAAGAGCCCTCCATCGCCGCGGCGGATGCGATGCCCCTTCTCGTAGAAGCCATTGGCAGGCAACAGACAACGGCGATGGCGCCATGGGCCGCGGAAGCTGGCCTTGTCCATCACGGTTTCGGCGCGGGCATTGAAGGGTCTGGCTGCTGCCAAAGGGTCTTTGCTCCACTCCGGCAAAAGGCCCCAAAGCATCAGAGCCGGTTGGAGGCTGCCGTGTTCCTGGCGCAACGCCAGCACGGGCTCGCCAGGGGCGATCAACGGACGCGGCGCGTAATGGGCGAGCAAGCCTTCGGGCAGCCCGCCCTGGAGGCGCGGGAGCAGCTGATCGAGGCGGGCGGTGAGGGAATAGCGGCCACACATGGCGAGAGCAACTCCCGTTCGGTTCTCACCCACCACCGGGCCCGTGGGTGACCCCTAGTTTGGATGCCATTCCGGCTGCCCGCGCATGCCTATCCGTAAGGACGACACGCCTCCGAACCGCCGGTTCGGCATCGCAAATCTCGTGTTGATCGGCTTCGGAGTGCTGCTGCTGGTGAGCAGCTTCCTGCCGAATCAGGGCATGCAGCAGGTGCCTCGCGTTCCCTACTCGCTGTTTGTGAGTCAGGTGGATGACGGCAACGTGCGCCGCGCCTACATCACCCAGGAACAGATCCGCTACGAGCTGAAAGAGGCGCCGGCGGAAGGCGCACCGAGCGTTCTGGCCACCACGCCGATCTTCGACATGGATCTGCCGAAGCGGCTCGAACAGCACGGCGTTGAGTTCGCCGCGGCACCACCCCAGAAGCCCAGCTTCATCACCACGGCCCTCAGCTGGATCGTGCCGCCGCTGATCTTCATCCTGGTGCTGCAGTTCTTCGCCCGGCGATCCATGGGCGGCGCCCAAGGCGCGCTGAGCTTCACCAAGAGCAAGGCCAAGGTGTACGTGCCGGATGAGGAATCACGCGTCACCTTCGCCGATGTAGCTGGTGTGGATGAGGCCAAGCAGGAACTCACCGAGATCGTCGACTTCCTCAAGACACCTGAGCGCTACACCGCGATCGGTGCACGCATTCCCAAAGGCGTGTTGCTGGTGGGCCCTCCCGGCACCGGCAAAACCCTGCTCTCCAAAGCAGTAGCCGGCGAAGCGGGCGTGCCCTTCTTCATCATCAGCGGCTCGGAATTCGTTGAGCTGTTCGTGGGCGCCGGTGCCGCCCGGGTGCGCGATCTGTTTGAAGAAGCCAAGAAGAAAGCTCCCTGCATCATTTTCATCGACGAACTCGATGCCATCGGCAAGAGCCGTGCCGGCTCGATGGGCGTTGTGGGCGGCAACGACGAGCGCGAGCAGACCCTCAACCAGCTGCTCACCGAGATGGACGGCTTTGCCGCCAAGGACAAGCCGGTGATCGTGCTGGCCGCCACCAACCAGCCCGAAACCCTCGACGCCGCTCTGCTGCGACCCGGTCGTTTCGACCGTCAGGTGCTGGTGGATCGCCCCGACCTCTCCGGCCGCAAGACGATCCTCGATATCTATGCCCGCAAGGTGAAGCTGGCCCCAGGCGTGGATCTCGACAAACTCGCCCAGGCCACAAGCGGCTTTTCGGGCGCCGACCTAGCCAACCTGGTGAACGAGGCAGCGCTCCTGGCCGCCCGGAGCAAGCGCACCTCCGTGGAACAGGGCGATCTCAACGAAGCAATCGAGCGCGTGGTGGCCGGCCTCGAGAAGAAAAGCCGGGTGCTGCAACCCGATGAGAAGAAGGTGGTGGCTTATCACGAAGTGGGCCACGCCATCGTTGGCCACCTGATGCCCGGCGGCAGCAAGGTGGCAAAGATCTCGATCGTGCCCCGCGGCATGGCAGCCCTGGGCTACACCCTGCAGCTGCCCACCGAAGAGCGCTTCCTCAACTCCAAGGAAGACCTGGAAGGTCAGATCGCCACCCTGCTCGGCGGCCGCAGCGCCGAAGAGATCGTGTTCGGAGCGGTGACCACCGGCGCCGCCAACGACCTGCAACGCGCCACCGACATCGCAGAGCAGATGGTGGGCACCTACGGCATGAGTGATGTGCTCGGTCCGCTGGCCTACGACAAGCAGGGCGGCAGCCGCTTCCTCGGCGGCGGCAACAATCCCCGGCGCGTGGTGAGCGATGCCACGGCCCAGGCGATCGATAAGGAGGTGCGCACCCTCGTGGATCGCGCCCACGACCGCGCTCTCTCGATCCTCAACCACAACCGTGAGTTGCTGGAGAGCATCTCCCAGCAGATTCTCGAAAAAGAGGTGATCGAGGGCGACGATCTCAAGAACCTGCTCGCCAGCAGCGTGATGCCAGAGGAGGCCGTGGCCATCGCCTGAAGGCCAAGGCCTTGACGGCGGGGCCCTTGATCCCGGATAAGGGTTCTTTGAAGAAAGGCCGATGGCTGCCAGCAGCGGCTACCCAGCCTTGGCGGATCTGAAAGGGCGCGACTTTCTTTCCTCCACCGACACCACTGCCGAGCAGACCACAGCTCTGCTCCAGCTGGCGGCCGATCTCAAGGCGGGCCGCACCCGCATCGATCTCGGTGGACGCAGCCTCGGCCTGATCTTCAGCAAGGCCTCCACCCGCACCCGGGTGAGCTTCACAGTGGCGATGGCCCGGCTGGGCGGCCAGACCATCGACCTCAATCCCCAAGTAAGCCAGGTGGGCCGCGGTGAGCCAGTGGCTGATACCGCCCGCGTGCTCAGCCGTTACGTGGACGCCCTGGCGATCCGCACCTTCGCCCAAGAGGAGCTGGCGGAGTATGCCCATTGGGCCTCGATCCCGGTGATCAACGCCCTCACCGATCTCGAGCACCCCTGTCAGGCCCTGGCCGACTACCTCACCCTGCAGGAAGCCTTCAGCGAACTCGCTGGACTCACCCTGGCCTACGTGGGTGATGGCAACAACGTGGCCCACTCCTTGATGCTGTGCGGCGCCCTGCTGGGGGTGAACGTGCGGGTGGGATGCCCCCAGGGGTATGAACCGGACGCCACGGTGTTGGAGCAATCCCGCGAGCTGGCGGGCACCCGCTGCCGCATCGAGGTGGTTCACGAGCCTGTTGCTGCCGTGCGAGGCGCCCACGCCCTCTACACCGATGTGTGGGCGTCGATGGGGCAGGAAGACGAGAAAGCAGCCCGCGAAGCCGCCTTCAGCGGCTGGTGCCTGAACGAAGAGCTGGTGGCCGAAGCCGATCCCCGGGCGATCGTGTTGCACTGCCTTCCCGCCTATCGCGGCCTGGAGATCAGCGCTGGCGCCATGGAGGGCAGCAGCAGCCGGATCTTTGATCAGGCCGAAAACCGGCTGCATGCGCAACAGGCACTGCTGGCGGCACTCCTGGGCGGCACCTGAGCCCGCGCCCTGAGAGCGGCACGCACCTCAAAGCTTGCCAAGCGAACAGGCGAACGGTACAAATGTATTGACAGCCGTCCGCATCACCGGTGCCCGCAGGATCTCCTGAACCGCTCACCCCAGCCCAGCAGGAGCTGTACGACTGGCTAGCGAGCTTCATCGGCCAGCACCGCCACAGCCCCTCCATCCGCCAGATGATGGAAGCCATGGGACTGCGCTCCCCGGCTCCAGTCCAAAGCCGTTTACGGCACCTGCAGCAGAAGGGCTGGATCACCTGGCAGGAAGGACAGGCCCGCACACTGCAGCTCCTGGGCGCACTCACCCCAGGCATCCCCGTCTTGGGCGCCGTGGCCGCCGGCGGACTGGTGGAAACCTTCGACGACGTGAGCGATCGCCTCGATCTGGCGCCCGTGCTTGAAACCCGCGGACTGTTCGCCCTCACCGTGAACGGCGATTCGATGGTGGATGCCCATATCGCCGATGGCGACGTGGTGCTGATGGAACCGGTACTGGAGCCAAGCCGGCTGCGCAACGGCACGATCGTGAGCGCCCTGGTGCCCGGTAGCGGCACCACGCTCAAGCACTTTCACCGCGATGGCCGCCAGGTGCGGCTCGAGGCGGCGAACCCCGCCTATGAGCCGATCCTGCTCGACGCCGAACAGGTGGCGGTACAGGGCAAACTCGTTGCCGTTTGGCGACAGGTTTAGGCAGCCACCAGGCCGGCACCCCTGCGGTGTAAGCTCTCTGCATCGAAACGGCGGGCCGCAAGGCCGATTCGGGACCCCAGACCCGATCAGCCTTTTGATCCCATCGGGGCCTTAGCTCAGCTGGTAGAGCACTTGCATGGCATGCAAGGGGTCAGGAGTTCGAATCTCCTAGGCTCCATTAGGAAAACCCAGGCACCGCCTGGGTTTTTTAGTGACTGAGGCAACCCATGCAGTGGGGGGGTCGGGAGCGCCCTGGTGCACCCAGACACCCCTGTTTGGCACACGGTTAGCGCAAGACTGGTGGCGTCCAAGACCACCTGTTCATCGGATTCTGGTCTCCACAGGCGCATATGGCGCATGTCAGCTCGTCAACAGTGAGGTGAGCCCACCCCACCCCGGCTCAGGATCCGGCATGGACACATCTAGGCAATCCCTCACACCGCGCGAGCGCTCACAACACCCGAAAACACCAGCAGAATCCCAGAAATATCAGCGACGGATACACCACGAACACTTGTTATCGAGTAGCCGTTGCTACGGTTTAACAACGTTCATCCCCTTTGTTGGACGCACGCCTTGGCAGCAGGGAACGGGGCTGCCGGTTTCAGGCCACCGCCATGAACACACTTGCTCTCATCCGCGCTCAGATCCTCAAAGCCAAGCGCCTTCATCAGGCTCAACTGGCCAGCGTGATCAACCCACGCGCTCAGATCTTCTGATCCGGATCGTTCTGTTCATTCGATACAGCAAGCGCCCCATGGGGCGCTTTTCTATGGCTTGCGCCGGCAACTTTCACGCAATAGGTGCTGCACCAGAGCGGGGTCGGCCTGCAGGGCATAGGCCTCAATCTCCCGCTGTCGGCTGTCCTGCGGCAGAGGAGCGGTTGTGGCGACCACGTGCCTGAGATTGCCCTGATCGCGGAGGTGCTGCAGGAAAAAACCGTTGAGCTGGCGCTCCGTGAGATCGCCGGCGCGGCGTAGACCATCCACCAGGGTCATCGAGGTGGGCGTTTCGAGCCCATCGAGACAGTCCTGCACCACATGCACCAACTCGTGATGCAACACCTTGCTGCGCTCAGCCGGCCTCGCCAGCAACGCATCGCCCAGGCACAGCACGTTGGCGCCCATGTTGTAGGTGGCGAGCTGCCCAGGGGCGCCGCACTCACCTCCAAGGGAAACAGCCACTCCCAGGGAACGCAGCTGCTCCAGCAGCTGCGTCTCATCGCGCAGGGGGCCAGGTGCCGCCAGAGCCCCACCAGCCAGCCCGAGCCATGCGCCGGAGGCGATCAACAACGCCAGAGCCCGGGGCAACAAAGGCACAGGCGATCTCAAGAATGTCTCAAGATTGTCGCACCCTGAAACGGGTCCGGGCGATGCCGCCGGTGAGACCAAGCAGCAGCAAGGGCCACTCACCTACGCGCCCGTAGACCGTGATCTCCGAGCGCTCACTGATCCGAACCGCCAGGGTGCCCGCCTCTCCGGCGGGCAAGCGCTGAAGCACCTCGCCAGCTGGGTTCACCACCAAGCTCGGGCCCGTGTTGGCCGCACTCACCAGCCAGCGGCTGGATTCCAAAGCGCGCAACTGCGCGAGGGCTTCAAACTGCCGCTGGAGCTGGCTGGGATACGGATCGAGATTGGCGCTCGCCAACAGCCAGCGCCCCCCATCCCGGCTGGCTGCGGCCAGAGCCGTGCCATCAGCCAGCTCGTAGCAAATTGCCACACCCACATCACCACCGGGGCGAACGAACAGGCGTGATGGCTGACCGGGATCAATGCCCCCCACCGCGGACAGCCCACTCCAGGCGAGCCACTGGGGAGTGGGGATCCACTCACCGAGGGGAACCAGCCGGTGCTTATCGAGAGCCTGATCCGCCGTTAACGTACCTGGCTCAAATCTCAGCAGCGAGCTGTGCAGACGCTCACCTGCTTGGCGAAAGCCACCGCTCAACACCTCAACCGCAGCTGCGCGGGGTAAAGGCTCTCCAAGGGCCAGCGCCCCCTCCGGCAGCAACAGGGCATCCACCCCGAGCGCTTCTGCCTGAGCCTGCGCTGCAGCAAGGCGCCTCTTCAGGGCCTGCTGCTGGGTCCAGCTGAATTTTTCACGGGTGGGGATCGCCGGCTGCAGCACCAGCAGCGAGAGGGATCGATTCGCAGCCTCAGCAGTCCGCTGCTCCGCCACCACGAGCCACCAGCCCCAACCGTGCAACACCAACACCAGAACCAACCAGGCCAGCGCTGAACGTCCTGCTGCTGAACGCTGCGAGAACAAGCTGAGGAGCCAGCGCCACAGCCACCAACTCAGCAGCAGCTGCAGGGCGGCCAGGCCACCAACGCCCACCAGCTGCGCCAGGCCCGCCAGGGCCCGATCTCCCGGCAACACCGCGCTGCCCAGGCCGATCCAAAACAGCGGCCCTTTCGCCAGAAGCACCTCCGCTAAACCCCACAGCGATGCCGCCAAACAGGCCGTGCTGAGGCGATCGGATCCAAGGCGCTGCACCAGCCAACGCCACCCCGACACCAACAAGGCTCCCAACAGCCCAAGAGCGAGCCAGAGCAGGACGCACAGGGGCAGGCTGAGAGGCAGCGGCACCCCCACCCAATCCAACGGGTGCAACCAGAGCAACCAGCGGTGACTCACCAGCACTGCCGCCGCACCCCAGGCCAGAGCCGGCCCAGGGCCCAGGGCCCATAACGGCAGCAGCGCCACCCACAGCAACGGCGGGCAGCCCCAAGGAGGCAGAGCCGCTCCCGCCAGCCCACCGGCCGCGAGAGCGATCCACCATCTCCACAACGGCCGGTTGCCTGCCATGGCCACAGACCTTAGGAAGCGCCATGGTTTGCACAGAGCGTTTCAACGGCGGTGGCCATGGATCCGAGCAATCCCCTGCAACAGCTGCTGGTGCGCGGGCTCGGCACCACGTCGCTGGTGTCTGAACGACTGAGGGGCGTGACCCAGGCCTGGGTACGCAGTGGCCGGCTGGATCCAAGCCAAGCCACTGCTCTGGTGGATGACGTGCTCGCCAGCCTCCGCGGAGAGAACCCCGAGCTGGAGAAACAGACCGAACGCCAGGTGGAGCGCAACCTCGATCACCTGCTGCAGGATCTGGGCCTTGCCCGGCAGCGGGAGGTGGACGAGCTGCGCGGGCGCATTGATCGCCTCGAGCAGCAGCTGCGGCGTCT
>Ga0194119_10005210_pt1 | contig 19517 bp, 32 predicted proteins | sample TA2MahC100mmetaG_FD_148620 | JGI IMG/M metagenome (GOLD analysis project Ga0194119, IMG submission 148620) | Freshwater microbial communities from Lake Tanganyika, Tanzania - TA2015018 Mahale Deep Cast 100m | ecosystem: Environmental > Aquatic > Freshwater > Lake | place: Tanzania: Lake...
CAAGATTTATATTAGCAGTATCTAATGCGTCTTTGGCGTTGTTTTTATTGGTTAAGGCTGTGGCTACTGTAACGGTTTGACTATCTACCGCAACCTGAGCAGCATTCTTTTCTGATAGCGCTGTTGCTTGTGCTGCTACCGCCTGATCATATGCGGTATACGAGTTATCCTTAGTAGTCTTAGCCGACACTGCGGTGCTATGTTTATCTGTTGCTGTGTTGATTAATGATTGAAATCGTGTTTTGTACTGGAGATTATTTACCTTTTTATTTAATTCTGAAATCTCTACATAAGCAGCAGTCAAGGGGTCTGGATTGCTTTGGGCGGGGGTAAGGAATAGCCATCCAATCCCTAAAATAAAGGCTAATGATATTCTCCATAGCTTAGTCCTAGTCAACTATAACTCCTACACAAACATGATGTCTGTCTAGTTAATTATAACATTGAACCACTTAGTTAGTATTATCTGTTTTGCTAGAATTATCCGTTTTGTAAAATCCCTTACCCTTAAATTGTATTCCAAATGGTCCGTATTGTTTTATCATGGCTGAACCGCATTTGCTGCAAAGCTCTACCACGCTTGCGTTATCAGCAGACTTATTGATCTCTAAAATATTACTACAAATAGTACACCTATATTGATATACGGGCATTACTTTCCGCTCTTTTTTCTTTTCTCTGCCAGGGCTGCGAAATCTTTTATCTTTGTTTCGCCCATGTATCCCCAAGCATAGCCGTCTTCGATCATTTGCTCGTTGACAGATTTGCTGTCCCCATCAAGGTATACCCATCCAAGTATCCTGCCGTATTTTTCTGAGCTATCTGGCTTTTCTGTTTTTACAACCACGTCTTGAGCTTCTTTAAACTTAGACTTCAAATACTCTTTTGATTCAAGCCCTAGTGTTTTTTCAAACTTATCTGATGTCCTAGATTCTGGCGTATCTATTCCTGCCAATCTTAATCTTTGAGAATAAGATATATTGAAGCCAAGGTCTATGTCGACATCAATTGTGTCTCCGTCAACGACTTTTGACACATTCTTAACTCTATACTCAAACATCTTTCTCCTTAAATTTAGGAGCAGTTTATACAGGACATGCTCAGGTCCTATCTCTGGGCTGCAATGCCCGTCTGCGACTCCCCAGTGACGGGGTGCAGATCTTTATTATACTATTTATTTAATTTTTATGATTTTTGGCTTCTTCTCTTCTGGCAGAATGCGTATAATATCGATTTTAAGCATCCCGTCCTTTAGTTCGGCAGCCTTTACCTCCATATATTCACCAAGGGCCCACTCACGGGTAAATTTACGGGCAGAAATACCACGGTGGATAAACTTCGAATCGGCATCCTCCGTCTTTGATTCTCCCTTTACTGTAAGCTTGCCGTCTGCTATTGATGCCTCAATATCTGATTTACCAAATCCTGCAACGGCTAATTCGACAACAAAGTTGTCTTCGTCTACCTTGATTACGTTATATGGTGGGTAAGTTGCGGTTCCAGAAACCGTATGAACATGGTTCCATGTATCCAGCGCTTTGTCAAACCCAATAAAAAATGGGTCCTTAAAAAGGTCCCATGCAAATTGTGTTACCATTTTATTCCTCCTTAAGCGAATAAATTAATATAGGACCCCCAATGGGCATCCTACTATAAGTATAGCATATTTTTTAATTATTGGGGATATTTTTAAAGATGTCTGGGTCTATATTAATAAGGCCCTTTTCCCTAGCCGCCTGATGTCCCAGGGGGCCCATGTGTATTGTTGCTTCTAAATTTTCGTTATATTCTATATTAATCAATCCAGCTTGATATAGCTCTATTAAAGACCTGTCGACGTAGTCTTGGTGAGACTGAAGAAGTTCTGGGGCATATTCTCTTGCAAGATCTTCATTAATAGAATAGAGTATTTCTCCTTTTTCATCCAGCCCTTCTATATTAACTACTCCCAACTCTATAAAATGACTTAAAAGTTTTTCATTGTCAAAATATTCATTATAATTTATGTTCACCGACAGCACCATCCTCGCTTTTATCAATTGTTTTTTCCACTAGCTGCTGTACGTAATCAGAAAAATGTTTCCTAACGTTCCCAGGGGGTCTTGACCCCATGGCTTTCCACAGCCTCTTATATTCTATCACATTTGCAAATGTAGTGGGGCATAAACAAACTTCATTATATTCTTTTAAGACAGTTGGCAATGGCACATGTTTACCACAACACTTACACTGCTTTGCTTTTTCCTGATAGGTACTCACACTATTTCCATTCCGTCCAGGGCGTCCGCCAGCTTTTCTGGCATTCTCGGAGGCCGTATCATATTTAAAGAAATTTCATCTTCTTCTCTATCCCACTTTAGTGATGTATAGGTATGAATTTCTATTTCTTCATTGTTCCGTGGCCTGCTTCTGCTAATTGCATTATATACAGACCCACATACCGCATCTGCCAAATCTTTAGATCCTTTTCTTGGGTGGTCAATCCTGTCTCTCGTAATTTTTAATTGAAGCAATTCATCAATCAATAATTTAATTGACGGTCCATTTAATCTATCTTCAGATATAACCATAGCCATGTCGTCGTAATGTTTTTTTGCCACAGACAGAGTTTCTGTATTAATTCCGTACTGCCTTAATTGCTGCATCATGTCGTGAGAATTCCATCTGTCAAATGTACAAATTTTAATTCTAAATCCTTTTGTTCTAAGGGATAGGATGTAATCTCTTACTTCTTTAAAGTCTACGGATTTGTCTGGGGTCGGAGTCCAGTACCTCACCGCATCTACTTCTACAATTGGGGCGGGCTGAGAATAAGTGTCTGTTAGTTTTATGTTAACCCACTTTTGCACATGTGACATAGCAACGGCGCAATGGTCATGTTTTTGGGCAAGGTCGACATGAAGAAAGTATTCTTTGTCTGGATCTGGTGCAAACCGATCTTCAAACCTACCAAATTGATCTACGGCAAGTATTCTGTTGCTAAATGCGTTCTCAATCTTTTCTCTAGACTTAAAGAATGCGTCTATTGCCTCTGATGGCATACAGGCAAATCTGCCCAATGCGTCTGGAGCATTTTTATAAAACGCCACCTTAAAATCATTAATTGTCCTCGTAGGATTTACTTCCCAGGTGGGTCTTTTTAATGCATAAACCTTTGGATACCTGTATGATACTATATGATCTTCTTCCCACTCAATATTAAACTCATTGCCATCTGTTCCGTCTGGCAGGGAATCGTCTAGCTTAAACTGGTGGCTTTTAACTACAATATCTTTCTCTGCAACAACATCGTCGTATTTTTGTTGGATATAATCATTTTTATATCTAGGGAATGACAACAAAATAACTTTTCCATAGTCTGGGAAACGTGAGTCTACAGAAGCACGATACATCTCATAAATTGCAACACCTGTTTTTGCCTGCTCGTGTCCCGTAGTATTTTCTACACTAAACCCAGAAATCTCGTCTAGAATTACAACTATTACGTTATAGCCCTCCCAAGCCTCACGCTCTGAATGCCCTGAGTGTACTGTAATATTTTTATTAAACTTTATTTCAGAAACTTTTTCTGAATACTTGCCTACAAACCAAGGGGACTTTTCTATTCTAGTTTTAAGACCCTTGAAGAATACGTTGTTTGCTTGCTGGGCATTGATAGCAATATTTATAATATCTATTGAATCCCCTGGAGGCTTACCATAATATGTTGCTGGATCCTTAAGACATAGCAATAAATATACTATATATGATACAGATATCGCAGAGCAGTAATCTTTGCCGCTGCCTTTGCCTAATTGAGCAATTACTTCGTTACAGGTTTGTTTAAATCTTCTTCTGCCCTCATCTTCTCCGAAGAGTTTGATGAGGGTTTGTTCTTTGTAGATCTGGCTGCTCTTCTCAATGAGTATATACTGGTGCTCCGAAAGCTCAGGGAGTCCGAGGTACTCTGGGCTTGTGACGAATTGTCGTAAGTCGACTGGTCTTTCATCAAATTCCTCCCCATCTAAAATGTCGATAACATCTGAAAAATCAAGACCCACTAGCGTTCTCAACTATCTCTACAGGCTCAACTACTCCAGTTATTTGAGCTAATCTACGCATAATTTCTCTTCTTATTTGTGGGTGTTCCGCAGATACATCTTTCAGTATACCAATTAATATTTCTTGTTTGCGTTCCGTTTCGGCAACCTGATTTGCTAATTCTACGTTGTCTAGTAGCCCCACCTCTTGCAACATTCCAATTCTTTTACTCTCAATGTCTGCAATTAATTTTAATGCTGTTGCTTTTACATTTAATTGTCCCGCTTGATCTGCATCGTCTACAGTCTTCCAGGCCTCTTTAATTAACATAGCATAGTGTTGATCTGCCCCAGAGATGGCCTCCTTTGCCCTCTCACGAGCCCCAGAATCGCTTCTGACGACCTGTTTCCACTCTTCTATATACCCTAACACATCTGCCCTCTTAAAACCTGTTATAGTGGCAATCTGGGTAGGGCTATTACCTTTAAGTAGTTCGGCAACGACCTGATTCATGCGATCAAAATGATCCGCTAATTCAATTTCCATATATATATTATACCATTCTAGTCGACTAAGATTCGGGTAATTTCAATTTAGCCACCTTTAATAGAATCAAATATCCAATTAAATCATCAATATCGTTGTCTCCTGGATATTCTGTGCCCTTCATAAGCCTATTTAATTTATCATCAATACGGACATGAAGTTGTTCTCTTGGGCCCGTTTTTGAAAATATACGCACAGGCTCAAGAGCTGAATTGCCGTAGGCAATATTCTTTTTAATTAACATGTGTGCAATTTCCATGCAGGATTCCAATATTTCTCTGCCAGCAGCAGTACCTACTGTTAACAAATATAAATCATCATATCTAAATTCTTTTGAGTCTGGGAATACTGGTTTTAACATTACCGCCTCCTAATTAGCTGAAACTTTTCCAAGTACCTCTGTATGGTCATAGCAGAGACTTTACACTCATCGGCAATTTCTGTTACCGTTTTCTTTTGTACCACATACCTTCTATATAGCCAGGTCTGGCTTTGATATAATTTCATCGTTCTGTCAACACCTTATTTGCATAGTTAGCAATGCCGAATGCATCTGCTACATCAAAATCATTTAACGATAATTTGTATTTATTGTTAAAATAATCTACTGTTCTTTGTTTTCTGATCTGCCTCATTTTATTCTTGTACCATGAGTCAGCATACCCTGGATTCTCAAGTCTAAGCGCATCCTTTTCTAGCTTTGTTGGATTTTTATTTCCAATGTATGCCTGCCAAGACGTGGGGGATATGGTAATCACGCTAGCCCCAGTAGACATAAGTTCAGCAATTACCACTCCGTACACGTACGACAATTTTATCACAGCATCAGCGGATCTGACAAGTATGGCGCCCTCGACAGCAATATAATCACTCTTTATTTCATCTAACATGGCCCTAGTTTTAACTTTGGCGTCATGTATTTTTTCATATATGTCTTGACCAACAAAATTTATTTTACCCCATTTTAGCGGACTATCATTTTCTATTAAACAGAAGGCTACGGAATTTGTGGATGCGTCTATGCCCAAAACCTTGTTTGCTTTAGCCTTTGCCAAATCAGCTAATTTCATCTAACATGTCCTTTATTTTAAACTTTCTAGTAATATCAACCCTTTTGGTACAAAAGGAACATAACGGACTTTCGTTATATCTGCTTAATTGAGATCCACATTTTTTACACGCACGAGGGACGCCGCTTCTAATTGCTTTTCTCTCATAATACTTCTCCATAATTCTTCTGTTTGTAGAAACACGGCAACATTCGTCCGTGCAGTATTTTTGATTATGGGTTTTAGGAGTAAATTCTTTGGCACACTCTTTATTTGCACAAATCATAATCGTGGCACCACATAAGATTCTATTTGAACGGTACCCGTCAAACCCGCATAGCACTCCTTCTTAACTGGACAATACGTACAGGGCATTTTAGATTTTGAGGCGCCAGCAGGCCGCATTGGCAAATCTCCGTCTTTAAAGTTATCCCATACTTCGCACATCCAGGTAAACAAATCCTCTACAATTTCTTTATTCTTATCATTCATTGACACAGGAATTACTATAATCTCTTGCGTATTCTTATTCTCATAAACAAAGAAACCTTCTTTGACATTTCTTAATTTCATGTAGGTCAACAGCTGCAGCATATGATTTGTGGCAGGCTTCATCTCTGCCTGCCTTTGATCCCATATCTCCTGCTTTGCTGTTTTAATTTCACCAAGTATGGTTTCATCATCGTAATTCATGATTAAATCTATGAAACCACGAATAGGGGGGTACTCATTTATTATCTCTTCTTCTTGTGCCCGAAACTCTGGCATCGTAGAAATAAGTTTTTGTAGCCTTTCATGTGCTTGCGTTCCCTGTGCCATATTTGCTACGGCAACGGCATCGTTGTCATCGATAAACATTGCACCACTAAAAGCCATGTACCAATATCTTGGGCATGTGCCCTGCCCATATCCAAGTGTGCTGGGACTAAATGATTTCTTTGCAATCTCTCCATCGGGGCGCTTGGTGTTTCTGTACGATTCATCTAAAAGATCAGAAAACTTTTCAGGATCAAAATGCCTGCCTGGATTCTTTTTAAACTTAAGATTTTTTACAATTTTTCTACCCATTATGAGTTATACCTAACTACGTATTTTAATGCGTCCACCAGCTTGTCTATGGATTCTTTGGCGGAATAGTAAATGTTTTTCTTGTTGTTATTCACAGTGCCCGCCTTATCTTTTGCAATTGTAGAATATACTGAGGCCATCATAGAAAATTTAGTTGACATGGCTTGTAGTTCTATAATCAGATACGGTGCTTTTGCTGACGGAACGTCAGGATTTAGCAACAGCTTTACGACAATGGCTAGGGCCTTGTCTATCTGATCGTCTTTCATATACTCATGAAGTTCGTTAAACTCTGTAATAGAACTAATTAATTCAAGGGTATTTTTATCGTCCGTCATTTTTAGCCTTCTCCTTCTTATCTAACTTGTCTATCAATAACCCTAGTCCGTATCCAAAAACAAAACATACTAGTCCGAATAAGGCTATAGCCAAATTGTCTATCATCTCTTTTCCCCCTTTTTATTGTATTCTCCGTACTTACCAAGAACAGCCTTTACTGTTCCATCTTTTCTTAAACGAACAATCATTCCGTTTCTAATTTGCATGGGATTAAATTTATCGTGTCTCTTATATTGTCCACTAGACATTTTTATTCTCCAAACGATTTAATCTTTTTTTAATTGGTCTAATCATGTGTAAAACTAAAAACCAATCTAGCGCAAGTCCTAGTCCAAGACCAAAAGGGAACCAAAGTGCATTTGTCATTTGTGTCCGTCCTCCCAAAATTTAACCAGCTCTTCTAATATGGCCCACTCAACAACGCCAAGGCGAATTCTTGAATCCGTGCCTATAATAACCTTAAGGCAAGGATGCATGTTTCTATTTACCTTAAATGTATCAGTACATATTTTAGACCAAATTTCTCGATTCATAGTAAAAGACTTTTCGGCTTCTTTATAATCTACTATAAAAGAATACCACCTAGCATCGCCTTTCTGATATTTTCCCCTACCAGAATTTTTTTGTTGTTTTGCGCCATCTCTTTTAGCTTCTGATTTTTCTGACATTAGTTCACCTTAAATGTATTTAGGTGGCCATTTTTACATGTCCAAGACATAGTTAGTGTTGTTGGATCCCAGAATGTTTCTGTTGAGTCTGCATCGCATTTTGCACAAGGCTTAGCGCCGCCAATTTTTTCTAGTTCTATTTTATGTATTTTCTTTGGCTTGGGTCCAATAAATTCATCAAGATTTGGCACGGATTTGCTCCTGTAATTTTTCAACTAGCTTTGGGTTATCACGAAGATACTGAACTGCCCTTGCTCTTCCCTGGAATCTTTCTTTGTCTATCGTGTACCAGGCACCGCCTTTTTCAACTATTCCGCACATTTCTGCAACGTCTAGTGTTTCTGCGACCAGGTCTACGCCTAGCGTTTTCCCTTGGAAATAGAAGTCATATTGCCCCGATAAGTTTGGTGGACCCACCTTATTGTAATCAATAATCCAATTGACAGGTCTTCCAACTTTTTGTTCAATAATTTTGTCACCGACTTTAACGCCAGCCCTAATAGCATTGGCCTCCGCCTCCGAAGACCATAATTTAATAACCGTGGAAGAGAAGAATTTAACTGCCATTCCCCCCGTGGGGATATGACTGGCATGCATTGATCCAAATTGATTTCGCTGTTGAGAAATAAGTATAAGTAGCGTGTTTTTGTTTGCATAATTTAACATTTTGACTGCGTGGGTCATATCCTTTGCTTCTGCGCCAATTTGCTTGGTGTCTTGCAAATCTTTTAACTCATTTCCATCTTTTTCAAAATAAATTGCTGGCAGTAATGCGGAAATGGAGTCTACAACTATCATGTCTACGTCTACCTCCATTAACTTAGTAGCAATATCTACCATATTATTTACAGTTTTTGCTTGTGAATATATTAATTTTTCTGAGTCTACGCCTAAATCTTTTGCCCAGCTTGGATCGTAAGCATGTTCTGCGTCTATCCAGGCGCAGGTCTTTCCTTCTTTTTGTGCTAAGGCAATCATTTGTAGACAAAAAGAAGATTTTCCAGAAGACTTATTACCCCAAACAAGAATTTGTCTGCCGTAGGCCAGGCCGCCCTTTAATGCAAGGTTTAGCCCTATGCTGGGTGTAGGCTGTTTACTTACATTTACATCTATTGCTGACTGAACTCGTGCTCTTGTTTTTGGATCTAGTTTTGCTAGTACGTCATCTAGTACAATTTCCATTTTTATTCTTTCTTCTCTTTGCCCATTATATCATTAAAAAAGGTTCCCGTGAAGCCTTGGACGCTCTTTATTTATATTAATTTTTTTATCCAATATTTCGTCCAGGCTGTGAAGTATATCTTCTTTATTTCTCATTGCCGCATATAGGTCAAGCATTCTTATAATTACATCTGCAATCTCTTCGACTATCTTTTCTGACCCATGCTTCTTTCTAATTGCTTCTAGTACTTCTGTAACCTCTGAATGGACAAGGGCTAACTTATTCCCCATTTTGTCATTAGTATACTCTCCGTCCCAGAATCCCTTTTGTCTTGCAGATTCGTGCAGAAGTGCGGCTAGGGCGTCTAATCCGTACTCTGTGACTATTTCATTGCTGTTCATTCTTATTCCTTAAGCTAAAGGTAAACGATGGACCGCTCTCATCGTAATCTATTACCAGCTCTTTGTCAGTTTTTGAGGCATCTAAAAATCTTAAGGTTGGCACAGTAAGTTTTTGATACTCTTCCAGTATCGCCACAAGAACTTGATTTATGCTGATGGACTGGACTAGTCCTTCTATTTTATCTGTCATTTTATCTCCTTAATGTTTAAAGTGCCATCATCAAGTTTTGATATTATTACTTGACACTTCATCCCCTCACGCATTTTTGCGAGGGCCATCTTGTATAAACTAGAGAATACTATAGCCCTAGTTAAATTTTTGTCTTTGTCAGACAACACTATATGGGCCATGATTTTACCGTTTTTAGTTTTATACGGAGTAAAATCAATCACAATGTGCTGCTTTTCTGTTAAATCATACTCATTTCTATACAAAAAGTCTACAAAAGAATTCTTGGAGTCTGGCGTAATATCTTGGACCTTGACGTATTTTGCAATTCTATTGTCTCCAACTAGAACAAAATACATCTGTCCAGGTTCTATTTGTGTCTGTTCGTTGTGGAATAAACCAACCGACCCGCTTTCATCTACAATCTCGACCCTAGACCACCCTACGCCACGCTTAATTGATTTGACCATACCGAATATTATGAATGATCCTAGGTCTTCAAACTCAGATACTGGGCGTGCTTGAGATTTAATTTTTGGAGGAAGGTCTATATTAAATTGTGGTATGCCAAGATACTCGTACCAGTTTTCTTTTTCTTTGCCGTCCTTTAAATTATCTTCAAATGCTGCACCGCCAATAGCATTTAGCGCAGAAACAGCCCTGCTGTTAATGCCGCTACCCTTTTGAGAGGCCTTTTGTATAAAATCAGCATAATCCGCATAAGGTCTTTTTTCTATAATTTTATTTGCAATACTGTCTGATATAAATTTAATTTCTGCAAGTCCAAATACAATTCTGTCTTTTTGTAAAGAAAAGTAAACATCAGACTCGTTAATGTGTGGTAAGCCTACTCTGATACCTAGGCGCTTTGTCTCAATTAAATATTCCGTTCTAGCATTTTTATCGTTTTCATTTTTAAGAACCGAAAACATGAACTCAGTAGGGTAATAAGTCTTAAGCCAAGCCGTATAATAACTAAGCATGGAGTAAGCAACAGCATGACTACGATTAAAGGAATAATTTGCATGAGCTTCAAAATCACGCCATAGATGTTGGGCTGTCCTCTTCCCAACATGGTTCTCAGCCCCCTGAATAAACTTATCCTTGAACTGGTCGAGTTCTTTTGCATCTTTTTTCTTTCCAATAATTTTCCTTACCTTGTCAGCCTCTGCCCATGACATTCCGCCTAAGTATACGCAGGCCTGCATTACTTGCTCTTGATATATGATAACACCATAAGTATTTTCTGTATAGGGCTTAAGTATGCTATGTGGGTATTTTACCGCCTCTTCGCCGCTCTTTCTTGCAATATATGAGGCGCCCACAGTATTCATAGCCCCTGGCCTAACCAAGGCGTTGGAGGCTGCCAAATCCTCAAATTTATCTACCCCCATTTTTATTAATAGGTTTGTATATGGCGTTGCTTCAGCCTGAAATACTCCCTTAGTATACCCTTCGCTAAGCATCTTATAAACCTTTTTGTCTTCTAGCGATATCTCAGATAGATTAATTTCTTTGCCGTAACGATCCTTGATAGACTTTAGTGTGTCTGATATTACTGATAATGTTTTAAGTCCGAGTGCGTCTACCTTTATGAGTCCTATATCTGCAACCGTATCCATGTCGTAGGCTACTACGGGTATTCTTCCAGAAACATCATCGTCTGCATCCGCCCTAGATTCTACTGGGGCAAATTGCCTTAAATCATCTTTAGCAACAACAACGCCCGCTGCGTGGACTCCAACGCTTCTAATCTTGCCCCTAAGCTTTTCTGCTAACCATGTAACCTCTGGATACTTAACCCTAAATTCTTTTGTGTTTGGAGAATCAATGTATTCGTCAAAAGTATCTACCTTCTTCAAGGCACGATTAACATCAGATAACGGAATCATAAATACACGAGCAGCGTCTCTAATAACGCCCTTGTCCTTAAAATAAGTATAGGTTGAAATAGAGGCAACATGCTTAAACTTTTTCTTTAAATAATCCTTGACCTCTTTACGGCGGCGGTCCTCAAAATCCGTGTCAATATCAGGAAAGTCATTACGCTCTGGATTAATAAATCGGAAGAACAGCAGGTTATATTTAATTGGGTCTACATTTGTAATGCCTAGGGCATAGCAGACAAGGGATCCAGCGGCGGAACCACGACCTGGACCAACCACGATATTATTTGTCCTAGCCCAATTAATCATATCTGCCACCACCAAGAAATAGGAGGCAAATTTCTTATCCCTAATTACAGATAATTCTTCTTCAATCCTGTCCAAATAGACCTTATCCTGGTCCAGAGATAGGCGTTTAAGGCCTTCTGAGGCCATTTCAGCCAGTTTCTCGTCAGCATTGGTCTTAGGGACTGGAAGGAGGTCTAGACCCCTGTAGAAATCGTATTCTTCAATTTTATGGGCTATCTCCATGGTATTGTCATATATATCAGTTCTGTCTATACCAGCCCTCCTAAAATCCGCCTCTATTTGATCCCTAGTCTGAACAAATAAATTATAGGTTTGGAATGATAATTTCCGATCAGGATAAAGATAGTTAAATCTATCTAACATATTCTTCATCTGACGAGACATGTCAAAATCTGCCTCTTTATCTACCTTTGGGTTTGTAGATAATATTAATAATGCTTCCTCAAGGGGCCTGTCTTCTTCGTGTGCAAAATGGCAGTCCGAGGTGGCTACCAGCTTTATTTTTAGTTCCTCCGCCAATTTAATAAGACCGTCGTTAACCTCTTTGCTATTGTGTGATTGAACCTCAACATAAAAATCTTCTCCAAATTCTTTTTTAAATGACCTTAAAAGCATTTTGGCCTCGTCCATACTTCCCTTTTCAATGCACTTGGACATTAAGCCATTCATGCATCCTGACAATACGATAATACCCTCTTTATTCTCAAATAAAATTTCTCTGTCAATTCTTGGTTTATGATAAAATCCTTCGGTCCAAGCAATCTCCTGAATGATATTTAAATTACTTAGCCCCTTTTTATTTTTTGCCAGTAGGGTTATGTGATTGTATGCCTGAATAGATTTATCTGTTTTAGACGCACGATCAAATCTATCTGTGGGGGATATGTATGCCTCAACCCCAAGAATTGGTTTTATCCCCTCCTCTTCACATGCTATCTGCATTTCACGATGAGACGCCAAGGTTCCGTGGTCTGTAACCGCTAACGCTGTCTGTCCAGCCTTCTTTGCTGCCCTAACAAGTTCGGCGGGGGAATTAAGTCCGTCCATTAAAGAGTAATACGAATGCACATGCAGGTGTGTAAATGACATTAGTATCCTCCCAAACAAATGTTTCGGCTATGGTATAGCCTTGTTGTCTTTAATGTTTTTCGTGTTGGAGCATATATGTCTGTTCCACAACATGCACATGACAAATGCCATTCACGAGTTTTGTAGTTATATGTAACATACTTTTTCCTATGCTTTAACACAAAACTGTTAAATGGATCTGGTATTTCTAAATCGTATAACATAACCGCCTTATTTTACTAAATAACTTGGGGCCAGTCAATGACCGACCCCAGATATTCCTACCAGTCTACGGTACTACTTGAAGCAGTAGACTCTTCTGTATTGGTTGCCTCTCCCATATAAAATGCTTCTTGTTCTGCATATGGAACATGTCGCACTGCTGTTTTTTCTAGGTCATACAATTCTAGCGTAGAAAAATCAAATGGATTTTCATCTTTTGCTAGAGGAATAATTGTATAACTTGTGTCTGTCTTTGCACCATTGCGCTTGATTCTCCACATCAAATTAGTGATGCTTCCCATTTCGCCAGCGTATGCAATTAAAGTAGGTGTAATTGTTTTTCCGCTAGTTCCTTGTGAAAGAATTGCTACATATGGATCTTCTTTACCATCATCCACTAGGACGTTGATATATAGGCGAGCCTTGGCCTTCCAGCTTGGATTAGCCTTTGGATCTTTTCTGTATTGTTCATTTGCCCAATCACGTCCCTCTGACTCCATTGTGTCTAGAGCCTTACGACGATAATCTTTTGGGTTGGTGTGCTCTAGTGCTATAAATCCGCAACCGAGCTTGTCATTGTAATTTGGTGAATCTGCATCAAGTTCTTGCAGGAACCTGATTTTCACGCTTTCGCCGTCTTCAACTTTAAGCCAGCGACCTTTGTTTTCATCTCCGCCAGAATATGACGGCCTATCTAGTGCCTTGTTTAGGTCTTTTAGACCCTTTACTATACTCATTTATTCTCCTTGTTTATATTTGATGGTATATATCCATCTGTTTTCATATTTATGAGTTCCATGATCTATATTCAATATTAGATACAGAATTTTTAATACAGACTCTTATTTCTTCGTCAGATAAATCACCTGCATCTTTTGCATCATGTGGATATATCTTACCATATTCGTAAGAAGCCCACAAGAGGTCTTTGAATTTTAATTTAATAGCAATGCTTTGTCCCAACCCCCTCCCTGCCACGTCGTTATCTGTCATAATAGTAATCTTACTAAAGTGCCTATTTAACAGATTTTGCTGTTCTGTGGACAAAAAACCGCCTAATGTGGCTACTACATTTGGGAATCCTGCCTGGTGAACACGTATTGCGTCAAAGCTAGACTCTACAACTATGGCCTGATCACCAATTTTTTTGGCACGGTGGATGTTAAATAATGTTTTACTCTTAGGCAAATTGATGCTATTCTTAAATGCTTTGCCCTCTATAGACCTGCCTACAATGCCTATGGCCATTCCATCTGGACTATGTACTGGAACCGTTACCATGCCCATATTTTCCGAATATCCAAGATTAAAATGAACGATAGACTCCTGCATTATTCCACGAGACTTAAAATACTCTTTTGCCTTATCGCTTGCAAGAATTGAACTGTGTAATTTGTCTAAGGTTTCTTTAGGAAACTCTTCAAACTCTGGCTTGTCAGACATTGTTTCTGCCAGCAACTGATTAAAATTGTTTAGCATTTCTGTCTCTTGCGCTGATATAAATCTAATTGCTTGAAAGTCATTTTTGTTTAATACACGCTTTACCAAATCTGTCAGATTCCCAGACTCTCCACATGCTGGATTAAAGCATAGCCAAGCGCCTGTGCTTTTGTTTATGCAGCAAGAAGCGGTGTGCTTGTTGGAATGAAAGGGGCAATAGAACATAACCTCATTGCCTGGTTCCGACGCTATATCAAGCCCTATAGATTTGATAACTGACTTGACGTGGCTCGGTGCATATTGCGTGGAATTAGCTTCCCTTGACCCATACCCTCTATCTGCCATGCCTTCTTCTTTCCCACATAAACTCCATGGATGCTCAACAAGAACTTCCATGTTTCACCTGTAAATTCTATCGAAAAGGCAGGGTCTATGTCAAGTACTCTGACATATCCCTTACCCCTCATATCCTGCGTTAATAAACTCTCGTACTGCGGTCTCAGGCTTATTAGTTGAGAATTGTCATAAAACTCTGCTTCTACCTGAAACCTTTTAATTCTTTTATGAGTCATTTTTCTTTTTCGACTTGTCAGTTCTCATGTCTGGTAAATCTTCATAAATAGGGGAAATAATGCCTCTATTAATATCCCAGTCAAGGTAGAAGTCAAAGTCCATGCCGTGCCTATTTTTTCTGCTTACTACCTCAATCATATTTGTTCCTAGATATCTGTGGACAGCCATAGCCATGTCTGCATCATACTCGATTGCCTTGGACCATGCTACTTGACTCATCATAGGCGGATTTTCTTGATCTGATATATCATCTGCTGTGGCCGCAGTAATGTCTATTACGGGGACGTTATTTGATACCGCAAGAAGTTTAAACTCACGAGATATGTTTCTGTTTCTTTCAACCTCAGAATTGCTACGCTTGTTGTCATTAAATAATTGGTGATAATCAAGGACCACTAGATCTGGTTTATGCTGGTCAATCTTACCCTGAACAGTTGCAGGGGTAACTTCTGAAACCCCCTCGTTAGAAATAAGAATGAAAGAGCTCTTTCCCTCAAACTTCTTTTTACCCCAAGACTTAAATGTGTCTATGTCAATATCGCCTCTTGATAAATCGCTTGCACGGAATAATCCAGAACCAAGCATTGTGTAAATACGATCACGCATATTCTCTGGCGACATCTCAAGAGAAACAATCATCGGTTTAAAGCCTTGCTCCCATGCTTTACATGCTAGATATGAGGTGAACCATGTCTTGCCCTTACCTGGCCAGCCGATAGCAACTATAAGGTGTCCTGGAGCCATTCCTGTGGGATATGCTTTGTCTATTGCCTCAAAGCCCGTGAGGATTCCTGGACTTCCGCCCATTGCTGCAGAACGCTCTTTGACGGAAAGAAAATGGTTTTCTGCTGCTTCTATGTTGGTTACATCTACGTCACGGACATTGTTTGTAAACTTTGTTAATGCTGCAAGTTTCATTTGCATCTCTGCAAGAACACGAGACGCCGCATTTTCTTTTAAGGAGGATCCAGCCTGCAAGATTATAGATTTTAGTCTACTAGAAAGATATTCGTTCTTTAGTTTGTCTAGGAAATATCCAGTTTCTCCCTTAGTAGCAACTGGCTCAAAATCCTTGAATTGCTCTACTAGCATTCCCGACTCTGGCACACCCTTATATTTGTAGTAGTATGACTTAAGGTGATCCCAGATGTCTCGATGAGATGTAAATATTTCATCTACATTGTTAGCAAGTAATGTACTTATATCTTTATTCTTACATACCGCCGAGATTAACTCTGCCTCTGTATTCACTCTGTTCCTTCCACCATTTTCTTTGTAGCTTCCCGCAGCCTTTGCCGATGCTCCCGATCTTGCTGCAATTCTACCATTGACTTCTCAAGTCTGTCAAAGTTATATACAAAGAAATCAATGGTATGATTTGAGTTATTGAGATCAAAATAATATCTCATTACATCATAGACCCGTATTGAGCCATAATCCTCAATTATGTCAAGCATGGCCCACTTATATTTATATCGATTAATACGAATCTTTTTGTTATACCTTTCAGCATATAATTTAGCAAATTCGCCCACAAGGCGATACGGTTGAGACGCCCTATTATTCTCTATAACGTCTTTAGTGTTGAGCTTTCCCACGATTTAATTCCTTTTCGACCTCACGAGCTTTCTCGATTAGTTTATTTTCTACAAAATCATACACTCTCTCGGTGGCGGAATCAACATTTTCTCCTTGACGGATATCGTCTTCTACGCCAATACCTATCCTGACGCTTTCATAGTTTCCTAGATTACGTGTGAATGATAAATCTACCTTAACCCTTGTTTCTGCCATTACTCCGCCTTCCATACGGGGACAAATTTGCCGTCGTTGGTCTTAGTATACAATATTAAATTGTGTTTGAGAAGGGCCTGTAGTTCTGATCTTGAGGGCAAGTCCCTTATGTGCCCAGCATCAATAATAAACTGATGTATGTCCAATATGTCCGATTCGCTCAACATATACTTGGACCAGACACTTTCTGGATTGCTGATTGGATATACTTTCTGTGGCTGTTTAATCTTACCCTGAAGTATATATTCTTCAATGGTCACTCTGTGCCGACCCAAAAGCTTACCCGCCTCTATAACAGAATACGCTCTTTCCATGTGCTTGTCTACCTGAGCGTAAGAATACCAAATTCTTTTTTTGTCTAAATACGACCAAGCCACGACCTCGTCCTTTGCCCTAGACAGCCTAAGCACTTTATGCACTTTGCCGTTTAAGAAGAAATAGACGAATTTTTTGCGTATTCTCTGTCTGTTTTCTCTAGCCATTTTCCAAATCCACTTGTCTCTTTATTGATCATCCAGCGTTTGCCACACATAATGCAAAACAACTCAACATGAAGCTTTTGAGAAAAGACTCTGTCTACAAAAACTCTACCGTTGCATTTTTCGCATTTCATCATACCTTAAACACCTTGCCGTCCACTACACAAGAATAATCAGGAGATATGTGAATCATTTGAATATGAGGGTATTTTCCATTTTCAATATAAGCAACTGCAAAACCTTTTTGCCAATCATGATGTTGCTGATATTTCACCCCCTCGCTTTTTTCATCACACATATGGCCAATTTCATAACCACGAATTGTTTCACCCTTACCTTTGTTTCTTAATTCGTATGTCTGAAAATGCGCTGCCATTCTATGAGAATGGCCACGGATCAAAGATACTTGCATCTGGTTCATATCTGCCCTTACTGCGCCAGACTCGGCAACGGACAGCCCGTGATGAACATGAATATCCCCATAACGTTTTTTAGGCAGATCATCATAATGAATATAATCATAGCCAAATGAATCTAGGCCCCATAATGCTTCGGGCGTTACAATATTAAGAAATTCTGGAAGCTTAGCATCCATATATTTAAAAATACGAATATCGTGATTTCCTAGGGCTGAAAACAATTCTGCATTTGGCCCAGCAACTTCTCTATTTCTAGCGTAAAATTCTTTAGCAACCTTTGCTTCATGCTGCATTAAAGGAACAATTGCTGCCCCCTGTTGATCTTTATACATTCTAAGAAATTCTGCTGACCGCCCGTCTGTAAATCTGCTATAGCATGCCTGGTCATCGGTATCGCCAAGAATGTCTACCACGTCTGGCTTAAACCATTCCATTACCTTAAACCAAAGCTCTATCGCTTTATCGTCTTGATAGGGGCATTGCTGGTCGGACGATAGCATCCACTTTAAATCGTTTGTCATTTAAATCCTTATGTTAAAAAAGTCACGGGGTCGTGACTTAATATTTAATAAATTGTAGCATATTTACATGAGCTGTCAATAGGCTATTGCTATGTAATTTATTCTTATTTTAGACTTACCTTTACTACTGTACACTTCTTTTGGGGAGTAAATTGACACATGAAAGCCGCTTGGAGTAATTGTTTTAACCCTTATTGATATACCAAAATCTGATTCTCCACCTGCAATGCATGCTACGACAGTAGGATTTTTTTTCATGTTCTCGCCGCCAAAGTCAATTGGCCACTTTATGACGGGACCGTCAATTGGAATGCTTTCACTTGTTCCACATCTAATCTCTGGGATTGACTCTTGGCCAGAGTTTTGCAAAGAAATATTGGGATTTGAGCTTCCGAATGTAGGAATTTTTGACTCAATTATATTTAATCTAGTATTTAATTTATTAAGAATTGATGCATCAAGTGGTTCCCCGTCTACAAATGGCATTATATTTTTTCTCCTAAATCGTGTGCTAAAATCTCTTTTTCAGAGACTTCTACTACCTTTGACCTATCCAGCCCGTATCTGTCAAAAGAATCTGGGTCCACGATATGTCTTAATTTATTCTGTGATACTAGATACATTCTACCATCTGATATGTTCTTGATCAAGGTTCCGTCCCTAAATCCTAGTTTACCTATCAGACTAATTCCTGACAAAGCCGCCTCCGTGGCATTTACCGTAGTAAACGACCAAGACTTGGCGGCCCTATCTGAAACCAATTTATATCTTTTACCATCTTTAATCCAATAGGTAGCCTTATCTGTTCGAACGGCTAACCCCGAAGGAAAATTAGTTGGTTGTGATATTATCAAGGCGTTCTTCGTAGTTTTGAACAGCCTCATCCTTTGCCTGCTTTTCTTCCATAAGTTTAGTAAGGTCTGCCCGTAAAATTGCAATTTGAGTTTCATAATTTGATACGATTTCTCCTATGCGCTGTTGTAGGGCAGCTACCACTAATTCCGCTTTTTCTGCCATCTATATTCCTATTCTGTTAGCTCGTCAAGTTCTGCCAGTAGGGCAGTCTTTTTAGAATTTGATTCTGCAATTTGGCTATTTAAAGAAGAAATTCTGCTTGCATCTGGTGTGGACACAGCATTTTCTTCAATTAATGATACCTCAAGATTGTATATGCCATGTTCCAGATTTCTAATATGCTGATTAACTATGGTAGATTTCTCTTCATTTGTCAGTTGATATGTCATCTTTACCTCCTTATATATTATATCATTTAGACCATATTAGTCAAGGCCTTTTGGCCAAGTTCCACCTAGGTCCTGTAATTCCTGTAAAAGAGCATTTTTTTTAGTATTGCATATAGTAATCTCGTCTTCTAAAATATACT
>Ga0194119_10005212_pt1 | contig 19515 bp, 11 predicted proteins | sample TA2MahC100mmetaG_FD_148620 | JGI IMG/M metagenome (GOLD analysis project Ga0194119, IMG submission 148620) | Freshwater microbial communities from Lake Tanganyika, Tanzania - TA2015018 Mahale Deep Cast 100m | ecosystem: Environmental > Aquatic > Freshwater > Lake | place: Tanzania: Lake...
TCTGCTTGTTTGCATTCGTCCTTGATGAAATGGCTTCACGCCCCTGATCTGAGCCGTCCCAGCCGCCGGTTGGCAAAGGCACTCCGCAAATTGACCGGCTACTGCCCGCGTCCAGCCACCCTCCGGCTGAAAACAAATTAAAACTGGGCATTTCTCCCACTTTTGCCTCCGCTTCCTCAGGCAAACTCCTGAGAAAAAAACCGTTGACGCGCGAGCGGCTTTATGCGACAACTACATTGCACACGAGCTATGGAAAGTTTAAGAATGAAAGCAAAAGCAATTTTCGCCGCCGGCCTCCTGATGGCAGCCGCTGCGGCCCAGTCCGCCGCCCAGACCGTGTATTCGGTCAACGCTGTGGGGTTTGTGAATGTGAACTTCGGCCCCGGTTTTACTTTGGCTAGCAACCCCCTCGAGGGAGCTAACAATACCGTTGTTGCCCTTTTCCCGAGTGTTCCTAATGGCACATCTATATTCAAATTTGATAGCGGCACTGGTTCTTATACTGGTTCAACCTTTTTGTTTGGTTCGTGGAATAATCCAAACATGACGCTTGTTCCTGGTGAGGGATTTTTTTTCAAGAACCCCGGTTCGACGACAATCACCAACACATTCGTTGGAAACGTTAAGCAAGGCACTCTTACCACCCCTTTGGCGGCTGGTTTTACCCTGGTTGGCTCTCAGGTGCCGCAGAGTGGGTTGGTCTCCACGGATCTTGGACTCCCTATTGGCAATGCTGAGTCCGTCTTCCGGTTCAACACGGTTAGCCAGTCCTACACTGGCGGCAGCTTCCTCTTCGGTTCTTGGAGCGGTGGGGTGGAGCCGACCGTCGGCGTTGGTGAGGGATTCTTCGTCAAGAAGAATGCCACGTCTAGCTGGGTTAGAACTTTCTCTGTTAATCAGTAATCTCAACTTCATCCTTATCTATCTATGAAAAAAGCAATTGTTCTGGGTCTTACAATCGCCTCTTTGGCTGGGAGTGCTTTCGCTGACATTTCCGTCAACGGCCTAAGTTTCAACGCCGGCAACGCCTCTCTCGGGCAGATCTTCTTCGACACCGTTGGCGGCACTGTAGCTGACAGCACCGTCAAGGTTGATGTGTTGTTCGGGTCTACTGCCAACAATCTCTCTCTTTCGAGTTCGGTCTTCTCGATTGTAAATGGCGCGCAGGGCTTTCTAAACGTCGGCACAATCAATGTTGCTTCTGGTGCCCTTGGTGGCGGCAACACCGGGTTCTATCAGGTTCGTGCTTGGACTGGCGGAACATCGTTTGCTGACGTTGCCAACACCAAAACGGGTCAATCCGCTGTTACGGCGATTACCTTCGGTGGCACTCCTATTGGTGGCGGGACGGCCATCGCTCCTCCTGATCTCAACCTTCATGGTTCATTCGCCATTGTCGCCGTCCCCGAGCCTGCGACCATCGCCCTCGGCCTCTTCGGTGCCGCTGGTTTGTTCATCCGCCGCCGCAAGTAATTGCGCGGTCGCTTTCCCTCAAAGCCGCCCGGTTTCGGGCGGCTTTTTTCTTTCCACGATTGACATGACGGAGCACCCGTTTAGCATTTCATTGTTCTGGTTGGCCTGTTCGTCTATCGGCTAGGACACGGCCCTCTCAAGGCTGAAAGATGGGTTCGATTCCCATACGGGCTACCAATCTCTATAAACCACTATAAAATCAATGGTTTACGTGGTTTATAGCAGGTTCAGAAAGGCCCAACTGCTAACGCCTACTGCTAACAAGTCCACCTGTGCCAAGGGTGTTTGTGCGTGTGTGGAAGGGGAATCAAATAGACCTGGGCTTGGGTTTTTGGAGTGCCTCACAGCCACAGTCGGCACGCATCGTTACCCATTGGTAGTTCTAGGCATAAATAGATTTCCTACCGGGGGGGCCTACGCAGGCGCTACCACAACCGCTCTGCCCGCACCGTTTTGACTCGGTCTTGCACTTCCTTGGACAAGGCGGGGTGAAAGTCTAGGCCGGTCTGCGTTCCCACATCGCGCACGCTGGCTAAGAAGGCAGTGAGCGGTTCCTGCCCCGTCGCGGTCTGCGGGGCGATGAAGGCGAGCGCACGCAGTTGACCGTTCTCCTCGTCGAGGATGATCCGGTAGAAGGCCGCTGGCACGTCCACGCCACCGCGCAGACGTTTGGGGGCAGCATCAAAGATCGGGCCGGTGACAACCCACACGCGCTCTAGCCGCACGGCGAAGTCGTTGGCTTCCATCTCCTCGAGCACCCGCCACCAACTGCGATTTAAGTCAGGAGCTTGCGGGCAGATGTTGGACATCAAGAACGTCTCGCGTTGCGCCTCGTGCCCGTAACGTGTGCCAATCGCATAGTTTGGAGCCATGTGGCCACGGTCAAAACCGCTGCCGGTGAAGTCGTCGTGCGTTGCGCTGCCCGTCCTCGTGTCCGTGGTGAACTTGCTGGGCCGCTTGGCGGTCGAGCCAATGGAGATACTGCCCACGCTGAAAGCTACCCAAGTGGGATTGCGCCGCGCTTCACAGTAGCCGGAGAGGTAAGCGGCATTCGTCAGGACGATCACGGGGTGGCCGTAGTTGGAGGCGTTGGGTAATCCGCCGTAGATGCGAAGTTCGCCCGTGGGTTCAGCGCGAGGGTTGCCTAAGCCGCTGGGCTTGCGCGCGCCATTACACCGGGGGCAATCCGGTTGGCAAAAGCAATTCTCTCTGGCCTTGCGGAGCGCCGCCAACTTGTTATGGCACAGCGAACCGAATCAACCAGACGAGAACACACAGCCATACCCAATCCTAGGCGTCAGTGGTGATGCTGTGGGCCTTGAGCGAGGCAACGAGGGCCAGTACAATCTTGTTGTTGCCGCACGAGCGAATGCGAGACATCAGCTCAGACCGGGTCAATCCCGCGAATCTGTCTTTTAGAGCTTTCACGCCAACGGGTGGACGGCAACCTCGGGAAACAACTCGTCGAACGACGAGCCGTAGATGCGGAAAAGGTATCCATGGTCGCGAACGGCGCGCTCGCCCTTTTCGCTCATCGTCAAATCGACGCAGATCTTGCCGGAGGCGAGGAGGCGCTCGAACGACGACAAGGGGGGATTGCGAGTATGGCGCGCCTCGACGAAATGAAAATGCTCCAGACCGCTGATGGTTTTCGCACGGGCCCCGATCCAAAAGGTCTCGCGATGCTTCTGGCTGAACGCCTGCCGCACCGAATCCATGAGCCACAGGAAAACGTCCTCCCCGCCGCCGACGCGGTTGATATTGCGGTTGACCAGCTGGTCCGTCTCGCTCCGTGGCTCGAGCAGGAAGCCAAGGCTGTTGGCTTGGGCCGCATCCACCGAGCAGAACAGCTGCAGCCGGTTCGTTTTTGGGTCGCGGTAGCCGTAGGTTTCCAGTGCGGCCCTTGCGGAAAACGGACTTTGGTCCCAAGCCGGGGTCTTGGCGAACAAGGTGACGTGCCGGCTGGACGCCGCACGCGTGCGGATGCCCATGCGCCCCGCCTTCAGCTCGATTCCGCGATAATCGGGCGACCTTGATGAGTTGGCCGCGATTCCCAGCAGGGCCTCGAGCGTGAAGCCGATGCCCGTATCGCCGGGGCGCTGGCTGGGAACAAATCCCAGCGCGCCGATGCCGCGAAGTTTCTTGAGAAGCTCAGAGGCGGCCGGAGCATTGGTGTCCAGCCGGGCGGCCAGCCGCCCGAGAAAGGAGGAGAGGTCTTCGAACATGGCGACCAGCTTGTGCCGTGAGCAGTTCACGGCGTAGAGGCAGCCTTCATTGACCAACAAGGCGATGAGGTCGCCAGCGGCGGCATGGGCCGTGAGACCATAAATCCAGATGCGGGGGTCGCCGTCCTTGGTCTCGGGACGGTAGAGCGAGACCTTGGAATCGACGAGGCCCGAGGGCTCGACGAACTTCAGCGGCCGCAGCCGCTTGGCCGCGGTCCCCTTTGGCTGGGAGCGAAAGTCATGAAACCCGGTTCGCGCGAAATACTCGCGGAGCGGCCAGGTGGCATCCATGATGGACTTGTCCATCGCGGTGGGAGTGGGAATCACGAAGCCGGCCTCGATGCCGTAGCGCCCAAGGAGCTTGGCGGCGTCCGGAATGAGGCGATCGTATTCGGTGTTCATCGGCGACCGAGAATCGTGGCGAGGTGTTTCCCGATCGCTTCCGCGAGCAGGACCGGGACGGCGTTGCCGATCTGGGTGTAGCGAGGGACGTCGCGGTGCCAAATGCCCTTGCTTGGATCACCGGCCCGGCGACGGCCCCCCGTGGTGCGGGGCCCCTTGAAAACATACCAGTCAGGAAAGGTCTGAATGCGCGCCCACTCGCGAACCGTCGGGCCGCGCTCCTGACTGAAATGAACATAGTCCTCGGGCAACGAGGTCGCCGTTATACTGGGGCCATCCTCGCCCCAGACTTTCGGGAAGACGCGCTGGGCAAATTTCTTGGTGCGGAACCTTTCGGGGATCTTCCCATTATTGTCGATCATGTGCCTGAACTTCTCGCGGATGTAAGGAGCATGATCCGAATACTCATGCTCAGTGACCGCGGCTCCCTTGGGAAGAACCTGCCCGGCGCGCGTTGTGCGCAAGTGCCGCTGAATCGCCGTCTCGGGGCCGGAGGGATACTTGGCGGTGGCTGGCAGGAACCGGCCCGCCTTGATCGCTGCGTCATGTTCCGGATCCACCAAATCCGACAATAGCTCCGAGAGGGTGGGGGGCTTGCCAGCCGGGCGAGGCAGGAACCCAGACTCAACGGCGGCTGGGCGGTCCGCGGAACACTCAAAGAGGTTTGGCTGGATCCAGCCGGGCATGATGTCTTCCCGGATACCCACCATAATGACGCGGGGGCGGTTCTGCGGGACGCCGTAGTCCTTGGCATAAAGTAAATCCCACTGGATCCGATACTCCTGAAGTGACCGGAACTCGGCGAGGACAGCCTTGAAAATTTCTCCCTTCTCGCCGTCCGGTGTCCATCGTGCGTTGAGCAGGCCGCGGACGTTCTCGAAGAGGAACAGCTTGGGGCGAATGGTGCGGATGACGCGGACCATCTCCTTGAAAAGTTGATTGGAGGGGATGTCCTTCTTGTCGAGCTTGAAAGTCCGGCGGTGGCCGATGCCGGAGTATCCCTGACACGGAGGGCCGCCGCAGACAAGGTCGACGTCCTCGACATTCTTGTTATATCGCCAATAGGTCTTGAGAATTCCCAGATCGAGATCCGTGAGGTTGTAGATGTCGCCGACAGGAATGATGTCGATGCCAACCCGGTTGGCGATGTAGGTCTCGGCGGCCTGCGGATTAATCTCGCTGAACAGGATGGGCTGGAAGCCGGCCTCCTCGAGGCCAAGGGAAAGGCCGCCGCAGCCGGCGAAGAGATCGATGCAATGAAGGGGTCGATGCGGATGTGGCTCGGCGCAGCGATACGGCGCGGGGTCGTCGGACATGGTCAGCGATTCTTTATTTGGTGTGCGCGGCATCGATCGAAGTTAACTAACGCAGCACCTGACAAGTTTCCATCGTTAACTGTCGGCAGGCCAAGGTAGGGACTTTGCCGGGGAGGGTTGGATTCCGGCGTGCATTCTTCAGGCCTTCGCGGTGGGGCTCTTGATCCACTCGTTCAAGCCGGAGGCCACCTGCGGAGATGTGGGCACGAAATAGAGATGATGCTTGGCCCGCGAGGCAGCCACGTAGAGGTCGGCCAAGTTGAACCACTGGGTGCCGATGGCCGGAACATCAGTGACGATGATGCAGTCGGCCTCCATGCCCTTGAAGGCTTTGATCGTGGAGCCCCAGATGACCTGATTGGCCTGCCACTTGGAAACTGCATCCTCATCGCCCTGAAGAGGCTTGTTGTGGATGTGCGGGACGTAATGGAGGGTCGAATCGGGCGAGCTCTTTTTCCACGGGGAGAGGATCGCGATTCGAGAAGGCGAAATCTCCTGTGCCATCAAGTCGATGACCAGCTTGCGAACCTGCTCGGCCCGCTCCGCAAGGGACGACGGCGCGTCGAGGATCACGGGGTTTACGCCCTCCGGGGACGAGCTGAATGGCGTCACTTGGCGATTGATGACATTTCCGCAATAGGAGGTGATCCGCTTGGTGTTGCGGCAATTCTCCAAAAGCTCATAGGGGACCAGCCCATGGGGATATGACGTTCCTTGCCCATAGACACCGGCTTGCTCGGGATCCGAGAAGAGGCAGAGGCGGTCCTTGTCCGGGTCGCGAAGCATCAGCTGGAGCGGCAGCCACCAGTCCTGATGAAAGTCCTGAGCCTCGTCGACGATGATGGCATCGTATCGCGCGAGCTGTTGATCGGCGTAATGGTCGATGGCGGAGCCAAAGAGCAAGGGGGCCTCGGCGGTCCAGAATTGGTCTTGGTCGGCCTCCGAGGCGGGCACGTTGAACGGCAGGCCGGCGCCCACGACGACTTCGCGGCACAACGAGAAGAAACTGCGGATGTCGTATGCGGGAGACACAGGTTGGCGGTGCCGAAGCCATGCCGCCAGAACCCGGTTAAAGCAAACCAGCAGAGTGCGCTGACCCTTGTCGGCGAACGCCTGCGCGGTCCATCCGGCGAGGATGGTTTTTCCCGAGCCGGCAGTTCCGCGGACGTGGACGCGAGGCTGGCCCAAGATCCCGCGCAGCGCGACATATTGGCGCTCGGTCAATTCTTTGATCCGTTGCTCGGCATCGTCAACCGACGCGGCGAGAACCGGAACGAGCCTGCAGTCATCGGTCAGGAATTTCTCCACCTTGGACATCACCTCCGGGGAAAACAGCTGACCCCGGGTGCCGTCGTCCCATGCCTTAAAGGACGCCTCGAGGCGGTCCCGGAGGTGCGGCATGTCGCGGTAGGCGATCATGATCATGGGGTCTTTGGACGACGGCAGAGGGCCCTCCACCTTGCCCTTGGGATACATCACGGCATGGCCAAATGCGCCAGGGAAAGAGGCCTTGTTGCAGCGGAAAACCTCGCTGCATAGCTTCTTGATCACGTGGTGCATGAAGGATGAAACCTGCTCGAACGGGTTGTCCGCAAGTTCGCGGGACCCATCGGCCTTCAGGCGATACCAGATCCCTGCCTCGGAAGCATAGCCATGGCTACCCTTGACCTCGAGGAACATGATTCCCTTGCCCGGAGCGAGGACGATGAAGTCACCCTCTCGCTCGCGCAGGCGGGAACCGTTCATCCAGCAGGCGGGGTAGTGATGACGAACTACCCAGTTCCTCGGGAGCTGGTCTCGGAGTTGGCGGTAGGCTTCTTTTTCGCCGGAGTTCTCTATGGAGCCCTCGGGCACATCTGGGATCATTCTGGCCATGGTGTGGAGTCACTGTTGAGTTCGGCCTCGATGTCGTTGCGGTCGGCGGTGAAAGGGGCCACGCCATCCCAGGGATTGAGGGGTTGGACGCGATAGGTGGTCCCGCCCGTAGCACCGGCCTGCGGGCTGACGCGGGCCACAAAATATTCACCACCTTCGTGGTGCACGAGGTATTGGCGGGTGATTGAGATGGGCTCGCCGGCAGCCAAGCGCCGGAACGATGGCCTTCGCCGCACCGGGGTTCCTCGCGGGGGTGCAGCGAGCGTGAACTCGGGCTCTACCGGCAGCTTCGTGCAGCGGGCCGGCGCGGACGCGCTGGCGGCCGGGGCGGCGCCTCCGGTGGTCGGCGGCACAACGGGAAGGAGGTTTCGCTTTTGCCAGCACCAAGCCATTCGGCGGGCGAGGTCAAACGTATTGACGAGTCGCACCTGAGCATAAGTTCCCGAAGCGGCGGCCCGGGCCGAGGCGACAACGGAGCCGGTGGCGGCCACTGGAGCCCAAAGCGGATGTGACAGGAGAAAGAGTGTTGTCCCGCGGGCGTCGCGAAAGGCCGGGATCGGAAAGTCATCGACGCGCTGCAGATAGGCGGGAAAAGCGGTGCAGATGCGGTCACGAAGCCGCGTGGCTTCGGCGGGCCAAGAAGCGAGCGAGGGGGAAGTGAAAACACCGTCGAGACCACAGAGATAACTCGCGTCGCGAAAGACGGACAGCAGGTCGTAACCCATCCGCCAGTCCAAAAGGCCGTGGAGGGGGCGGTTGCGGTAAGAAAGCAGGCATTGGTAGCAGCCGGAGCTACAGGTGCAGGGGATGGCCCGGCCGGCGAAGCGGCCTGTTCGCGTGGTGATGCCCCCGAGCAGGGCATCCCAGTGGTTCTTGATCCACTCGACGAAGCCGGCCCCGTTGGGCAGGTGGTCCGCCAGCATGATTTCGCCAACGGCAGCGGGGTTCCCGGCGAATCCACCGTGGATGGAGGCGATTTCGATCTCCTCCGAATCAATATCCAGCTCGAGCGCGGCCGCCCGCACGAGCAGCGTCGCGGCGGAATAATAGGCGGCGCGGATTTGGGTTTGAAAGGTGGGATTCAGCGCGAGTCCCGGCGGACAGGCCGCCGGCTGGACGCGGAGCATGTCGGTCGTTTTCGGGGCAACAAGCGCGACCTCGACGGCTCCGGCCCCGGTGCCGACGATCCAGTGATCGGCACCACCGATATACGTCGAACCACGGTATCCGAGGGCGGGAATCCGGCGCTCTAGTGGATTCGCGCTTGAATGCGGCAAGGGCAGGAAGCTGTAACGCTTGCCCTGATTATCGTTGATCCGATAGACGCGGCCCTGCGCGGAAAAGGATAGGATCGAGTTGCCGATTGTGGACGGCGCGGCGCCGCCCCGCTGGGTCAGCGCCGCGACGAGCACCCGGCCGGTGCGCCCGGCGTTGTCTCCCTGCGGCGCATCGTACTCCTCGCCGTCGGTGCGGAAAGCGGCAGGCACGACGACTTCTTGCTTTGAGACCTCGGTGGCGCCGCACCCGGGACAGTTGCCCGGGGAGGGCTCCGCATCGAACTCCTCAAGATTGTTGCAGGAATTGCAACGGACTTGCCATTTCCGGTAAGGGGCCGGGTTATCGGAATCCCAGCCGCGATGGCCTGCCGGCACGATGCTCCCGATCAAGCCGTTTGGCTTGTAGGTCCGCTTGTCCTTGGTGCGCTCGGCGCCGGGGCAGAATTCTGCAATGGCCAGATCGAGGTCGCGATCGATGGACTTGAAGTTGTCGTCGTCGCCGGGTGGGCCATAGTAGAGGCTGCGGACCCGGGTTGGCATGCCGAACATGGGCAGCACACCGGCCTCGGCGAGACGGTGGGCCAGATTGGGCTCGATGAATTCGACGTTCGTCAGGACCCTTTGTATGCGGGGCACGAGTTCCGAGGAGAGGTAGCGGGAGAGGTCGGCTGCTTGGACCCGGGAGCCGCGCACGAGCGCGGCCGAAATTTGGCTAATGATAGACCGGAGTCGCGGGGAAGCGAGTTGCGCGGCAACATCAAATAGGTTGATGCTGGCAACGGGGCCGAACTCGCCGTGAGTATCCGGTTTGCCAGAATATTCGTGCCAGCGTCGGCCGAGCCCCAAAAACACCTCGCGGAGGCATTCCTTAGCGGCGAGACGCTGCGCGATAATTGCGTGCTCCGGACCCATCGAAAGGAAGGGTTGCGGCGGGATGTCGCCGGTGATGCCCTCCGGATTGTCGAAATGGTAGCGGTCGTGGGAATTGGCACGGCAGAACGTGAGCGCGACCGAGAAGCGCTGCCCGCGGCGACCCGCGCGGCCCACGCGCTGCTGGTAGTTAAAGCGTTCCGGCGGCATGTTGGCCTGCAGGACCGCGACCAGCGGGCCGATGTCCACCCCAACCTCCATGGTGGTGGTGACGCTGAGCAGGTCGATCTCGTCGACCCGCCTGCGAACATCGCGCTCGGGTGTTTCGATGGTTTCGTTAGGAAGGAAGAGATTGCGGAAGTGCCGTTGGCGCTGCGGTTGGTTGTCGGTTTGCCCGGTCAATTCTTCGCAATGAAGGCGGAGGGTGTCGTTGCGCAAAGCCTCGAACGCATAGTAGTGCTCGCGGCGTATCTCCGCTGCGGACTTTCCGACTGGAGATGTCCCGAGGTCCTTGAGGCAGCGGGTGCAGATGCGGGCGGATTGATGCCAATGGACGCGGAGGCAGGAAGGGCAGGTCCAGGCCTGACTGGCACCATCCACAACGCGCACGCTCAGCCGATTGCAGTGAACAATCCACCCATTGTGTTGGGCGCCATCGAGAGCATGGGCCACCGCCTCGCGGAGGGCATCGGGATCTGCCCCGTTAGTCGTAGCGACGGCTCGGAGATAGTCGCGGGCGCGAATCTTTGCGCGTCCCCTTGCGGTTTGGCCAAGTTCTCCGGCGTCCCAGAGATCGAGGGGCCTTGCGTTGGTGGGATCGAACGGGTTTGGCGCGAGGCGATTTTCCTCGCCGAGGATGCGAAGCGCCGAGTTGCAGCACTGGCGGAAAATCTCCGGAGCAAGGCCGGTCGGCGGCGCGAGCACCTGAGATGGAGACAGGCAGACGTGGCCGACTCCCTGTGTTTCCAAATCGTAGATGATCCGGCCGAAGAGGGCGCGAAGGACGTGGCGACGAAGGTCATCCCTCAGGCGTCCCACCTCAGCCATCTCCTCCGCGTCCAGATCGGTTCGAACCGAGCTCAGATCATTGTTGAACAACTCGCACCACCAGCGGGCGGTAGTCCCTGAGATTTTACGGAGGCGTTCGGAATAGTCCTGACCGGCGGGGCACATTCCCATCGCTGCCAGATCTTGCAGCACCGGGGAGCTATTGCCCCCCAGAAAATCGTCGATTCGAACGATCCTTTGGGCGGCCGCTCTCACATCCTGAATAGCGGCGGCTGCGGCAGCCTTGCCAGCTTCCCGCGCGGCGCGAAGGAACTCGGGCACCGTGGAAAGGTCGGTCTCCGCCTCGGTTATCCAACCGAAGCACTCGCCCACCGCGTTGCGTTCCAAAGCGGTTGGCGTTGCGTTGGCGATGGTCTCAGCCAACGGTTGCAGCGCGGACAGCGCCGCGCCGCTTGCCTTGGCGGCTTCCCATGCGGAAAGCAACGCGGACCGGGCCATTGCGCGCGGGTCTGACGAGCGCTGAAGCAACTCATGAAACAGGACCGTGCGAAGCATGTCCGACCAATGGGCTGACTCGATGCCATTGGCGAGAACGGCGGCACCCTCGCGGCTGTCCGAGAAGGCGACTAACTTCCGGCGGTCCACTGGGAGGGTGAGAAACAGGTGCTTAGCAAAAATCTGGGTGAGCTTGTTCAAACCGGTCCGGAAGGTCCGGATAGGAGAACGGCGGCTGCTTCGGTCGGCGTAGGACGCCGCGCAGTTGGGGCAGACGTGCGGCATCGCAGGGCAGTCGTCGTTGAGGAGAGTCGCGTTCGCATTGCGAATGTCGAAATAGTAACCCTCGATTTTTCCATCGGGAACCGGAGCATCCAAGTTGAGGGGTTCCAAAATGGCAGTTTTTGGGTCCAGCGTGGCACGTATCCAACTCGCATCAACACGCCCAGCCTTGGGGATTTGGCGTGGTCGCCCGGGCGGCTGGGATTCGAGTTCCGTCAGCGCCGACCGCTTGACTTGGTCCCAAGATTCCAGCCCTTTTGGCTCGGGGACCGGGCCCATCGGCCTTGGCCAAAAGACCGCAAGGGTGCGCCAGTCCAGACGGTCGGTTAGGCTTTCAGAGAACCCAGCGGGCAGTTTTTCCAGCTCTGGCGATCCGGGCAGAAGCTCGAGGCGCGCCGAAGTCACGCCCGGCAGCGGGTTGGCCCCGGGTGCCGCACAGCGATAGCCCGCCGTGAAAAGGGTGCCGCAGCAGTCGCAGTAGAGAACTTCCAAGATCCGGTTTCCGTGATCGTCATTGAAACGTCCGGGCTCACCAAAGAGTTGCCCGACGGTGCGCCACGGGTCGGCAGCCGCGCCCGCGGCGGTGGAACGATCGAGCGAAGCCCAAACGCCCTCGACTGCCCGTGCGATCCAATGGAGGCGGAAGCGGGGAACGGAAGAAATTGAGATGGAGTCCAAAGCATGCAGCAGGCCGGCGACCGCCTGACTGCGGGGACCTGCATCCAAAGTGGGGAACAAACCCTCGGCGAACCGGGCGAGGGGAACCGCCCGCGGTTTGTCCCCAGCGGCTTCGTGACATGCGGCCATCAAGGTTGCCCCAAGATGAGCAACTGACTCCAGTGCCTCACGGCAGCGTCCGAGTTGCGGACTGGACTCGACGGAACCTTCACGCGCGAGGGCTTCCTCGCCCAGCGCGCGGCACGTTTCCGCGACAGGCGCGGGGATTGGGCCTGCAGTTCCGCGTGGCGGAGCTTCCCTCTCGCCGATGAGGACGGAAAACCGGGCGCGGGTCTCGGCCTCGGTGTAACCGAAAAATTCCCCTAGGAAGGTCCACGTTTGGGTTTCAGAGGGATCGAGCGAGGCGCTGGACGCAAGAATGCGCAGCTGCGGGCTTTCAGGCGAAAGGCCGAGGCGGTGGAGCAGCAGTCGGATGAGATAGGCAACCTCGGTGCCGGCGGTCCCGCGATACAGATGCAACTCGTCAACCACCAGATGGAAAACCCGGGTCGGCTTCACCTTGGGATCCAGACGGCACGGATCACCCTCGAGCCATGCACGCGTCAGTTTGACCATGTCCGCATCACCTTGGTCGTTGGCGACAAGTGGATCGCGGTGGCGCATGAGCATCACCGAGAGCATGCTGAAGTTGGTGATGAGGATGTCGGGTGGGCAACGCTGCATTTCCCAACGGTGGAGCATCTCAGACGAGAGGTCGTCGACGCGCGGGAAGAAGCTGAGGAGCTCCTCTGCGCTCTCAATTTCTTTGGGCGTTGATGCGGCAGCGCGGAGGCTCCGCAACAGGTCGTGGGCCTCCCGGAATTTCTTGAGGGCCTCGCGGAGTCGGCTTCTGGCACTGCCGTTACTGCTGCCGTCACCCTTTACGGGATGCCCGGAAACCGGGGTCTGGCTGTTGAACCTCGCAAAGGTGATCCGGTTGCCCTTGAAGAAACCGTCGCCGGCTTCGTATGCCGTATGCGCCTCGTCTGAATCGAGCGCGTCACGGAGGCGGCTAAGCTGGTCCTCGACGAGGGCATTCATCGGGTAAATAATCATGCCACGAAGGGCCGCAGGGCGCCGCTCACCCCAGCAGTCGCGTCGCTTGTCCTTGTCCCACTTGGTGCCGTGGGCGTCACCCCAGTTCGCGGGGCGCGCAGCAGGGAGGCGAGCGGAATCCCACGTAGACGCCTCGCGGATGATGGAGGCGACGAGCGGGAGCAAGAAGGCCTCGGTCTTTCCGGAGCCGGTGCCCGTGGTGACCACGCAGTGTTTGCCGGACAAGGACTCGCGAAGCATCTGTTCCTGATGGCTAAACAGATTGTGCTTCGACGGGAACAGCTTGGCACCGCAAAGGGCCTTGAACGCCGCGCGAGCGGGTTCAGACATCTCGGGGAGGCCTGACGCGGGAAGGTCGCCAAGCGCGCCACTAGCCCGGTAGGGGACGAGCGGCTCGATGTAGGGCTCCTGAAAGACCCCACCGGGACGGTCGATAAGCTCGCCGCGATCCCGCTCAAAGGTTTCGGACCGGGTGCCGAATGCGGTCTTGATATAGCGGAAGACGGATTCCTTAAGGGTCGTGAAGGCCTTGACGGGGTTGTTCATAGAAATGAATTGCGGCTAATTGAGAATCTTTAGCTGGGCGGAGACCTTGGCGACGACAATCTCCGCGATTGGTTGAGGCACTGGACCATAGGCCCAGCATGCACCCGTGTAGAGGGGGGAGTCATCGGGAAGCACGCCAAAGGTGCGCGAGGCATAAGCACGGTGGTTGACTACTTGTCGGGGGACGAGTCCCGAGGAGAGTGCCAGTGCGCGGGCCAGCAGGTAGGGGAATTCCAATGTGAACGGGACCAATAGCTCGCGAGGGGTCGAGTCGAAAGGGAGGTTAGTAAGCTCATCATCAGCGATTGCATTTTGAGCTTTCCACATTCCCCACGCCGCATCGCGAACGAAGGCGTGTCGAAGCCCGTTGACACCGATCGCGTCGTTGTGAACTAGCTTATGCCAACGATGGCGGCGGGTGTAAGGGTCCTCGACGCATTGAAGCCGAAATGGGGCTGGAAAGTGGTCAGCAGCAGTGACCTGAAAGCGCGACGGAACATACTCGGCGACCTCGGCTGGGCCGCGATCAGGGTGCCAATATAAATGCTCCCGCCACTCGTCGATCCCGGCGGCCCAGTGGGCGAGGCGAAATGCTGCCGGCTGAGGGACCCACTCGATTCTGGACTCTTTGGCTAGCATCTCGAAAGCCTCGATCTCTCGATGGGCGAAAAGAATGCGCGGTGGAACCATCTTGCACTCGTTGTCTTCGATAAAGATCCCGCACTCCAGAATGGCGGCTGATTTAATAGCCGCCTCGCGGGCCACCCGAGTGCAGCAGCCCGCCAACACGGCGTAGTAGGTGCCTGAGGAACTCCAGGGCAAGCAATGGAGGCGGGGCGGGTTAGGGTGAACGTAGGACCAGCGGCCCCATGAATCGGTCTGGATCTCGATGTGTCCCAAATTGGAGAGCCAGCGGGTCTCCAAAGAGAGGCGCCAGAGGGCGACGCGGGTGATCTCCTCAGCGCGGCGGCGGAACTCCGGAAAGGGAATACGGCCACCGTGATGGTCGATGGCCAGAGATTCCAGCAATTTATCCGCGGGATGACTGGCCATGCCATCGGGCGCGAGCGGGAATCCCAACGGCAGCGTTCCCTCGCAAAATGTGGTTGTCCCATTCTTGGCGGGCGTGACGAGGTCCTCAACGACCACATCAAACCCGACTTCGCCGAAGCGATTTACGGACGCCTGTTGGCCTTGCAGAGGCGCAGCATCTGCCGTTTCAGAGAAAACTCCAAACGTCACGGTCTCGATTGCTTCCCCGTTGACTCTGGCGACAGCAATTATCACGGACTCCTCCGAATCGATCTCCAATGTAAACCTCCGCTCGGTCTCACCGGGAAGGCCGGCTGGCTTTGAACCAAATGGAAGCGCCTTAGGAATGGCCCCCTCGACCGCGAGATCTGTTTCCGGGGGGGCGCATATCACGAGAGTAGGAGGATCGTATCGCGCATAGATCTTGCGCGCTGCGTTGCTGCGGGCGCGGGTGCCCCCAACCAACCGCATCGCGCGGGGTCGGATGCTGGAGAGATCTTGGCTGGAGGGAAACTGGGCGCGAGCCGCAGGGGACAGCTTTGAGAGGTCATTGATGTGCCAGATCTCGTGCCCGACAGGCAGTCCCTCTCGCGTGCAGTCGGTCAGTAGTTCCTCCGGAAGGTGCCTGCGACACCATTCCTGCCAGCGAGGCTTGCTTTGGGGCCCCACGAGAATGAAAAGCCCGCCGCTGGTTGGAAGGACGGTGCTTTCAACCAAATGGTGGTTTCCCCACGCCTGCTCGAAGACCCGCACCCCGCGCTCCCTAGAATGGATCAAGCGCACGGGGTCATCATCCGCAAGCTCGGCGTGCCAGCTTGCCGACAATGTGATGCCATCCGTCCAGTCCGCAGCGATCGCTTCGGGAGTCACGTCCTGCCCGTGGGCGTCACGTAGGGTGACGAGTCCAGGGTGGACCTCGACAAAAGACCAGCCCTTGTCGCGAAACTGTAGCCCGCGGGCCTCCCGAAAATCACGTAGGCCGAAGGAAAGGCTCCAGCGCTCGCCCTCATCTTTGATCCCAAGGACGAGCATCAGGGATGTCGACTGGGAGACGTGGTTGGCGGGCCCTTGCCCGTTTTCACCCATTCCTTTTGGAGGAGCGCCATCCCAGTTTGCCAGATGCTCGCCCAACAGGACGAGGGCTGAGTCACCGAGAGGCGTGTTACCTTCAATTTCATCAAGCACCGGGTTTCCCAAAACTGCGCGAGCCGCCCCTGCGTGCGCCCGAACTACCGCACCAATTGTTTCGGGCGCTAGCTCGGCGGGCTGAAGGCTGCAAGCGGTCCACAGCTCGGGCAAGCGGTCCACCTTGCAGGGAGTGAGAACTACTTGGGACTTCGGAATCCCCACGTGGCGCAGTTGGCCCAACAACTCCGTAACAAAGTGCCCCCATCTCCTCTGGTGGAGTTCCGTCCAGACCTCGAGTCCATCCCACAAAGGCCTCCAATCGCCAAGATGGTTCTGAAGCCCATGATTCGGGTAGAGCTGTCCGAGACGGCCGAAAAAGTCATTCGGGGCGAGTTGCGCGCCATGTCCTTCTGTCCACGCCAGACAGAGCAGACACAGGTAGGGCAAGAAGGGCGGCACATCTTTGAGTGCCACAAGTTTTCTGGGGTAGTCTTCGCTGCGATACTCCGGTTTTCGCTTCCATTGGTTGAAGAGTTTTAGTCCTCGATCATGAAGATCTTCGGGTCCCTCAAGCCAATCGGGCCCCTTCCTCATGGCGTCAATGAATGCGTTCGTGCCACCAATATCTGGAAATGTTTGGTCCAGAACGTCCCTTGTAACAATCAAGCGAACGCGATGCTTTGCGTGTTGCGGTCCAAAAAAGTGCTCCGTGAGCCGGACAGCCCAGATGGTGAAACTCATCGTGGGACTGCCTCCCCTTGGCTGAAGGAAACAAACGCCATTTTAGGAGATCGCTTCAAAGCCGAGAAAAGCCCCGGGCCCTAACGACCCCGTAGTGGTGAATTCCCATTCGGTTTCCCCAGTGGTATTTCGTCGCATTGTGGTGCCTCCGATGATGTAACGCAAGAATTGTAGCCGCGAATTTTTAGTTCTGCTCCGCGCGGGGAACGCCCAGTGAAGAATCATCCATACATTCTGACACCACCCATTTGACAACCGCTGTCACCGGGGCGCAGAATCCGCACACCGCACCGCCATGCCCCGCGTCGCCGCTGAACTGCACTCCCGCCCGCCCTTCGAGCGCATGATGCGCATCCACGACGCGCTCAAGGCCGGCCGCTACCCAAACTGCTCGCAACTGGCCCGGGCGATCGAGGTCTCCACCCGCACCATCAAGCGCGACGTGGACTTCATGAAGCTCCGGTTGGATCTGCCGATCGAATACGACCCCCGCCGCTACGGCTACTACTACAGTAAGGCCGTCGAGAAGTTCCCCAGCGTGCCGGTCACCGAGGCCGAGGTGTTCGCGTTGTTGGTCGCTCACAAGGCCATCGCGCAATATCACGGCACCCCATTCGAGCAACCGTTGCAGGTGGCCTTCCGCAAACTCACCGGCCAGTTGAACGATCAGCACGCTCTGTCGCTGGGCAACCTGGAACAAGCCCTCTCCTTCCACCCTTTCGCCCCGGACGAGGCCGATTTGGAGTCGTTCCAGAGTCTCAGCCGGGCGTTGCAGGAACAGCGAAGCGTGCAGTTCCTCTACAAGAACCTCGGGGCCGACAAGGCGCAGACCCGGCGTGTGCATCCCTACCATCTGGCCTGCGTAGAGAACCGCTGGTATCTGGTGGCCCACGACCCAGCCCGGGAGGCGCTGCGCAACTTCGCGATGACCCGGATGCGGCGGGTGGTGCTGCTGCCAGACCGGTTCACCATGCCGAAGGGCTTTCGCATCGAGGAGCATCTCAAAGGCAGCTTCGGGATCTTTCAGGCGGGTGATGATTTCGAGGTGGTCGTGGATTTTGACAAGTGGGCCGGCGAGTTGGTGCGGGAGCGAAAATGGCACCGGTCGCAGCAGTTGGTTGAGCTGCCGGGCGGGGGTGTGCGATTGCAACTGCGCCTCAACAACCTGGCCGAGGTGGAGCGGTGGATTTTGAGTTGGGGCACGCATGCCACCGTCGTCAGGCCCGAGCGGTTGCGGGAATCGCTACGCAAGATAGCTGAGTCGCTGCTGGAGTCCTACCGCGTTGCTCAGAAATAGGCCTGGCCTGCCATGGCAACTCCCCTCCGATGCAATGTTTCACCCCTTGGGTCAGCGGATGGCAGAGGGGTGATGATAGGGTGAATGTAGAGTTGAAACGCTAACACCGCCATGAGCCCCATCCTCGAACGAGTCCAAGAATTCCTCATCGCCCACGAACTGACCGCCCATCCGCACGGGGACGGCGAGGCGGTGGTGGTGCCGATGACCCTAACCCACTGCCGGTGCAACGTGGTGTTTCATCACGAGCGCGGCAGCGACGAGCTGACATTGTGGGCCTTGCACCCCGCCAATGTGCCGGCTGACCGTCGTCTTGCGGTGGCGGAGTTTCTGACGCGGCTCAACTGGAATCTCCACCACGGTCAACGATTTCTGCTCGACTGGGATGATGGCGAGGTGCGGTTGCGGCGGGATGTGCCGTTGCAGGGGTTGCCCGAGGTGAAGACCGTCGCAATCTGGTTTCTCTCGGTTTGTGTGCTGATCGACGGCTTTCACCCGGCGCTGATGAACGTGATCTATCGGGGTATGCCGCCCGTGCAAGCGTTGGAACAGGGTGAGGCGGATTTCGAGGCGTTGATCAAGACGCACGAAGACAATGAGCGGGATGAGGTTTAAGCTGGCCAACTCCCCGCGTGAACTGGTCCATCAGGCCATTGAGTTGATCGAAGACTGCTGGCAGCGGGAAGAGGAGCGGCGGGCGTTTGTGAAGATACCTGCCTGCACAAGCTGGGCAGCTGAAGACGCCGTAGCTGCGTTGCTCTGCACTCCGACGTTTGGCACAAAAAGGGGGATGGACCGGCTCGTGACTGAGTTTGGCGGCATGTTCCGGAGGCCGGGGATCAGGAATTGCTTCGAGGCCGACTTGCAGGCGCGCTCGCTTCGCGGGTTACCATGCCCGCAAGGTCCAACAGAATGGTGGGTTCGCCGCTTTGCTAGACAGATGGGTTCGATTCCCATACGGGCTACCAATCCCCATTCAGGCCGTCAAACCAGTGTCTTCCAGCATATTTCCTGTTCTCAAGCTGGCTTGGTGCTAACGGCCAGTGCTAACAACCTAGGCCAAGGAAAGCGCGGGATTGACGCGCAGGCGCAAAGGCGCGATGGCAATAGCGCGTCGCGCATGAAACCACCCTTACTCATCGAAGTAGAGACGAGTCTCTCGCCCGAGGCGCTGGCGGCCGCGCTCGCGGGCGAGCCGGGCGTGGTGCTGCTGCGGAGCGCGGGTGAAGGCTCGTCGCAGGCCCGCTATTCGTTCGTCACCGCGCGGCCGTTTCTGACTTTCCGCTCCTTCGATACCCGCTGTGAACTGACTCAACCCGAAACCCCATACCCGAAATCCCAAACCCAATTCGGAAATCCCTGGCGCGTGTTGGATGAGTTGATGGCGCGTTACGAGTTGCTGGACGAGGTGGACCTGCCGTTCCCGCTCGGTGGCTGCTTCGGCTACTGGGGCTACGACTTGAAGCACTTCGTCGAGCCGAAGCTCCCTCGTCGCGCGGTGAACGACCTTGAACTGCCCGATTGCCACGTGGGCTTTTACGACAGCCTTGTCGTATTTGACCATCGGCTTGGCAAGACGTGGGTTGTCTCGACCGGCCTTGGAGTGGACGGCTCGCGCAACGAGGAGCGGGCGATGGCACGGGTGGAGTGGTGGCGGGAGCGGCTGGCGCGGCCAGAGGAATCGCAGCGCAAAGAAGCCATTAGCAATCAGTGTTCAGTAGTCGGTGTTCAGTCCACCTTCGCACGGGAGGAGTTCATCGCGCGGGTCGAGCAGG
>Ga0194119_10005213_pt1 | contig 19514 bp, 17 predicted proteins | sample TA2MahC100mmetaG_FD_148620 | JGI IMG/M metagenome (GOLD analysis project Ga0194119, IMG submission 148620) | Freshwater microbial communities from Lake Tanganyika, Tanzania - TA2015018 Mahale Deep Cast 100m | ecosystem: Environmental > Aquatic > Freshwater > Lake | place: Tanzania: Lake...
CATGGACGTCGTAAAAACTACGGTTAAGGGCCAAATTCTCATCCCGGCATCGTTGAGAAGAAAATATCGAATTGAGAGGGGAACCCCTCTGCGTGTTTACGGCGGAAAGAACCGTATCATCCTTGAGCCATTAGATCGAAAAAAACTGGTGCCAGGCACCAGTAATTCGGTAGTGACTCGGTCTGATCTGTGAGGGACTTTGCTCTATTTTCAGTCCGGAGGATCATTTTAAAAAAATAGTTCAAAATATAACTTGACAAAATATTTAGAAAGTATTAGATGGTTATATATTAAAATAGGAGTTCAAATATTGAACATATCGGAAGGAAGCAAATCAAGCTCGCCCCCCTCTTATGCTCCTTTGACCGTCAAGAAAGCTTTATCAATTTTATACGTTTTGGCTGAAGAAAAAGAGGCTTTAGGATTAGCAGAGTTGGCTAAAAAACTTGGCTTGAACAGGAGCACGGCATATCGTCTGGTTTTAGCTTTGACCGAGGGTGGATTTGTAAAACAGGACCCAGCTACTCAGAAATACGCTTTAGGGTTGAAGATTGTTGAATTGGCAGGTGACATACTCAACAAAATGGAAATCAGGGAAGTTGCCCGCCCTTATCTTAAAAGATTAATGGAATTGAGTGGAGAAACGGCTCATTTGGGAATCCTGGAAAAAGGTCAAATTGTGTTCATAGACAAGATAGATGGGCCGGAGGTCGTAAGATTTTTTACGCATCTGGGTAAAAGATTTCCCGCGTATGTTACGTCCATTGGGAAAGCTATTTTGGCCTATCTACCAAAGGAGGACCTCGAAAATGTTCTCAAACTGCAAAGTTTTCAGGCTCATACTCCGAATACGATTGTGAATAAACAAGATTTCCGGGACCACCTGAATCTTGTTAGATCTAAAGGCTATGCAATTGATCATGAAGAGAATCGTTTAACAGTTTGTTGTATAGGAGCCCCGATTTTTGATGCCACTGGTAAGGCTGTTGCCGCCATCAGTATATCAGGCCCCTCCTTCCGGTTAAATATAAAAAGAATGAAGGAGCTTTCGGAACCCTTGAAATCAACGGCATTGAAGATTTCAAAAAACCTGGGATATCAAGAGGAAGAAATTTCTTTTAAAAATAAAAAAGGAGGTAAGGAGTCATGAAAAAATTATCAGCGGTCTTATTAATTACCATCTTCTGTATTTTAAGTTCGAATTTCCTTGCCGGCGCGAGTGAGAAAAAAGTCGTGAATTTCTGGAGCCGAAAAACAGGGCCGGACCAGCTTGTGATTCAACAAGCAGTTGAAGCATTTAACAAAGAACATCCGCAAATTGAAGTGAAGTTTCAGGTGATGCCATGGGGGCCGGCCTATTATAGCAGGATCCGGACCGCCATTTTATCAGGCCAGCCACCTGAAATCTTTGACATTGCTCCTTGGCTTAGCACTTATTTCTTCCCCTATGTACAATCTTTCTCTGAAGGAGACCTCGCTGCCCTGGGAATTCGCAAGGGTGAATATGCCACGGAAGCCATCGAGGGAATCCGTTATGGAGATCGCTATATCGGGGTCCCAATGAGTGTTTTAACCCTGGCTCTCTATTACAATAAAGACCTTTTCCAGAAGGCAGGGTTAGACCCCGAGAGGCCTCCGCGGGATTCAAAAGAGTTTATAGAATACGCAAAGAAACTCACACTTGACACCACCGGTGGCGGAAAAATTGACCAATGGGGATGGATGATGGGAAATTCGCTTAATCCCAACGCCTGGCTTTGGGAGAGCATCCTGGTTTCACACGGGGGATCGCTTCTTAACAAAGATTTTTCCAAAGTTGCATTTGAGGGGAAAACAGGCCTCGAATCCCTTCAATACCTGCTTGACTTAGCTAATGTCCACAAAGTGGCTCCGCTCGAGCTAGGTGATCCCGCTAAATCTTTTGTTGCAGGAAAACTCGGCATGACCATCGGCGGAATTTGGATGATTCCAGCCTATAAAGGAAAAGTTCGTTTTGGCGCTGCACCTTTACCTCAATTCGGATCGAAACGACCTGCTCAATGGGGAAGCCTCGATGTGTATGTCCTTCCAAAACACACCCCACAAGCCCTAACTTTTGCGAAGTGGATGGCTGGCCCTGAGGGACAGAAATATTATGCTAAAACCCATTTACCCGCTCGCCTGGAAGTATTGCGATCCACTGCCGTTACAGACGATCCGTACTTCTCAGCCCTTTCCAAGGGTATTCCACAGACCTTTATCCCTTCTCCCCACAAGGACTTGATGGAAGTTTACGACCGCGTTTGGAAAGGGATCCAAAGCGCCTATAACCGTTCTCTTACTCCTCAACAGGCGCTTGAACAGGCAGCAAGAGAATCGAATGAAATTCTTGAGAGAAAATAACCAAAAGAAATTCTAAAAAAACCCAGTCGGGAGAGCCATTTGCATCAATTGGTAAATGAGAGCCTCAAAGACAAAGGTTTTGGTTCATAAGATGGCAATCAGGCGCTTAAAGGAGCGGGTTGGAATCCCCTATCTCTTTCTCGCTCCTTTTCTTGTCTTCTACTTCATTTTCCTTATTTTTCCTATAATTCAGGGATTTTATGTAAGCCTCACAAACTGGGATATGATGAGCCCGGAAAAACCTTTCGTGGGGCTTTCCAACTTTAAGTTTCTCCTCTATCGAGATAGCATCTTTTGGCCAAGTGTCAAAGCGACACTTGAGTATATTCTCCTCAATGTTCCAATAAAAATAGTCCTCGGTTTAATTCTCGCCCTGGCATTGAATCAAAGGTTAAGAAGTACGATGATTCACCGAACAGCCATCTTTATCCCCTTTGTAATTAATGCTGCGGCTATTGGCCTTCTCTGGAATTGGATCTTGGATCCACAGGTAGGACTTTTAAATTATTATCTCGCAAAAATCGGACTCCTCCCGCAGAAATTATTGGTGGATCCAAAATGGACAATGCTGGCTGTTGTGGGCGTTACGGTTTGGTGGAGCATTGCCTTTAACACCATTGTTTTTTTGGCAGGACTGCAGGACATTCCGGAAACATACTATGAGGCTGCGAAGATCGATGGGGCCAGTTCCTGGAAGTGCTTCTGGCATATCACCCTCCCCTGTCTAATGCCAGCAACGATGTTTGTGACAATTATGCAGGTCATCGGATCTTTTCAGGCATTTGGAAACATTTACCTCTTAACCGGAGGGGGGCCGGTAAATGCGACAAGAGTCTTAATGATTCATCTTTATGAAACCGGGTTCAGTTATTTTAGAATGGGACCGGCAGCGGCTATTGCTGTTATTTTATTTGTAATCGTTATGGTCTTTACAATCATTCAATTGAGATTGTTTAAAATAAGGGTAGAGTATTAATGATTTTTCTAAAAAGAGCTGTAGCCAGAAAACTTGGGAGATTTGGGCTTTTCTTGCTGCTTACGATCATAAGCCTTGCCTTTTTCTTGCCAATTCTATGGATGATTTCTTCATCCCTGACTCCAAACCAAAGAGTATTTCAATATCCTCCTCAGTGGATACCCGATACTTCAACATTGGATAACTATGTTGATGTTTTTACTACAGTGCGAACGGTGCGAATCGGAAGGGCTCTACTGAATAGTGCCTTCGTTGCAATTGTAACAGTAATGATTACTCTCATCATCTCGTCCTTGGCCGCATATCCTCTGGCAAGGATGGATTTCCCTGGAAAGAATAGCCTTTTCATCCTTGTTTTGGCCGGGTTGATGATCCCTGGGGAGGTGACTTTTGTCTCTCTTTTCCTGATTTTTAACAAACTGGGATGGGTTAACAGCTATCAAGCCCTGATTCTTCCCTCCCTGGCAGCCCCTTTTGGTGTGTTCTTGTTAAGGCAATTCTTCCTCTCCATTCCTAAAAGTCTTGAAGACGCGGCCAAGATTGACGGTTGTGGACCATTTAAAACTCTTTTTACTATCATTCTGCCGCTTGCCAAACCGGCTTTGGCAACCTTGACGATCTTCCTCTTTCTCCATAGCTGGAATAATTTTCTTTGGCCCCTCATCGTTGTAACCGAACCTAAGAAAATGACGGTTCCGGTCGTCCTTGCATTCTATGCCGCAACGTTCCAGTCCACGCTTGAATGGGGAACTTTGATGGCTGCCGCTTTTCTTTCCAGCTTCCTCCCGGTCGCCCTCTTTCTAATTCTTCAGAAACAGTTCGTTCGGGGAATCACCCTCAGTGGGTTGAAAGGATAATCTTAAGTGGCCAGAAGAGATTGCACAATTGAAATTAATTATAAAGAGAAAGTGGGAGAAATCAGTCCTCTGATTTATGGAGGAGGTTTTGAACCTTTGGGGGGAGCCCTTCAATTGGGCCTCGATGCCCAGATGCTCGAAGGAGAAAGTTTTGAGGAAGAAGATGTTAATCAAGATGGCATCTCCGATAAATGGCTGCCCGTATCTAATGGGAATCACCTTGCAAGATACAGCAGGGATGGCTACCATGTTTTTAATGGCTTCTACTCTCAGAAAATCGACATTCTTTTCTACAAAAATGGAGAAAGAGGGATAAAACAGAAAAATCTGTCTTTAACAAGAGGGATGAAGTATTTTGCTTCTCTGCACCTTCGACAAAAGGGAATGGACAAAGGAAGTTCTGTCACAGTTTATCTCCGTCGAGGGGAAAGGATCTATGCCCGGCAAACCATAAAGGAGGTCCCTTCTGAATGGAAAAGATTTGTCTTCCCATTAGTGGCAGGTGGTTCGGATCCACGGGCAGAATTCTGGATCACATTAAAAGGAAAAGGGGCGCTTTGGATAGATCAGGTTTCCCTGATACCCCAAAAAACTTACCGGAACCATGGTACACGTAAAGATATTATGAAGGCGATTGCTTCGATTCAACCTGTCTTTATCAGGTGGCCAGGGGGTTGGTTTGCGGAAAATTATAGATGGAAAATGGGCGTTGGTCCGGTTTATCTTCGATCCCCGATAAAAAAGTTTTGTTCAAGTGTAAGGGGGAAGAATGATCCTTCCTGGGAATCGAACCGTTTTGGTACAGATGAATTCATCCAATTTTGTAGGGACATTGGTGCGATTCCCCTTTTGACGATTAATATCGGATATGAGGAGGGGAGGCTATCGGAAGAATTTTTAAAAGAGGCCATAGACTGGGTTGAATATTGCAATGGTGAAGCCGAAACCAAATTCGGTGCATTAAGGGCAGCCAATGGACATCCAAAGCCTTACGGAGTAACGTACTGGGAGATCGGGAATGAACCATGGGAGATGGGTGCTGAAAATTATGGTCATCTTTTCATACAATTTTCACGGGCTCTAAAGAAAAAAGATCAAAACATCAAATTAATCGCTGCTGGGGGTAATGGCTACGATCGCAATTGGAATCAGAAAGTAATAGAGATCGCCGGAAAGTATATGGACTATTTAGATCTTCATTATTATTTCGGAAATCCCGATTACCGGGAGGCAATGTCCGAACCCCTGAAATATGAAATCTTCTTAAACGAATTGCACACCTATATGACCTCCCATAAGCAAAATGTCAAATTGGCCATTTTGGAATGGAATTCGAATATAAACCTGAAGGATGCAGGTCGGTTAAAGGAAGGTCTCTACGCAGCAAGTTTTTTTAACGCTTTAGAAAGGCAGAGTGGTTTTGTAGCCCTATCCTCTCCATGGCCATTGCTTAGAAGGGTGCAGCCTTTATATAATTATATATCGGATCACGGGCTTATTCGGTTTGACAACCATCGTATTTATCTTTCTCCGACTGCATTAGCTTTTCAATTATATCGCCGGCATTTCGCGCCGGAAAGGTTAAACTGCAAATTAAAAAATTGCCCTTCTTTCGTTACGGAAAAGGGATCTGAAATTTTGAGCCTGGACGTGGTAGCTACCAGGAACAGGGAAGAAGGAAACCTCATCTTAAAAGTGGTGAATAAAGACCCTCGGAAAGCTATTCGATCAAAAATCTTTATTCAAGGACGTAACACATTAAAAATAGGTGGCATTGCTTCGATTCTAAACGGTTCTACCGTGAACACAAGGAATAGTATCAATCATCCGGATAGGGTAAAGATTGGGTCAAAAAAAATTGAAATAAAAGGGGAAAACATTTCATATCGCTTCCCTGCCCATTCAGTTACAGTTATTCAACTGAAAACTAAACCTCGGGTTTAAAAATCCGCCAAGAAAGGAGCAAAAAAGGATGCCTCATGGGTATAATGGCCGGATCTTAAGAATTAACCTCTCAAAAATGGAAATAAAGACCGAAGAACCAGAAGAACTCATTTATCGTAAATATTTGGGAGGAGGCGGACTTGCTTCTTACTATTTACTGAAAGAAATGGGTAAAGGGATTGATCCGCTTTCTCCTGAAAACATATTGATCTTTTCGACTTCTGTCATCTGTGGCACACTTTGCGGCGGTGCAAGCAGGTTTACCGTGGCTGCTAAGTCTCCCCTTACGGGAGGATTTGGTGAAGCCGAAGCTGGGGGATGGTGGGGGCCTGAATTAAAATTTGCGGGCTATGATGCTATTATCATCAAAGGTGCGGCCAAGCATCCTGTTTACCTCTGGATTCATGATGAAAAGGCCGAAATCAGGGATGCGAAATCTTTATGGGGAATGGTTTCAGGCGAGGCCCAACTTGCAATCCGGAAGGAATTGGCCGATGATCGGGTAAAAATCGCGATGATCGGCCCAGGTGGTGAACATTTGGTCAAGTACGCCTGCGTGATAAATGACCTGAGACACGTAAATGGGCGTACGGGCATGGGGGCCGTAATGGGTTCCAAGTACCTCAAGGCCATTGCAGTACGGGGTACCAAGAAATTAGAGGTTTACGATCAGGCAATGGTCAAAGGGACCGCCCGATGGGTCGCAGAAAATTATGAAAAACAACCTGGCAGCCTTCATGATCTGGGAACAGCTCGGAATATTCTTCCCCTTAATCAAAGGGGAATTCTTCCTACGAGAAATTTCTTAAAAGGACAATTTGAAAAAGCCGAGGGAATCAGCGGTGAAATGATGAAAGAAACGATACTGACCGGACGTGGAACCTGCTATGCCTGCCCTATCCGCTGCAAAAGAGAGGTAAGGACAGAGGGAGAAGACTATGTAGCTCAAGAATACGGAGGACCCGAGTATGAAACCATTGCTTCCTTCGGCTCTCTCTGCGAGGTGGGTGATCTGAACGTCATTAGTAAAGCTCATGAGCTCTGTCAGAAATATACTCTCGATACAATCTCAACGGGTGTGACGATCGCCTTTGCGATGGAGTGTTATGAAAATGGATTGATTGACGGGAAAGATACCGATGGCATTGATCTTCATTTTGGAGATGGACAGGCAATGCTTGCAATGATTAAAAAGTGCTGCTTTGAAGATTGGTAAGGGCTCAGAAAAATACGCTCAGCATGTTAAAGGCCAAGAGATTCCTCTTCACGAACCCCGGGGAAAAACCGGGCTTGGATTGGCTTATGCTCTTTCTCCGACGGGGGCTGACCATAACGAAGCTCCTCACGACCCTATATTTGAAATGCCCGGGAAATGGCTCAGTTCAATTGCTCCTCTCGGGATATTAGAACCTATTGAAAGTCTGGACCTTGGGCCTCAAAAAGTCCGACTGTTCGTTTATCTCCAGCAGCTATTCAATTTGTACAATTCCATAGGTTTATGTAATTTAGTGGGAATTCCATTTGGGCCTCTTTCTCTTGACAGGCTCGTTAACTACGTTAGAGCGGTTACAGGATGGGATACAAGCCTTTGGGAGCTATTAAAAGTGGGAGAAAGAGCAGGGGGCATGGCCAGAACTTTTAATATCAGGGAAGGGTTTGGCCCCGCTGATGATAATCTTCCGGAACGCTTCTTTTCTCCCCTAACAAATGGCTCAATGGAAGGGGCCCGAATTGACCCGGACGAATTTAAAAAAGCTATACAGAATTATTATCAAATGGTGGGCTGGGATCCTGTTACCGGGATTCCAATACAGTCGAAAGCTGAAGAACTCGGTATCGGCTGGATTAAAGATGTGATTTAATCGAATTCGGGAAAGCTACTCTAATGCGGGAAATAATATTCTAAAAAAGGAGATGCGGGGATGCCGAAATCACACCTAAAGGGAAAAACAAAAGAATTTGAGCTCCTTCTGGAAGAAGCAAAAAAAGTTGGTTCTTTAGAAGCAAGAATTATCACCCCGGACAAGGTGGTTGTGGAAGAACGTGTAGTCCTGAAATGCCAATTGGGGTGCCATATGTATGGCCAAAAATTTGTCTGTCCTCCTATGACGCCGACTCCGGATCAATTCAGAAAAATACTGGCAGAATATGGCCACATTCTTGTGGCAAAATTTCCTGCCGAAGCCGAAGCCGAAGAGGATGTGGGTAGAAGCCTCTTAAAGAATCTTTGCTCAGCCGATGTATCTCCTGACCTTAGGGAGCGAACGAAAAAGTTTTGGGATACCTGGAATAGAGACAAAAGGAACATTCTTCTTTCAATGATAGATCTGGAGAAAACCGCCTTTAATAGAGGGTATGCATTGGCTATTGCATTGACCGCAGGTTCTTGTACCCTTTGCGAAAAATGCAATATCAATGGAACTTGTACTCACCCAACGATGGCCCGGTTTTCTGAGCATGCCCTTGGTGTGAATGTAAGAAAGACCCTGAAAAACATCGGGATGTCAGTTAAATTTCCATTCGAGAAAAAACCGGAAGGTATCGGTATGCTGCTGATTGAGTAATAAAAAGATAGGAATCAACAGATTGAAGACCTGGAAAAATATGAAAGGAGATAGAGGATGGTTAATAGAATTCTCGTTCCCTGGGCGATGCCCCAGGCTGGAAAAGAGGTTTTGCAAAATTCTAAAGCAGAAATCATCTACCTCCACGGGCCTCGCGGGGAAGTTCCGGAATTCAAAGAATTAATCAAAGAAGTACGCCATGTGGACGTTCTGATCCCGAGAGGTACCCAGTCCATTTCGAAACAGGTGATCATGACTAACACCGATCTCCGGGGAATTGCCAATTATGGAGTGGGATATGATAATATTGACGTCATCACAGCCACCCGACTCGGCATTCCTGTCACTAATACGCCCGGAGTCTTGACAGAAACGACTGCAGATCTTGCTTGGGCCTTGTTAATGGCGACGGCGAGACTGATTCCTCAAGCACATATTTATACTATTTCTGGCCAATGGAAAGGACCTGGCAGTAAGGTCTTTATGGGTCTGGATATAGGACCAGGGGGATCAAACAGGCCGAAAACTCTTGGCATTATTGGTTTTGGCAGAATCGGACGAACTGTAGTGGAAAGAAGCCGGGGTTTCAAGATGAAGGTTCTTGCTTATGACCCTTTTTTAAAAAAAATGATTGAAAAAACCAGAGGAGTCCAGTATAGACAGCTGAAAAATCTGCTTAAAGAAAGTGATTTTGTTTCCCTCCATTGCCCATTAACCAAGAAGACGTTTCATCTCATTGGGGAAAAAGAACTTAACTTGATGAAGCCCACTTCTATTTTAATCAATACTTCCCGTGGACCTGTGCTGGACGAAAAGGCACTTGTGATCGCCTTGAAGAAAGGCAGAATTGCGGGAGCGGGATTAGATGTTTACGAGAAGGAGCCGTGTCTTTATCCAGGCCTTACAAAATTGAAAAATGTAGTCTTGCTTCCCCACATAGGAAGCGCAACCCGGGACACCCGTGAACAGATGTCCGTAGTCGCTGCAAAAAATGCTTTGGCAATGCTGAAAGGCGTAAAACCTCCGGATATTGTCAACCCACAAGTCTTTAACTCACCAAAATATAAACAAAAGTTGATGAGTTAAATTGCTCAAAATATTTTCTCGGATTCAGGCAGTTTTTTAAAAAAGATGGACTCCCCCAGCCAAATTAATTCTCCAGCAAACCAGGTTATATTTTCAGTCATTTTAAAAAATGATAACTGAATGAAAAAGGAGAGAGGAGCAAGAAATGGGATGGTCAGGGTTAAGAAAAAGAATTCTTATGGGCGAATGCGTGTATGGGACTATGATCCGACAGGCACGAGATCCGGGATCCTTAAGCATTTTTGCCGCTGCAGGTTATGATTTTGTATTTATCGATATGGAACATGGAAATTACTCAACGGAAACTGTAGCAAATCTGATCCGGGGTGCAAAGGCGGCTGGAATATCAACGATAGTTAGAATTCCTCATTTAGAAAGTCACTTCGTTTCAAGAGTGCTTGACGCTGGGGGAGAAGGAATTATGGTTCCTATGACTTCCACAAGGGAACAGGCTGAGGCGATCGTTCAGTATTGCAAATATGCACCGATTGGAAAAAGGGGATTCGCTCAAACCGGACAAGCTGATTATAGACCCATGGAATCTATAGAATTAATGAAGGAGATCAATGAACACACTCTGGTGGTTGCCCAGATTGAAACTGAGGAAGCTATCGAGAATATTGATTCTATCCTTAGCATCCAGGGAATAGATGTTGCAGTAATTGGTCCGAATGACCTCTCGATTTCTTTAGGGATACCTGACCAAATGGAATCAGAGATATTAACGAAGGCTATTGATAAAGTCATGGAAATAGCAAAAAGGAGAGGTAAGGTTTCAGGCATTCATATTGGAAATATTGAAGCCTTAAAAAAATGGCGAAATAAAGGAATGCGCGTTCTTGCTTTTTCATCTGACACCGGTTTTATGTACAATGCCTCAAAAAAGAGCCTCGAAGAACTGAAACAATTGTGAAAGAATCGCAAAGGAGATATTTGCTATGGCAAGAGTGATCTTGCAGAATATTTCAAAAAAATTTGGAATGGTTGAGGCTGTTAAGAACTTTTCCCTTACCGTAGAGGATAGGGAATTCGTAATATTGGTGGGCCCATCCGGTTGCGGAAAATCAACGGTTTTGAGAATGATTGCTGGCCTGGAAGAAGCTACCGAAGGATCCATCTTCATTGGTGAGAGATTAGTGGACGATCTTCCTCCAAAAGATCGCGATATTGCCATGGTTTTTCAAGAATATGCTCTTTATCCTCATATGTCTGTCTATAAGAATATGGCCTTTGGTCTCAAACTCAGGAAATTCTCTAAACAGGAGATTGACCAAAGGGTCAGAGAAGCCTCAGAGATTTTGGGAATTCAAGAGCTTATTCATCGAAAGCCCAAACAACTTTCTGGAGGACAACGCCAGCGGGTGGCCGTAGGGAGAGCGATTGTTCGAAAACCTGCCGTCTTTCTCTTTGATGAGCCCCTTTCAAACTTGGATGCCAAGCTTCGGGCTCAGATGCGGACAGAACTTTCCAAGCTCCATAACCGCCTCCAGACAACAATCATCTATGTCACACATGATCAGGTGGAGGCAATGACCATGGGAACGAAGATTGTGGTAATGAAAGATGGCTTAATCCAACAGATTGACTCTCCATTGGAGATCTATAACTTTCCTGTTAATCTCTTTGTCGCTGGTTTTATTGGAAGCCCGGTGATGAACTTCATCCCCTGTCGCCTTCTCTCACAAAATGGCCATCTCTTTATTGATGCCGAGGCCTTTACACTTCCTATCCCAGAGGAGAAAACACCTTATTATCGATCTCTGGACGGATCTGAGGTCCTCCTTGGAATACGACCTAATGATATCTATGACTGTCTTTATTCTCCCGGACGGCTCAAGGGCGATTCGGTCAAAGCAGTGATCGATGTCATTGAGCCTATGGGTTCGGAAATCCACCTCCACGTGACGGCGGGAAGACACACCTTTATTGCTTGTGTGGATATGCAGACTAAGGTCCAAATCCATCAGACTATTGAGCTCAACTTGGACCTTTATAAGATGCATCTTTTTGAGAAAAACCCTCCTAATTTTAGGATCAAAACGGATCATTAAAAGTCTTCCGTTCGTAAATCCTTTATCCATGGGAATCATTGCAGTGGTTCTAATTTATCCCTCTAAGTATATTTAACATTGGTTCGGATCATTCATAAAAAAGTTGGCTATATCTGATAACAAAGCGCATAGAATATCGCACAGGGGAGTTATGAGCTTTACAGGAATGAATTCTGGATGATGTGTCTATTCTGTCTGGATCTGTCTGCTGATCTTCCAGTTGCGGAAAACTATTACTTCTGCTTCAGGGGGATGAGGTTGGCTTTGTTGGACCCCGCGCTCCTGATAGGTTCGACCTTTCTCAGGAGCATCGGAGATACGTTCCAATGCTGTCCGTCATCGGTGATGACGGTGACCGTCTTTCGATTATATCGGGTCAACATTCCGGACACAGGGGGACGGCCCGCGGGCTCAAAGGTCACACGATCGCCAATCTTGAACTCCATCATTCTCCCATGCGCCCGCATCTGGTTTAAAAAGCGAAGCCGCTCCACGATCCGATGATTGAGGTCAACCAGCTCTGCTTCGGTTAGTTCGTCAATGTCGATCTTCATATTACCACCTCCCCGATTCGGATCACCCTCTATAACGATCCTATCTGGATCAATTTGAATTAAAACACAATGAACCTGATCCAAAATCCCCCCTTACCCCCCTTTTTCAAAGGGGGAAGTCCGGGGTCAATGGATAAACTTACGCTGTTACATAATTTCAACTTCCTCTAAGATACGCTCCCTGGTCTCAATCGGAGCGTTACTCTTTCTGGCCTTTTCTACAATCTCCTTGCCCATTAAGGCGGCTCCGAGGGCCCCGGTGAGCAGAGGTTCCTCGGGAACCAAAACCTCCTGTCCCAATTGTTCCGAAAGAGCTTTAAGCAACCCTTTGTTCTTTCCTCCGCCACCGGTTACCACCAAGGCTTTCTCCACTCTCAGCCGGTTGACCATCCGGCATATCCTGTCCGCAAGCGATTGATGAACACCTGCCAGAAGATCCGCAACGGGGACTCCTTCTGCCAGACTCGATGCTACCTCCTGTTGTGCCCATATCGTACAGATGTTGCTGATCTTCGCAGGATTCCTGCTTTGAAGAGAGAGCTCCCCGACATGATCCAGGGAAACACCGAGGGTACCAGCAATTACCTCGATAAATCGGCCGCTGCCCGCCGCACACTTATCATTCATTACAAAATCAATGACCTTTCCTGAAGCATCGATCTTTATCCCCTTCACATCCTGACCACCGATATCGATGATCGTCCTGGCCTCGGGAAAGAGGTGGACAATCCCCTTTGCATGACAGGTGATCTCGGTGAACTGTTTGTCAGAAAAAGGGACATTGATTCTACCGTAGCCTGTGGAAATAATATAAGTGATTTTTGGAAAAGAGAGAGAGGCCTTCTTCAGCGCCTCTTCCATGACCCTATTGGCCAGGCGGCGTTGCTCCGGTCCCGTGGGTCCGATGATCGAAGCAATGATCCCTCTGTTCAGGATCACTGCCTTCGTCATCGTAGAACCAATATCAATGCCTGCAAAGTAGGAAGTCAATGTCACCTTTCAGTCAGTTAGTCTTATCGTCCGATCGTCTTATCGTTAATGAGTTTCTTTGTTCTAAACGAAATGACGATACGACTATATGACTAAAAGACTAATGATCCATCAGGCGGCCTTGTTCATTCGAACCGACTCCAGAGTTTCGATGAAAGCGTCAATTTTGTTTCTCGTATCGACCTCTGAATAGGAGGTGATGTCGATGATATCGCTTTCCAGAACCAAGGAGGGCAGTTCCCTGTAACCCTTCTCCTTCTTTCCGTCTTTGCCGATCACATAGACAGGAATGGGTTTATAAATTTTTGACAGTTGATGCAACTGCCAGATGAGGCCCACATGCCAGGTTCGGCATGAAAATGCCTCATGCATGACGACACCATCGATCTTGTATTCCTCGATTCTGTTGATCAATCGTTCCACGTCGGGTTCGGATCCCGGTCTCTTCCTCGCTCTGTCATACCAGAAGGTCCAGTATCCGAGCCACCTCCACGCTAAGTGTTCAATAGGATCTTTCGTCTCCGGAAGATCCATCTCATGGAGAGGTGCAACCATCCGGTAGGTGGTTTCCGCGGGAAAGGAGGCCCCTTTGCTATTGAAATAATTGAAATCGTTTAAAGCATACCAGGCGGGCAACCCGCCTCCCCACATCAGCCTGTATTTCTCGTTTTCAACCTCGCCCTCTCCTCTGGCAATCTTCTCTTCCAATTCCTTCTTAAGGTCCACAAAGAAATCATAAGCCTTCTGGGTCGCCATCATAAAGTTGATGGGCACCATGGTATTCATGGCATCGCCTGTCCCCATAGGGCAAGGTACAGCTTTTCGAAGATCGTAGGTCTCTTCGATCAGGTTCCATGTTCGATCGCTTAAACCCACCAGCTCTCTCAGCCGATCATAATCCATCTTCTTTTTCGTCTGCTCTTCGAGGAAGGCCACCAGCCCGCGCAACTGTTTGACGATATATTGATGGTAATAGCCCAGGACTTCCCGGTGGTCACGATTCACCTGATAAAGGGGATAGGGAAGATCGATGTTATAGATGGGCACATCCGGCATGAATTGCTGGGAGGCCTGATACCACTTCGATCGCGGATCGCAGAGGATCTGACCGCTGGAGATCATGAAATCAGGCCTGACCTGCCCGCCCCAGGGAGCATCCGGGGGCATCTGCCCCAGTTCTTCCCTCCACTGATCGAAACCGATTCCGCAGAGGGCATAGGTGCATAAGGAACGGGAGAGGCCGAGTGATTCCGCTCTTTGGAGGAACCGCTCCGCATCTCTCTTTGCGCCGCAGATGCCGGCAAAGTTCTCTGTCCACACCGGCACCACATCGAGGGCCCTGAAGATCTCTTCGTGATGGCAGACGATGAAGGTATAGGCCACTTTCTGTTTTCCCTCAGCCTTGGCTTGAAGGGTTCCGGTGATGAACTCCTTTACCATAGGGCCAATAGAAGCCGCCGCTTTTGTGGCTGTCGTCCTCTTCTTCGGTTTCGCCTCTTTCTGCTCCTCAGCCATGATTGAACCTCCCTTATTTAAAAAAAGGTTTTAGGCAAGGGTTAGGGCAAAGACGCCCGTTTAGTAGTTGGGTAAGGTCATCAGCCTTAACCTTTTGACTTTGCCAAAACTGGCTTCCTAACCATCACCTTATCCCCCGGATTTTACGTTACCCAATCATCTCCAAAAAGGCCTGGACTCTGGTTCTGAGTTGCCCCATCGTCCCCGCTGAATAGATGTCCTCCAGATGAAGCAGGGGAAGGTTGAGCGACTGGTAGTAAGCCTTTCTCGCAGGAACCTCAAAGCCGAAAGGATCACAATACTTATAGACATAGAGGATTGCTCCATCCGCCTTGAACTCTCTCGCGTAGGTTCCGATATCTCCAAACCGGTTGGCGATATCTCCCTCAAACGTGCCTGCTTTGTTCGCCCTGTAGGTTTTCGGGCAATTGACCTTCCCAAGATATCGGCGGCTGAGCGCCTCGATGGAATCTCCTCCCACATCCGTCTTCGGAAGATGATCCCTCGCTCCGTTACAGATGGTGTCAGCCACCACATTGCCTCCTAATTCTTCCACGAGTTTGATCAATTCGATATTATCAAGACAGGCGCCGTCAATGAAAATCCTTGGCCCTTTTTTGAGGAGAGAATTCTTTCTTCCCTTCACCCCTGTCAGAACCTGGTCGAACAGGTCATTCGATTCCTCGATGGGCAGGCTCGATCCGGCCGTGAGGGTCATCGTCAATTCGGTTCCCGAGATGAGGGGGGGGGCAGTCTTTCTCAATTCATAGAGGGCTCTCACCTTATCCCTGTTTTCATTATGGACCCGGATGGCTTGCCTAAGATCCTCTTCGGTAATCGCCTTTCCGGTAAACTTTTCCAGACTCTTTTTAAACGCGCCTAACTCCGAATCAAAGAACTCAAAAGACGATTCGTCGCAGACGCTCGGGATATTGACAAAATGAAAATAGGAGAAAGGCAGTCCATAACTCCAGGCGCTGAAACTCCGCACCATGCTGTCACAGCCATGTGGGATCACCATGCCGGAGAGAAAGTCGTATTTCCCTTTTACCGAAAGGTCGAAGATACTGCGGTAGTATGGACATACGATCGTTTCGAGGAGTGTATCTCCCCGTGTAATAGGCTCATGGACGCTTCCTCTCACCCGAAAAGGGATGCACCCGGAGGCAGTAATGATTTCAAGGGGAACAAGGGAACAGGCATAGCCGATGAATTGTTTTCCTTCACCTTTCAGTTCCTTCGCCCTGAGCCCGTAATTGTTATAATAATTTTTTACGATGTCGGAAATAGTACTCTGTTTGTCACCCATCGACCTTCTCCTTTTTACAATCCCCAGGGATGTGAAAAATCTTACATTCTATCGAAGAGCAATATACCTCATTGGGTAATTTGTTTCAATCTTGTATTGTTAAACTCTCCCGGGCGATGAGCGCGGCTCCCAAGGCCGCTATCATATGGGGATTGGGCGGGACAAGAATATCGTGTCCTCTGATTTCTTTTACCGCTCGTATCAAGCCTATGTCTCTGGCTCCGCCTCCAACCATAGCCACATCCTGCTCCACACCTAATCTCTCAGCCAGGCTGTTGATCTGGGCTGCCAGGGCTCTGTGCAAACCTGCCAGAAGGTCTTCTTTTGCAACTTCTTGTGAGAGCCGGGAGATTGCCTCCGTTTCCGCAAAAACGGCGCATCCGGTGTTAAACTCGACTCTCTTATTTGATTTTAAAGATAACTCGCCAATCTCATCCACTTTGACCTGAAGAACCCTGGCAATGACCTGAAGAATCCTGCCGCTTCCTCCCGCACATTTACCGCTCAATATAAAACTGTGCACGTTTCCATGACCATCCGTGCGGAGGACCTTTGTGTAGAGGTCCCCTATATCAATGGCGGTTCTCGCGGAAGGCAGGAGAGAAGAAACGCCCTTCGCAAAGCAGACGATATCCGATTTGATTTCATCTGCGAAGATGACCAGCTTGGACCCATATCCTGTTGCGACCGTCCTTGAGATATCATCTACTGACCTCTCTGCCTGAGAAAGTAACTCCTCTCTTATCTTCTCGGCTGTCAGCTTGAAATCTCCTCCGGAGGCGCACTCAAACGATCCTAACGATCCCTGATCACCGAGGATAACCCCTTTGGATTGCGCTGAACCAATATCGATCCCCAATACGAAAGACATACACCCCTTTCAAACATAACGAATAACGGTGAATTCATCGAATGATTTGCCAAATTCGGTGTCATTCGCGCCATTCATATATATAAATAACACAAATTCCAACTCCCCCCAAACGAATAAAAAAGGCGAACCGTGGTTCTTTCCGGTTCGCCTTCTATCTTCCATTTTCTACCTTCTACTTTCTATTTAATCTTAAACGCTTCTTCCATTCCAATATATTTCTTTCTCAACTTCGGCTTCTCAATCTTTCCTGTGGGATTACGGGGAACGTCGCCGAAGAAGATCTTGCGGGGCCGTTTATATTTCGGAAACACCTCACAAAATTTCAAAACCCCTTCCTCCGTCAGGGTTTTTCCAGGCACCACCTCTACAATCACACCAACGACTTCTCCCAGGCGCTCATCCGGCAAACCAATGGCGGCCACATCCTTGACGCCCGGCAGGGTGTGGAGAAAGTCTTCCACTTCCACGGGAAAGACATTTTCGCCTCCGCAGATGATGAGGTCTTTCTTTCGATCGACCAAGTAGATGAAGTCATCTTCATCCACCCTTCCCATATCGCCGGTGTAAAGCCATCCATTCCTGAGCGCCTTCGCGGTGGCCTCGGGGTTTTTATAATATTCCCTCATCACGCCGTCTCCGCGCACGACCAGTTCTCCCACATCGCCCTTCTTCACATCGTTGCCTTCCTCATCCACAATTCGAGTCTCCCAGTTGAATCCCGGGAGGCCGATGGCTCCGACCTTGTGTTCATTCTCGATTCCGAGATGGACGCAGCCCGGCCCTGATGATTCGCTCAAGCCATAGTTTGTGTCGTAAGCCATCTTGGGGAAATATTCCTTCCAGTGCTGGACCAGGACAGGAGGAATGGGTTGCGCTCCCATATGCATGAGCCTCCACTGTTGGAGGTTATAATTCTTGAGCTTAATCTCGCCGCTGCCGATCTTTAAGAGGATGTCCTGGGCCCAGGGGACCAATAGGAAAATGACCGTGGCTTTCTCTTCGCTGATCGCCTCAAGAACCCATTCAGGCTGGATTCCCTTTAAGATAATTCCTTTACCGCCCACGATGAAACTACCGAACCAGTGCATCTTGGCACCGGTATGATAGAGCGGAGGGATGAGAATAAAACTATCATTCTTAGTCTGATAATGATGATGATTCTCGGTGATACAGGCGCAGACCATATTCTTATGGGTTAAGAGAATGGGTTTGGGTTGGCCTGTGGTGCCGGAGGTAAAGTAGAGACCGGCGGGATCATCGTAATGAATCGGAGTCCGGGCGGCAGTGGAAGGAGCCTTATCCATCAGTTTTTCAAAAGGCTCCGCATAGCTGGGCAACTCTTTTCCGGTGAAAATGTAGTCTTTCACCGTCGGCAGCTCATCCTTGATGCCGGTCATGCGATCAACGAATTCCTCTCCAAAGACCATCGCTTGGGGTTCGGCCACTCCGCAACAGTATTTAATATCGTCACCTGAAAAACGAAAGTTGAGAGGTACGGCCCACGCTCCAGTGCGGAGGATTCCAAAATAGGCGATGAGCCATTCGAGGGAGTTCATCATGAGATGGACCACCTTTTCGCCCTTCTTAATTCCCTTTTGTGTCAGGACATTGGCAAAACGGTTGGCTTGCTCATCGAACTGTTTCCAGGTGATCTCTCTTCTCTTGCCCTCGGCTGGCGTCCTTTCAATGAGAGCCACATCATTGGGATAGAGCCTCGCATTTCTCGCAAGAATCTCTCCGATATGGATATCCAATTGCCCCATAAAAAACCCCCCTCTAAAAAGGCGTGAATCGTGTCGGTGATTCGTGACTCGTGAAAAAACTTCCGTGCAATATTTCACAATACATATAAAATAAAAACTCCCCCTCGGTTTTTCCCTCTCCCCGCGGAGACTGTGTCGTAATATGAAAAAACCCCATTTTTGAAAAGGGGGAGAGGCGGTCGGGTGGAAAAGGTTTAGGGCGGTTACCTCTAGCCGTTCGGATTCAGACGTGCCAAGCATATGAAAACATTCGATTTTATACAAGTGACAATTTCCCATCATCTAAAAGACCCGCATCCTAAAACTTTGGAACCTGACTGCCTCTTCCCCTTTACTCGCGATTGCGACACAGTCTCGCGGGGGAGAGGGCGGGGTGAGGGGGAATCGATTACAGCCAGCGTTTACGCCGTTTGTAGGCCTTCACATCCTTGTACGATTTGAGCGCCCCAGAACTCGCCGTTCCCAGATAAAATTCCTTCACATCAGGATTCTCTCTCAGCTTATCGGCGGCTTCCTCCATCATAATCTTACCATTCTCCATCACATACCCATAGGTGGCGATCTGAAGGGCCATGTTGGCATTCTGTTCCACCAGCATGATCGTCGTTCCCTGCTCTTCATTGATCCTCTTGATGATCTCAAAAATCTC
>Ga0194119_10005218_pt1 | contig 19501 bp, 26 predicted proteins | sample TA2MahC100mmetaG_FD_148620 | JGI IMG/M metagenome (GOLD analysis project Ga0194119, IMG submission 148620) | Freshwater microbial communities from Lake Tanganyika, Tanzania - TA2015018 Mahale Deep Cast 100m | ecosystem: Environmental > Aquatic > Freshwater > Lake | place: Tanzania: Lake...
CCGATGACTTACACCCTCACCACCCCGCTCTACTACGTCAACGACAAGCCGCATCTGGGCAGCGCCTACACCACGCTGGCCTGCGATGCCTTGGCGCGGTTTCAGCGGCTGAAGGGTGAACCGGTGCTGTTCATCACCGGTTGCGATGAGCACGGTCAGAAGATTCAACGCACCGCCGAAGCGGCTGGACTCAGCCCCCAGGCCCACTGCGATGGCGTCAGCGCCCAATACAGCGAGCTCTGGGAGCGCTGGCAGATCAGCAACAACCGCCTGATCCGCACCACCGATCCGCGCCACCGCCAGATCGTGGAGCAGTTTTTTGCGCGGGTGGAGGCCAACGGCGACATCGTGGAAGGGCGCCAGCAGGGCTGGTATTGCGTGGCTTGCGAGGAGTTCAAAGACGATCCCCACGAAGCGCAGGACCCCGAGTGCCCCACCCACAAACGACCGCTGGAATGGCGTGATGAGCTGAACCTCTTTTTTCGGCTCTCGCGCTACCAGGAGCAGATCGAGGCGCTGATCGCCCAGCCCGGTTTCATCCAGCCCGCCAGCCGCCGCAACGAGGTGGAGAACTTCGTGAAGCAGGGACTGCGCGATTTCTCGATCTCCCGCGTGAACCTCCCCTGGGGCATCCCCGTGCCCGGCCATGAGGGGCACACCTTTTATGTGTGGTTCGATGCGCTGCTCGGCTACATCACCGCCCTGCTCGAGGCCAGCGACGCACCGGATCTCGATATTGTCCTCAGCCGGGGCTGGCCCGCTTCGGTGCATGTGATCGGCAAGGACATCCTGCGCTTCCACGCCGTGTACTGGCCGGCGATGTTGCTCTCGGCCGGCCTGCCCCTACCGGCCAAGGTGTTTGGCCACGGATTCCTCACCCGCGAGGGCCAGAAGATGGGCAAGTCCCTGGGCAACGTGCTCGATCCAGCGGAGCTGCTCGAGCGTTGCGGCCGCGATGCCGTGCGTTGGTATCTGCTGCGCGATATCCCCTTCGGCGACGACGGCGACTTCCAGCAGCAACGCTTCACTGATCTGGTGAACAACGATCTGGCCAACACGATCGGCAACCTGCTCAACCGCACCAGCTCGATGGCTCGCCGCTGGTTTGAGGAGTGCGTGCCTCCGGCCAGCGCTGCCCGCGCTGGCTCCCATCCGCTCGCCCAGGCCGCTGAAACGGCCCGCACCACGGTGCTCTCTGCCCTTGAGCAACTCGAGTTCCGCTCCGCCGCTGAAGCCACGCTGCAGCTGGCGATCGCCGCCAATGGCTTCCTCAATGAACAGGCTCCCTGGAGCCGCATGAAGCAGGAGGGCACGCGCGAGCAGGTGGCCGACGACCTCTACGCCGTGCTCGAAGCCGCCCGGATCGTGGCGTTGTTGATGGCTCCACTCCTGCCGGATCTCAGTGAGCGGATGCTTGTGCAACTGGGTCAGAGCGTTCCCCAGTCGGGAGCCGATGCAGCTGTGGATGGCGCCTGGCTGCAACAACTCGCCTGGGGCGGGCTTGTGGCCGGAGCAGCGTTGCCGGAGCCATCGCCAGTGATGGCGCGGCTCGAGCTGGACGATCCCCTGTGAGCAACGGCTTGGTGAAGCGTGTGGCGCCCGCCGCAGCGGCGGCGCTGGTGTTGGTGGGCTGTGCGAGCAAGCCGCGTGTTCCGCCTCCGGCGGAGCCGTTTGTGTTCAAGTCGCTGGATCTGGAACAGCAAGACGCCAAGGGCCGTGCCGCCTGGGAGCTGCGTAGCCCAGAAGCCCGCTACGACATCACCCGCCAGGTGGCGCAGGCCCGCCAGCCCCGCGGAACGATCTTCAAGCGCGGCAAGGCGAACATCAGCTTGAGTGCCCGCAGCGCCACGGTGATCGGCGATGGCCAGGCGATTCAGCTGGAAGGTGACGTGTTGATCACCCTGCTCGGCAAGAACCCGGTGCGGATCACAGGTCAACAGGCCCGCTGGATCCCCTCGCGCTCGCTGATGTTGATCGATCGGCAGCCCGTTGCCCTGGATCGCCGCTCACGCCTCAGCGCCCAGCTGGCCACCTACTACCTCGACCGCGATCTTGTGGAACTGCGCGGCCAGCCGCTGTTGGAGCAGTGGGACGGCAAGGCCGCCAAGAAGCGCACGCCAGCCTCAGCGCCGCTGCGGGTGCAAACCGCCGCCGTGGATTGGCGGCCCGAGCAGGGCGATCTCAGGGCACCCGAGCTGGTGCGCGGAACGCGCCGCGAGAAGGGTTCGCTCATGAACCTCACGGCTAAAGCCCTGCAGGGCAACCTGCGCGCCGGCTTCGTCGACCTCCTCGCACCGGTGCAGGTGCGTGATCCCAAGCGCAACGGCTGGCTCAACGCCCAGCAAACCCGCTGGCTGATCAACGACCAACGGCTCAGCAGCGATCAGCCCTTCCAGGGGGCGTTCAAGAAGATGCAGGGGCAGGGCGAGCGCTTCAGCGTGAATCTCGCCACCAGCACCGTGTTCATCCCCCAGGGCTGCGCCCTGCGCCAGCCGGGTGAGCAGCTTAATGCCGAGCGCTGCCAATGGAACTGGCCCACGGGTCGCTTTGAAGCCCAAGGCAACGTGGAGCTGCGCCGCAAGAGCAACAAACAGATCACCCGCGCCAGTCAGTTGCGGGGCACGATCGGCAACGACGGTACCGCGGTGTTCACGTCCCCCGGCTCACGGGTGAACTCCCAATTCACCCTGCCGCCGAAGCAGAAGGGTCAACCGAAGCCGGCTCGCTCCACCCCTGCAGTGCGCTTCTGAGCTTGAGGCTCCAACCCTCGAGCCAGGCCTCATCGCTGCGGCTGAAGCAACGCGGCGACCATCCCGCCAACAGCACCACCCCTTCGCTGCCGATCGGCTGCACGATCAGCGCCGGAATGCCTTCGGGCAGGGCTTTGAATTCGTCCCGGCCGGGATAGAGCTTCAGGTTCACCAGCCCGATCGCCTTCTCGGTGGCCCAGGCCCGCTCGGTGATCGCACCCGGCACAAAGCTCCCAGGGCCGAGCACACCCCGCTGCAGCACAGTGCGGCCCCGCCAGAAGAGCAACACCGTGGCGGCTGGGGTGGCGGTGAGCAGCATCTGGCTACCCCAGGCCAACTCCTGGCGCACGGGTTCCGGTAGATCCTCTGCCAGCTGCAGGCCCTGCTCGCCCTCCAAGTCCACCCGTTCCGGCGCCAACGGTGTGGCCCGTGTCCAGAGGATCGACACGAGCATCAAGCCCACCGCCAGAAAACTGGCCAACACGCCGGCGCGTTCCAGGGCGGGCGACAGCTCCGGCGCCGTGAGCTGGTTCACCACACACAGTCCAAGGCCGGTGATCCCGGCACCCAGGCAGAGGCGGGCGGCGAGACCCATTGCGGCATCAGCTGAGCTGGTGTGCACCCTCTCACAACCGCCGGATCCAGCGTTGGCGCCGGGGGCAATGGACGCTGCAATGGAGCCATCGCCGAGCGCAAACCGTTCCATGGGCCAGCCGGATCCGAGCCCGATCAGCACAGCGGCCCAGGCCTTCGCGGCCGTGGCTCTGGCGGCCGTGGCCTGCGATGGCGAGCTCGCGACCCTCGAAGCGCGCAGCCTGCGGCAGCAGCTGGAATACCGCCAGCCCTTCTGTGAGCTGGGCGATCAGGCCATGGGCGCCTTGCTCGACAACCTGCTTCAGCTGCTGCGCATGCAGGGCTGGGATGCGCTGGTGGCCCAGGCCGCACCGCTGCTCAACAGCCAACAGGCCGAAACCGCCCTGGCCGTGGCCGCCGCTCTCACCCAGGCCGATCACGTGGAATCCAGCGCCGAGGTGACCTTTCTGCACACCCTCAGCGACGCGCTGGCCGTGGAGCCGGAGCGGGCCCGCGTGATTCTTGAGGTGGTGGCCATCCTCAACCGCGACAGCCTGGCCAGCTGACGGCAGACTGTGTCGATCCGATCGACTGCTTCCGTGGGGCCCGTACTTCGCGCTCGTCTGTGGGCTGCTCTGATGAGTGCCGTGCTGTTGGTGGCCGGCCTCACCCTGCCTGCAGCGGCCTGGGCCTCCGGCCTGGCTGAGTTCCCCGCCGAGCTGCCCGCCAGCCACGTGCTCGATCAGGCCGATCTGCTCAGCCGTTCGGCCGATACCGAACTCGATCGCCGCTTGCAGGAGTTCGGCGGTGATCACATCGATGCCCGCCTGATCACGCTGCGCCGCCTTGATTACGGCCTCAGCCTTGATGCCCTCGGCGAACAGCTCCTGGAGCGTTGGAGCGCGCAACAGGGCGACAGCGGCCTGCTGCTGCTGTTGATCGAATCCCAGAACAACAGCGCCGCTGTTGTGGCTTCAGCGGATCTGAGCGGCCAGCTGCCTTCTGAGCTGCTCTCGAGCACCGCCATCAGCACCATGGGCCTCCCCCTGCGTGAAGGCGCCCGCTACCGCCAGGCCAGCCTCGATGCCCTCGATCGCCTGGCAGTGGTGCTTGATGGCGGTGAAGATCCAGGTCCGCCGCAGCTGGCAGAGCGCTTGCCGCTTGAAACGAATATCCCCACCCGTGAGGAAACGCAGTCCAGCAATGCCTTCCTTTGGGTTGTGGTGTTGCTGGTGGTTGGCACACTGGTGCCGATGATCACTTGGTGGGTCTTCTCCCGCTGAACCGGCCATGGGGTTGACCGACTGGATGGGCGCCTTTGATCGCGCCAGCAATAGCGACCTGAGCCTGAATCTCGAGCGCGCCTACGAAGCCGCGCTGTTGATCCAGAGCCTGGAGCTCGAGTACTACAACGACCGGCCCGTGCGGCCTGAGCTGCAGCTGAGCATCCCCAAGCAGGCGCAGGCCCAGATGCTGCGCCGCTTCCGGGCGGCGTTGCAGGTGTGCCAGGAGGTGGTGCCCGGCCTGCAGAGCCACCGCAGCGAACTCGACAGCCAGGAGCTGCGCCAGCTGCAGCTGATCCAGTCGGTGTTGTCGCGCTACGAGCGCCGCAACGCCAGCACCAGCCTCTCCCGCAGTCCTGAGCTGCTCCCCCGCAGCCTCCTGGGAGTGTTCGACGGCGTGCGCCGCCAGCTCGATCCCGCCGCCGAAACGGCGATGCTCGAGGGCTTCCGGCGCCGGCGCAGCTCCACGCTTGTTTCGCTGAGGATCTTCCTGCTGTTGATCCTGGTTCCGTTGATCGTCCAGCAGACCTCCCGCAGCCTGGTGATCTCACCGCTGTTGGATCGCTTCGCGCCCGACATCCCCTTCCTCAGCTACACGAAGCCGCACCTTCAGGAGAAAGCGGTGAACAAGCTGCGGATCTATCAGCAGGAGCTGGAATTTGAGGCGCTGCTCGAGGGCAAAACACCACCGACGCGCGAAGAAATCCAGACGGCCCTGATGAGCCGCGCCAGCGAACTCAAGGAGGAAGCCGATGGCGAAAGCCTCGAAGCCACCAAAAACGTGCTCGCCGACCTGGCAGCCCTGGTGGGCTTCACCCTGGTGTGTGTGTTCGGTCAGCGCGACCTGCAGGTGTTGCGCGGGTTCCTCGATGAGGCGGTGTATGGCCTGAGCGACAGCGCCAAAGCCTTCGCGATCATCCTGTTCACCGACATCTTCGTGGGCTTCCACAGCCCCGAGGGCTGGACGGTGCTGCTCGATGGCGTTGCCCACCACCTGGGCTTGCCGGCGGAGGAGAACTTCATCCTGTTGTTCATCGCCACCTTCCCGGTGGTGCTCGCCACGATCTTCAAGTACTGGATCTTCCGCTACCTCAACCGCGTTTCGCCTTCTGCCGTTGCCACCCTGCGTGGCATGGATGGTGGTTGAACCCCGGCTTGAGCTGCCTGAGCGCGGACTGATCCTGGTGAGCGGCCCCAGCCGGGGCGGCAAAAGCGCGTGGGCCGAGCATTTGGCCCACCGCTGGCAGGCCCCGGTGCTCTATCTCGCCACCGGGCCCGCGGCTGGCAGTGATCCGGGCTGGACCGAGCGGGTGGCCCTGCATCAGCAGCGGCGGCCCGATGGCTGGAGTGCTTTTGAGGTGGGAGCGGATCTCAGCGAGCAGCTGCAGGCCTTGGCGTCTGAGTCCGCTCCTGCCCCACTGCTGTTGATCGATTCCCTCGGCACCTGGCTGGCCTGGCATCTCGACGACACGGCTGAGCAATGGATGGCGCGCTGTGATCAGTTGCTCCAGGCCCTGCTCGTTCAGCGCGGACCTGTGGTGCTCGTGGTGGAGGAGACCGGCTGGGGCGTGGTGCCGGCCACCGCCGTGGGCGGCTTGTTCCGCGATCGGCTCGGTGCGCTGCAGCAGGTGCTGATGCGGCACTGCCACAGCGCCTGGCTGGTGGTGGCGGGGCGGGCGCTCAATCTGATGGAGCACAGCTTTCCCGTTCCCCCCAGCTAGCAATGCCCCGCCTGGTGCTCTACCAGCCCGAAATTCCGCCCAACACCGGCAATGTGGCCCGCACCTGCGCCGCCACCTGCACGGAGTTACACCTGATTGAACCGCTGGGCTTCGAGATCAGCGACCGCACCCTCAAGCGCGCCGGGCTCGACTATTGGCCTTGGGTGCAGCTGCATCGTCACCCGGACTGGGACGCCTTTCGTGCCCATCAGCTGACCGAGGGGGGGCGTTTGCTGGCGCTGAGCCGCAATGGCAGCCAGCCCTACACGCAGCTTCGCTACCGAAGCGACGACTGGCTGCTGTTCGGCCGTGAAACCAGCGGTTTGCCCGCTGAGGTGGTGGCTCAGGCCGATGGCTGCCTGGCGATCCCCATGCCCGGCGCGATTGAGCACGGCGGTGGCGTGCGCAGCCTCAACCTCGCCACGGCCGCCGGTGTGGTGCTGTTTGAGGCCCTGCGTCAGCTGAATGCAGACAACTGAGATCGCCCGCTAGCACAGCTTTTTATCCTTTGGTCAACCAAAAGAGTGACCACGCACACTTGCGCGGATGTGTTCGAGCCGTTACTCTCCCCGCAGCTCCCGGATGTTGGCTTCTCCGACGGGCTTTGACCTTTGGCCAATGTTGCATGAAGCCTTATCAGTTCTTATTGACGACCATTGCCAGTACGAGCGCCATTGGCGTCGCTGGCAGTGTTGTCATTCCGTCACTGGCTGATTCGCGCCCTCAATATTCCGCTTCCTCCTCCCCGATCAACAGCTCTGATCAGCTCCTGATCGCAGCCCTCCCCGCCAGCACTGATCGGCTTTGGGTGAAGGTGCGCAAGTCGATCACGATCGAAGAGCTGGCCGATCAGCTGGCCCAGGACGAAACCAAGCTCGCCAACCTGAACGACGTCAATGAAGATCACCTCTTCATTAGCGGTGACTGGTTGGTGTTGCCGAGCCAGAGCAGCAAAAAGGTGAAGCAGCTGGCCGCGATCGACACCAGCGATCTGCGCCGCACGCCACCACTGGCCGCTCCTCCGGAGCCTCAGGAATCACCTCGGATTCGATTTGGCGACAGCCTCGCCAAGATCGCCAGCCGCTACAACCTCAGCATTGGCGAGCTGTTGCGCCTGAACCCGGGTCTGCAGGCAGCCCGTCTTGTGGTGGGCACCCAGATCCGCGTGGCCAACTCCAGCCCTGGCCGCAGCCGCATGGTTCTTGGCCTGAAGCCCTCGGCTTCCGGTGGTCTGAGCTGGCCTGATCAGCCTGATTTCGGCCTGGGTGGCAGCGATCCTGCAGCCGAGTTTTCCGATACCGGCTGGATCTGGCCCACCAAGGGCATCTTTACTTCGGGTTACGGCTGGCGCTGGGGCCGGATGCACAAGGGCATCGATGTGGCCAACAACGTAGGCACCCCCATCGTGGCCTCCCGTGCCGGCGAAGTGGTGACGGCCGGCTGGGATGACGGCGGCTACGGCTACCTGGTGGAGCTGCGCCATCCCGACGGCTCCCGCAGCCGCTACGCCCACAACAGCCGCATCCTGGTGCGCGTGGGACAAGTGGTGGCCCAGGGCACCGTGATCTCCCAGATGGGCAGCACGGGGCGCAGCACTGGCCCTCACTTGCACTTTGAGATCCTTCCCGCTGGCCGTGGTGCGATGAACCCCCTCCAGTTCTTGCCCTCGCGCGCCTGAACCCCCAGCAACACAGGGATTCGGGGGGACGATCCTCTACAATTCACTCACCGCGGCTCGGTAGCTCAGCTGGTTAGAGCGTGGGATTCATAACCCCAAGGTCGGGAGTTCAAGTCTCCCCCGAGCCATTCGTTTGTGCCCTGCTTCGGCGGGGCTTTTTGCTGTCTGGGCCTGGGTTTTCGGGGATTCCACAACTGGGACCAGTGTGCGCCACTTGTGACAACTTGAGGCTGCTTGTAGCCAAAACGTGCAAAGTGCTTTGCACGTTTTTGGGGAACACTCGCTGGGTCCCGTCGCTCTCGGATCCCATGCGTGAGACAGCTTCACCAAGCCTGCCGTTCTGGGATCAGTGCGTTCAGGAGCTCAAGGTGCGGCGGTCGCGCTTCCGCATTCGGAGGCACCCCGGCAGCCCTTTCATCTATGTGCGCGAGATGGTGGCTGGACGCAAGCTCGGTGAGTTCTCGCTCAAGCCGAAGCGCTGGTGCATTCGAGACGACATCGAGGAAGCACGCGATCTCTGCATCCAGGGCCACCGGCAAGGCAGTTGGCCTGCCCCGCAGGCTCCGATAACAGTGGCGACAGGTCCTGGTTGGTCTGAGATGGCAGAGGCCTGCATTGCCGATATCAAGCTCCGGATCTGTAAAGAGTGCAGCCGGTCCCACGCCATCAACGATCTGCGCAAACGGATTGCTTACTTCAAAGGTCCCGTCGAAGCCAAGCGCCTTCAGGCGTGGGTCTTGGAACACGACCCACGCCTCCAGCTCAAAAGCTTCAATCGGCGGATCGAGACGCTCTGCCAGATCCACCGGAGTGGCCAGATGGACCTGACTGCTGAGCTGCAACGCCTTCGAGACATGCGCCCCAAGGGAGCTGCCGAGAAGATCCGCAAGGCATCCTCGATGCGGGTGCGGGTGATTCCGACTGATGAGGACCTGCAGCACTGGCTGGACCGCCTTGAGCCGTTTCACCAATGGGTGTTCGGCTGCATCGCCACCTACGGCCTCCGTCCCCACGAGCTCTGGCACGCCGAGGGCATCGACAGGCAGGGCTGGATCAGCATCCCCGGCGACATGAAGACCAAGACCGTCGAGCATTTCGCACCGCCGGTGCCGGAGGCCTGGGTGGAGCGCTACGGCCTGCGGGCGAACTGGGAGCAGTTCCACGGCCAGCTCAATGCCCGCTGGAAGGTGCGCTTCGCGGAAGTGTCCGGCGTGAAGATCGCTGTGAACAATGTGGCTGTCTCCAACTCTCTCTACAAGGAGTTTCAGCGGAAGGGCCTTCAGAAGCTTTGGGCCCCTGTGGCCGACGGTGACGGCATGGACTGGGTGCGTCCTTATGACCTCAGGCATGCCTACGCGATTCGCTGCGCCACCTCAGCCGAAACCACTGATGCCTTTGATGACGAAATGGCCTGCTGGATGGGTCATGGGCTGGATGTACACCGCCGAATTTACCTGCGCTGGTTGAGCTCAAGCCGCCGCAAGGAGTCGCTGCAGCGCCGGCGGAGTGGTGGAGGTGCAGCGGCGAACCGCATCCAGCCGTTTGAGCCACCTGCGGTCGTTGCATCACCATCTGCGCTCCTACCGGAAGGGATCACACCGGAGCTGCTGGAGATGGCCATGAAGTTGAAAGCGGCTGGCCTCGGTTGAGGCCGCGACGGTGAATCAGACCTCCTCCTCCCAGAGCCCCATGCGCTCCAGCCAGGCATCGGACTGCTCAACGCTCCAGCCGTGATCGGCCTCGAGGACCTCGGCGATGGCGAACATCAGGTTGAACGCCCGTTCGTCATAGCCGCCACGGCTGAATGCACTGCGCTGCAGGGCATTGGCGAGTTGGAGGAGTTCGAGCTCCGCGAGCCAGTCGCCCTGCTCAAAGGCGGCAAGGGCATGGTCCTGTTGGTAGGGCAGAACGCGGTGATCTGAGGAGCAGTTGATCCCGCGCCTGAACAGCGAACGGATGAAGGTGGTGAAGCGTTGAAAGAAGAGAAGCAAAGGAGTTGGCGTGAGGCCTCAAAGGGTTCCAACAGCCCTTGCCATGCAGCCTTCACCGATCAGGTGGGCACGCGGCCTCACCGCCAACGCCTGTCAGCACCTCTCAGCGGCTCTCGATGGGGATCGCTGACGGTCGCAGGCGGCTGTCGTCAGCCGATGAAGCGCCCCCGAAGCCGCTCAGCAACAGCGGGGCCATGCCCGCATCAAACGAGAACCGACCGGGACCAATCAGCAAGATCGCGAGGCTGCCCCCCAGGTAGAGCAACACGAGCTCCAACACGTAGATGTTGAAGCCACCCGTGAGGATGTGTTGATAGGCCGCCACAGCCATGGTTGAGGTGAGAGCCAGGGCCCCCAGCGGCGTGAAGAACCCGAGGATCACAAGCCAGCTGCCGATCAACTCCGAGAAACCAGCGGCATAGGCAAAGAACAGCGGAAACGGCAGGTGCAGCGAGGCCACGTAGGTGGAGGCGAACTGCTGGGGATCGGCGAGCTTTTCCTGGCCGTGGTGAATCATCAACAAGCCAATACTCAGGCGAAGCAGCAGCAGCCCCGTGGATGCCAGAAGCCCAGGGCGCTGGAGGTAGCCGAGCGCGGCAGTTGCGAGCGGAGAGGCTTGTTGGCCCGTGGGTTCCAGGGCAGCCCAAGGGACACTGCGGCCCAAAAACCAGAGGGCGATCGTGGCAGCCAGAAAGGCCGTGACCCACTCAACGGGATTGGATAGAGGCATCGCGAAGGCGTGATTGCGACGATCCTGACGGATCTTTTTAAGAAACGTGAAGCAATCCCCCAAGGAGACAGGGCTGAGTCCTGGTTGAGCTTTTCAGGCCTGAACGCGCCGGCTGGCGGCCCCACGGGGCCAGCAAAACTGCCATGATGTAACAAATCCGTTACATCCCTCTCATGAGCCTCGGGGCTGTCTTTCTGGAGTCCGTCGCCAGCGGGGTGATCACGGAGCAGGAGATCGCTTGGGTGACCAAGCAGCAAAGCCGCTTTGCCCGCCACGAAGCAGCCCTGGCCATCCGGCTCGGACGCTTGCTCGATGAAGGGCAGATCAACCTGGGCTGCCGCCTCGCCTGACCTCGCGGCAACTCGCATGACCCAAGACGAAACGCAGCGCTACTGGCTCACCATGCGCAAGGCCATGGAACGGGCTGGCGACACGACAAGCGCCATCTACAAACGCGCCCTGGAGATCTCCCAGGGACGTCCCGATCCCGTCGACACTTCAGGCGAAGCTGAACAGGCTTGATCGGTTGAGCTACTCGGCTGCACTTCTGCTCCTGCGTTGAGGCAAGGCCCAAAGGGGCTCGAGCAGCCCTTGTCCAATGCAGTGGGCTGTCGCCATGACTGTGTACAGCGGGCAGCCAAGGTCCGCTGGATCAAAGGCCCCGGGCGCCGATGGCCCGGGTTTTTGTGGAAGACACCGATCAGCGAGTGCGCCAACCCACCGAATCCCTGCTAGTACTGATGTACGCATGCAGGAGTTTGGTGGTGGCGCTCTCCCGTTCCAGGTCAGCCCGCTCAGTGGCGGCAGCGGTGGAGGCCGCAGGCGACTGCGAGGCCTGGCCTTGTCTCGAGCAGGACGTGCTGCGCCCCAGCCGTAGCCGCAAGGTCTGCATGACCTGCCACTGGTTCAGGCACCACGCCGGAGCGCAGTGCATTCCCCTGCTCACCTGCCAGTTGCACCAGGGACTGCTTGCCCAGGGCGATCACCTGACCAATCGCTGCCAGGGCTGGACCGACGACATGACCCGCCAGCGGGGTTGGGCGCCGGAGGTGGGTTAAAGCGTGTGGGTGCCCAGCGCCCACCAGGGCCAAGGACAGCGAATCCCCTCCAACCCCGCTGAGGCCTGGCTGAGTGACGGCCGCCAGGTGCTCCATTTCAAGCCGGTGATCTGGAGGCGTTCGCAGCAGGAACTCGAGGTCACCAGTGGTGAGTGGCTGAGCGACCAAACCGCGCCGTTACTCAAGCGGCGCCAACGCCTCAGCCGGGAGAAAGCCGTTGAGCTCTGGCGGCAACGCAGGGCTGAGGGCTGGAGACCCTGCGCCCCGCAATGGCAGCCGCCCAAGCCGCCGCAGATGGTGCTTTGGCGCTGAACAACAAGGCCAAAACAACCACGCTGCTCCTGTTCTGCGGGCAAGGCAATGCGTGAAAGAACGGATTGCTCAGCGCGCTCGGCGGAGCGACTCTGTGATCACCAACCCAGGGAGGCGCCACCGATGGCTGATACCCCACCTCAGCACCAGTAGAAGCAACGCTGACTGCAGGCCCCTGCTCCAACAGTCTTCTCCCAACCGTGGGCGGGTCGGCAGTTCGGACACTGACTATGTGCGTCTGAACCGTCGACACTCCGTTTGCACCGCCACAGGTGCCCCAGGAGAACCAACCAACCCACACCTGGATCGTTCGGCCCCAGGTGCCAACGCAAGCAGCTTCGACCAAGGAAAGCCATTGGAATGTTGATTAACCCTTGACCCTCGGGCGTTGCTCGGGGGTTTTTGGTTCGCTGCTATTCAGTGAGCAGCAAAAAGCCCCGGGCCGTAGCCCAGGGCTCTTGATGGCTTGCGCCGTGGTGTGGAGCGTCAGCCCTTCCCAGCCCGCACCTCCCAGAACGCGGCCCCCACGCTGTAACTGGCGACGCCGCTCTGTTGCTCGTAGCTCTGGCGGGCTTTGAGCTGGCACTCGATCTCTTTGCAGTCGATGGAGTAGCTCCACTGCTTGCGGCCGGGGCGCAGGTTGAGCACGAGATCCGGAGTGATCTGGTAGCCGTTGCCGTCTTTTCCGGCAGTCAGGAGTGTGAGCAGATCACCGCGCAGATCCGTCAGGCGTAGTTGTTCGTTCAGTTCTTTCTGCTCATTGGCCAGGAGCTCCTGTTGTCGCCTCACCTCGAGCAGGCGGCCGAGCAGCTGGTGATCGTTTCACTCGAAAAGCGTGGGTTGTCGGTGCCGGCACTGGCAGGGAACCCCAATGCGGTGTGCCTGTTGGTGGGCCAGGCCCAGGTGCTCGAAGGCAAAGGCCCGCTGAGCACTCGTCATCGGGCGGCGCAGGCAGCGTCTTGGCATGCGGTGTTTTGCAGGTACGGCAAGCTCCCCGCGATGCTCTGAATCCTCGTTGCTGCAATTGATTTGTCGGTATGAACAGGCATCACAAACACCTCACGCACCAGTGCGCCGAAAGGTGTAAGCCCACATGTCTGCGCTAGGAGAGCCAATACGCCTCCCATGGCGGCCCTCGGAAGACACACGCATAACCATCAGGCAACTCCCCATAGGGTTTCGGGGGCCTCGGCCAGCGGAGTGCTTACAGCTGCCTCATGGTTCAGAGCTCCTTGCTGCCACCACACTCCTGCCAGGAGCTCAATAATTGAGCCAGTTCGGCTTTCATCGCCACCAACTCCGTTAGGCGCTGATCGATCGATTGGATGCGGGTCTGAATGCTGCTTTTCAGCGCATTGCAGTTGCAATGACCTTGTCGCCGCACCTCGAGGATCCGTTTGAGCTCAGGTAGAGGCACGTCCATCGTTCGGAGAGCACGGATCAGGCCCAATTCCGCCACCACAGCCGTCATCTCAAGCCCTTTTTTGCTGATCTCGGGCGCCTCGAGACGCAGTGAGTCAGGAGCCTGTCCCTGCAGGACCCCGCGTGCCGTTTGGCGATGGAGTGGCTGAGCAGCCTGGCGCTGGTGGCCGTGGATGGCTCCATTGCCTCGATGTGTGCAGCTGGTGGGGGAAATCCCGGGAGCTGTGGGTGGAGCCATCGCACAAGCTGCAGAAGCTGGTCCGGACGTGATCGGGGTGTGGCAGTGGGAACCACAGGTGGAATTGCAGGCGCTGTTGGAGGTGCTCGAACCGATCCGCCCGCTAGATCACCACTGAAGATCTGATCGCCCTTGCGCATCAGGCATCACCTGGGCCATGAGTGAGCGGTGCTCGCTTCACGAGTCAGGAGAGGTCATCACCCCCTGGCCGTCATCACAGCGATGCACGGGGCTGCACTCCTCACACCGCAGCCCACCCAATTTCTCCTCAAGGCCCCAGGCATGACAGCGTTTTCCGTGTTCTTCTGCGATCAGGAGCGCTGCAGCATCCAGCCGGTACGGGCCATGGACTCCGATCACGCCATTGCTCAGGTGCGCAGCCGTGTGCCTGATCTGCGGCGCGTGGCGGTGGTGCCCGATGAACTTCTGGAGGGTGTTGACCCGCAGCAACTGCTGCAGGAGTGGATTCAGGTCGGAGTCTGAGCAGGGTGGCTAAGGGTCAGTTGTTGGCAGACGGTGAGCAGCCAGGATTGCCACACACTTGGGGCGATGGTGCGTTCGGTGGCCCCATCACCGAGCCAGTCAGATCCGCGGGCTTTGCCTCAGTCAAAGGCGCGCGAGGTGGCTGCCTGGGCGATCAAGCCTTGGTAGCGGAGGGCTTCTGCGCTGGCGTTGCCATGGGTTTCTTGCTCGCCGGTGTCGCGGTTGATTTGGCCGCTGGCTTCGCGGCTGAGGTGACCGCTGGCGGCGGGGCGGGCTGTGGTTTGGGGATTGGTTTGGCGTTGGCGCACAAGCTCACCACCATCAGGTCTTCCCCGCCGCGCTCTTTGGATTCCGCGGCGGCATAGGGAAGCCGCCAGCCACTCCAGGCCTGATCACCGGTTCTGATGCTGAGCTTGAGCGTGTCGCAATGCACAGCCACGCTGGCTGTGGGGGCCGATCCATTGGTGGTGGCGGCTGTGTCAGGGCCGCATTTCACGCTGGTGGTGCGGACACCGTCGGCCATCAATTTCCAGCCGGCCCAGTCGTAGCGGCAGGCGCCAAAGGTCTGCCAGCGCGGTGCCTTGAGCGCGTTGAGCTTCTGCAGGAGCGCTTTTTCTTTCTCGCTCAGCCCTGTGGCATCAACAGCTGGCGCTGGTGTGGTGAGCGCAGCGGCGCCAGCATCTGTGCCTGCGGTGGGGGCTGGTTCTTGGCTATTGGTGCTCTCGACTGCCGCCGGAGCCTCCTGGGCGTTGGCAGTGGCCAGCGGAACAGCGCAGAGCGCCAAGGCGGCGATCAGGAGCAGAGGGCTTCGAGCCACGCCCGTTCGCGTCATGGCTGGATCACGGTGGAGAGATCAGAACCACTCGAGCACGGCGTCCTCTTTGCGGTTCACCCGTGCTGCAGGTGTGCGGCGCTCGAACTCCAGACGGATCGAACGCTCCTGCTGACCATCTGCGGCGAAAGCCTTGATCGGATACAGCTGCTCCCCATCGCGGAAGGGCACGTGCACGCGGAAGGTGCCATCGGCCTCCAGTGGAATCTCCTGCTCACCGATCGAGAGGCGGGCGCTGGGTTCAGTGGCGCCGTAAACGATCAGCTCGGCATCGGCCACCAGCCAGAAGGAGCGGGGCCGCACGCTGCCACTGCCGGATTCACTGCGGCCGCTGGCCCAGAGGCCAGCGCCGGAGTCGTTGAGACCGCCGCTGCGAGCTGAATCCTGATCCCACTCGTGCAGCACCTCAGATCCCACCCGCCGGCTGCGCACAGCGCTGGCGGTGGAGAGCTGATAGATCCGCTCATGCTCCACACCGCCGCTCACCACCGGCTCGGCGGCGGCAACAACAGGTGTCTCGAGCGAGAAGGGCACAAAGGCATCGGCCACCACGGCCGTTGGCTCGAGCGCTGGCATCCGCGCCACCGAGGAGGTGGCCAGGGAGAACCAACCGCCGCTCTTGGTGCGATATCCGAGTTCCACGCGGTAATCGCGATCGCTCAGCGGCATCGGCAGATGCCACTCGCGTGCGCCGGAGTTCACCACGAGCTCCTGCAGTGTGTGGGGATGGGCGGCGCCCAGGGGGAGCCCGGTGACATCCGCCACCCGCAACGCCAACTGCGTGGCACCAGCGGCCGCAGCGAGCTGTTGATCGCCGGCGCTGATCTCCCAGAACACGTAGGCCCACTGGGGATCACGCGGCAGGAAGGTGATGTGGCTGGGGAGTTCGGAGGCTTCCGAACCAAGCGATAGCGCCGATGGGGAGGGAATGGCGTCGTGCTCGACGGCCGCGGGCGAGGTCTTGGGCAGCGCCTCACTCACTGCCTCCAGAAGGCCACCTTTGTCGAGACCGCTGTAGCCCCCCAGGCCGATGCGCTTGGCGAGATCCCGCAGTTGAGCAATGCTCCAGCCCCCGAGATGGGAGAGGCCGTTACCGCCGCTCTCTGCTCCGGAAACTGCCATCTCAAGCTCGCGTTCAGTGCCGAAATGATCGCGTGGGGGCTGGAGGCTCAAGGGTCCGCGTCAGTGAACCCGCATCCGCGCGGGAGCATTGGTACGCAGGGCATCTCGCTGATCAGAGCAGCACGCGTCACTGCACCCATGCGCAGCTCAACGTCCGTTGTTGGCGGCACCAAGAGGGCTTATCGCGCACTCACTTCCGGTTTGCGAAACAAGCCATCGAGATAGTGGCGCACCACCGGTTTGTCCTGGCATCCCTGTTGAAACAGAAAACTGGCCAAGGCCGATTGCATGAGCCGGTATTGATCCCATTGGGGGTGCTGCTCAATGAATCCCACCATGGCGTCAAACAGATCAGCAGGGAATTGGTTTTCCACACTCACATGGGCCGCCATTGCATCAGGAACCTCGAGCAACCTTCACCTCATTGCGTTCACCGACCCATCAGCGCACACCGCAAGCCCGAGCAGTCAAAAGAGGCTTCGCATCACGTGACGCAGGGGGCTCGTCGCGGGACTAACTGCGCTGGAACAGATCTGCAGCCCATCCAGCTCGCTTGATCCACAGGCTCGATTCGAGCGGTGGCGCCTGTCAAGGGGGAAACACTTTTCCGGAAGACTTCCTGGAGATGGCGTTGACAGCTTGGGTCTGGTCCTGGACCCATGTGGAAAACCTGTGGAAAAGTGCTGATGCGCTGGGGTTTCGGCGGCTCTTCAGGGGTGCTGATCGATCGCGGGCTGATCCCAAGCAATCGCGATCAGCGGCTCAAACGCTGCATCCACCCCTGGACAAACGGCCTCATCTCAAGGCGTGCAGCGGAGCAGTACTGATGCAGCGCAACTGTTCATGCAGGCTGAGCTGTCCGGATTGACGCCACCAGCGAAAGCGCTGCAATGCTCCGTCCTGCCATAGCCAGCCCTTGACGTGGCCTTGGTGCACATCCCAGCGCCACTCCACCAAATCGTTGAGGTTCAGGCCGCTCGTCTCCAGGCTTTGCAGCAGCTCCCGCTGAATCTGGCTGGGCCGAAGGCGATCGCAGCACTGGCCCTCCAGCCGCAGGGGCACCGGTTGATCCAGGACCCAGGCACTGATCTGCTCCAGGGCCTGCTTGACGCGTGGAGCGGGACGCGGATGTTGCATGACGCCAAGGCGACTAGCCCACCTTGCAAGCGTCGCTTGCCGAAATGCAGTGTGTCAGTCGCGAAGCGTCACAAATGTTGCGTGGGTGATCGGGTGGTCGTCTTTAGCGGCTGATTGCCACGGTTCCAAAGAGACCAACGTCATTGCATCGTGGCGCCAACAAGGTCGCTCTGTTCCGTGAGCTAACGATGAAGGTCAAAGCGATCCAGCTCCATCACTTTCACCCAAGCATTAACAAAGTCGCGAACAAAGCGTTCGGCTCCATTCTCTTGAGCGTAAACCTCAACAATGGCTCGTAATTGGCTATTGGAGCCAAACACCAGATCCGCCCGCGTCGCTGTCCAACGCACGGTCCCATCGCTGCGGTGACGTGCTTCATAGATGCCTTCCGTACTGCCTGGGCCCCAGACCGTGGCCATGTCCAACAGGTTCACGAAGAAATCCGTACTCAGCACACCGATGCGATCGGTGAATACACCGTGCAAACTGCCATCGCTGTTCGTACCCAGAACACGAAGGCCACCGACCAGTGCCGTGAGCTCGGGGGCACTCAAGCGCAGTTGTTGCGCTCGATCGAGCAACAGCTCTTCGCCTCGCAGCGGCAGATCAGCCCGCTGCCAATTGCGGAATCCATCGGCCAAAGGTTTCAGCACATTGAACGCAGCGGCGTCGGTTTGTTCCACCGTGGCGTCCACACGCCCTGCGCGGAATGGCACGGGCATTGGCACACCTGCCGCCGCCGCCGCTTGTTCCACGCCTGTGCAGCCACCTAACACGATCAAATCAGCCAGCGAAATCCTTGTCCCATCCGTTTGAGTGTTGTTGAAGGCGGTCTGGATGCCTTCCAACACACTGAGGACTTTGGCGAGTTGCTCGGGTTGGTTCACCTCCCAGCTGCGCTGAGGCTGCAAACGGACGCGTGCCCCATTGGCACCACCTCGCTTGTCCGAGCCCCGGAATGTGGAGGCCGATGCCCACGCGGTGCTCACCAGCTCAGCGATCGTGAGACCGCTGTCAACGAGCTGCTGCTTCAACGTCGCCACATCGGTGGCATCCACCAGTGGATGATCAACCGCAGGCAGGGGATCCTGCCAAGACATCACCTCGGCGGGGATCTCTGGCCCCAGATACAACGAGCGTGGACCCAGGTCGCGGTGGGTCAATTTGAACCAGGCCAGTGCAAAGGTGTCTGCGAAAGCCTGTTGATCCTGGTGGAAACGCCTGGCGACCGGCTCCATAATCGGATCATGCCGCAGCGATAAGTCGGCCGTCGTCATGATCGGGGCGGACGATAAATCAGGCACATGGGCATCAGGAATCATGTGCTCCGGCTTGACATCTTTGGCCACCCATTGCCATGCACCTCCAGGGCTCTTGATGAGATCCCATTCATAGGTGAACATCATCTCGAAGTAGCCCTGATCCCATCGGGTGGGATTGGGCTTCCAGGCCCCTTCGATGCCTGTGGTGATGGTGTACTCAGCCTTGCCGCTGGCATACCGATTGGCCCAGCCGAGGCCTTGTGCTTCAAGTGATGCTCCCTCGGGTTCCACATCGAGATGGCTGGTTGGCGCCGCCCCGTGGCATTTGCCAAAGGTGTGGCCACCAGCCACAAGAGCAACCGTTTCCTCCACGGTCATGCCCATGCGTGCAAACGTGTCGCGCACCTCGCGCCCGGAGGCGACGGGATCGGGGTGGCCATGGGGCCCTTCTGGATTCACATAGATCAGCCCCATCTCCACCGCAGCTAACGGTTGCTCTAAGTGTGTAGTCCCACCAGGTCATTCAGTAGCCCGCAACAGTCCGAGCTGCTGAATGGGGGTGCGGCCAGCCAGGGCCATGTGACACCTGCGGCCGTTATAGATCGCCAGATAACGCGGTAGCCAGTGGTTTCGCTCGGTTGAGGTCTGAAAAGCCATCGAGTACGCCCACTCCGCCAGCAGGGTCTTGATGAACCGCTCGGCTTTGCCGTTGGTTCGTGGGGTGTATGGCCTCGTGCGTTTCGGGATCAGGCCCAGTGCGCTGCAAGCTTCTCGCCAGGGTTTTGAGCGGTAGGCACTGCCGTTATCGGAGAGAACCCTCTTGCAGCTGATTCCCTGGCCATCGAACCAGGCAACGGCCCGCAGCAGAAACCCCACCGTGGTTGCTTGCTTCTCATCCGGCAGCACCTC
>Ga0194119_10005223_pt1 | contig 19489 bp, 21 predicted proteins | sample TA2MahC100mmetaG_FD_148620 | JGI IMG/M metagenome (GOLD analysis project Ga0194119, IMG submission 148620) | Freshwater microbial communities from Lake Tanganyika, Tanzania - TA2015018 Mahale Deep Cast 100m | ecosystem: Environmental > Aquatic > Freshwater > Lake | place: Tanzania: Lake...
GGATCAACGATGTCGTGCGCGGTCGACGGGGAGTGTCTGCGGATACTGCCATGCGTCTTGCTCGTTACTTTGGTGGCGACGCCCGGTCTTGGCTAAATCTGCAAGCCGCATACGATTTACGTGTTGCGGAACTCGCGGTCGGTAAGCGAATCGAGCGCGAGATATCGCCCGCAGCGGCGTGATCAAAACATCGATAGACGAGCGAGCAGTCGTTCGTCTGTCAAAAACCCGATATTTACTTACACATTCCCTTACACACAGCTTGGTGACACGCGTAAGTCATTGATGGCTAACAGGGATCGCTGAGTCCAGTCTTCTCATAATCCCTTGGTCCGCAGGTGTAAATCCAAGCGGGCCCAGTCTTACACCGAAGACAGATTCGCAGCGTATCCGACCCTCGTGCGGGAAGGGTCGAGGGGTCAAAACGGGATATTGATACGACCTACGTCACTCACTGTCAGTCCCTAAACCTAACCGCGACTAAATCTGGGGGGACGTCGGGTCGGCGAGGTCCTACGGGGCGCTAGCTCCGTGTTCGCGCTGAGGCCACGGGCACAGTCCGGCTGCACCGAAGCCAAAGTCAACCTCGAACAGCCGGTCAACGGTCACGCCCCGGCCGAGGCAGTGCAGCACCCGCAGCGGACCCTGGTGGGCCACGACGACGAGGTGCGTTTCGCCACTGTGGATCTGCTCCAGCCGCCGCTCGCTGCAAAACGCAGCGACTCGCTGCCACAACTGACTCAGCGACTCGCCATCACCCGGTGCCACATTCCAAAGGTCTGCGCTCCAGCGATCAATATCGTCGCGTGAAATATCGTCCCAGGCGCGTCCTTCCCAATGACCAAAGTCGAGTTCGAGCAATCGGGCGTCATCGGTGTAGGGTGCATTCCAAGTCGTTGCAATCGTCGAAGCGAGGCGCCTGCAGCGCTCGGCGGGACTCGTGAGTACGGCATCGATCCGTGGAAGGCGATCGAGGACGGCCTGGATGTCCTCGGCCGCCGTTGCCGCAAGCGGTAATTCGCTGCGACCGTAACAGATGCCCGGTGCCACAGCAGGTCGCGTGTGTCGGATCAGGTGTACCACGCAGCCAGCATTCCAAGAAAAAGCCCGAGTTCCGCCAGCTGTTGGGCTGCGCCGAGACAATCGCCGGTGTAGCCCTGTAGATTGCGTTGCAGCACGCGGTACCACCACCCGACCACGAGCGCTGCCGGCAAGATACCGGCAAGCAGCGCCGGTTCAAGCACGGCGCCGATGAGCAGCACTATCGCTGTGGTGGTTGCTGCCACCCAGAGTCCCGCTCGACTGAGGTTACGCGACAGCGGTTTCGCTTTTGACTCATCTTCCCGAACGTAGGGGAGGCACCACATCAAGATGACGGCGGCAAAGCGGCTGCTGGCATGACCCGCGACCACTAACACGCACGCCGTCGTGACCGGTAATGCCGACAGCACCGCCACACGCAGGCTGATGCTGAGCACGAGCGCCAGCGTGCCGTAAGTGCCGATGCGCGAGTCGCGCATGATCTCGAGGATGCGCTGCTGACCGTAGCCGCCACCTAGTCCGTCCGTGGCATCAGCAAGGCCATCTTCGTGAAAAGCACCGGTCAACCAAATGGACGCGGCGACAGCGATGATTGCCGCGACCACGGGTGGCCAAAGAAATGATGCCAGCAGCAGTGCGGTGGCCGAGACTACGCCGACGAGTACGCCCACCGCAGGAAAATACCGTGAGGCGTCATCGAGCAGTTGCTGAGAGTGACCAACCGATGCGGGCACGGGCAGCCGCGTGAAGTACTGCACGGCCGCGAGGAACGAGCGAAGTTGTCCGTTCATTCGTCAGTGCTCTGACGGGCGTTAATGCTCGGACTGGCGGTGCTCACGCCTGCGCTGCCGAAGGTGGCCATGCCCCGAAAGAGTGCCACACTACTGCGCAACAAAGGCAAGGCCAGCAACGCACCGCTGCCTTCGCCCAGGCGCAGACCGAGCGAGAGCAAGGGCTCGATCCGCAGATAATCGAGCAGCAGGCGGTGCGCAGGCTCTGCCGAGCAGTGGCTCACGATGCAGCAGCCGAGCGTACCGGGCTGGAGGCGCTCGGCGAGCAAAGCCGCGACCGTTACGGCGAAGCCATCGATCAGTACCACGGACTTCGAAGCCGCGACCGTGCTGATGGCGGACGCCAGCGCGGCGATTTCGAAACCGCCGTAGCGCTGCAGCAAGGCCAGCGTGTGCGTGGGCTGATCACCGTGACGCGTAGCGTCGATGTGCCGCTCGCGGACGCGCTCGAGCATTGCGAGCTTACGCGCGACTCCGGCGGGGTCGAGTCCGGTACCCGGCCCGACACAGGCGGCGAGCGGCAGAGCGGTCAACTCGGACATCAGCAGCGAGCTGATCGCCGTGTTGCCGATACCCATCTCGCCGAAGAGAACGACGCGGTGCCCGGCGTCGAGAGTGTGCTGCGCTGCCGCGCGGCCCGCCGCCATGGCCTGATGCAGCTGCTCCGCGCTCATCGCATCGGCACGCAGGATGCTGGCCGTGCCGCGCGCGACTTTGGCCTGCATCAACTGCGGATGTGCATCAAAGTCAGCATCGACCCCCACATCGATGATGCGCAGCGAACATCCCGTTTGAGCAGACAGCACGTTGGCCGCCGCGCCACCGCGCAGAAAATTAAGCACCATCTGCGCCGTCACCGCGCGAGGATAGGCACTGACCCCGTCGTTCGCGAGACCGTGATCGGCCGCGAACAGCAGCAGGCAAGCCGGGTCGAGCTCGGGTTGTAGCGTTTCCTGGATCTCGCAAATCTCGGCGGCGAGAGCCTCAAGTCGGCCGAGTGATCCCCGCGGTTTGGTCAGTTGATCCAGCCGCTCGAAGGCCGCGCGGCGCCAAGATCCGTCCATGAGGCGCGCCTCAATCATTGCACGGCGTACCGCAAGCTCAAGTGCCATTCGCGGCCCGGCTGCGCGTAGAAACTCGCCGATTCATAACGGCGATCGAGCGCGTTATCGAGGCGGGCCTGTACGCGCAGCGTCGAATTTACAGCCCACTCCGCACGCAGATCGAGCAGGAACCAAGGGTTCAGCACACGCGTGTTGGCAAGGTTGTCGTAACGCCTCCCCTGGTACTGCGTCCGCGCACCGAGCGTCACCGCGCCGAGGCTACGCTCGAGATCGAGCCGTGCGACTTGCTTGGCGCGACGCGGTAATAGCTTGCCTTGATTGCTACCCGGCGATTGATTGCGTGGTGTGAGCCATTCCGCTGAGCCGTTGAGTCGCCATGCGCCGAGCATCGTTGCGCCGGTCAACTCGAGCCCTCGGATGCGCGTTTCGTCGATGTTGACCGGTGAGAAGTTGGCATCGAAGCCGATCAGATCATCGATGCGATTTTCGTACGCGGTGACACCGAAAGATGTCCCGTTGTCGTTCCAGCGCAGCGATGTTTCGATACTGGTCGAGTTCTCGGGTTTCAACGCTGCATTGCTGAACCCAGGGAAATACAATTCATTGAAGCTTGGTGCCTTGAAGCCGTTGCCTGCGGTGGCCGACAACTGCCAGCCCGGCTGAAACTTCCAGCCCCAGCCAATTGATGCCGTACTTTTGCCCCCATAGCGTTGGTTGTCATCGTAGCGAAGCCCGGCTTGTACTGTATGCGCGCCGAGCTGTTGTTGTAGCTCGGCAAATAATCCGAGGTTTTGACGCGACGTTTCCGTATAGGCGGTCGTGCTCGATACCGAGTCGCGCAGATAGTCTGTGCCGATGACGGCAGAGAGCGTCGCCGTGATGGGTTGGTCAGCCTGTACGGAGGCCGAGTCGCGCGCGGTGTCAAAACGGGATACGAAGGTGCTCCCTGAAAAGTTACGGCTCTCGTCGATCGTGCGGCCGACTTGCAGCGTGACGCGGCGATCCTCGCTACGTTGCAGTGCGAGCGACGCACCCACACCGCCCTGACGGATCTTCGAGGAGTTCTGGAATGAACCATCGAATTCCGTTCGCCCTGTGGTGAGCGAGGCGAAACCCTCCAGTGTCGCGCGACTATCGAATTCAACACCGCCGCGAGCTGTGACAGACGTGTTGCGATAACCGTCCTTGTCTGGCTCATCAGTGAAGCACCCAGCAAAGATCGGCGCACCGAAGCCTCGACAGGAGTTGGTGCCGTTCGATTCGAGTGAGGAGACGCCGAGCTGCCAGAATCCCCGCTCTGTGCTCGCGCCTGCATTAACGGCGAGGTTACGTGTCTGCGCGGAACCGTAGCCTGCAAGGGCGTCCCAGCGAGGCGTGCTTGAGGCAGGGGCGCGTCGTGTGAAGATCTGCACTACGCCACCGACGGCGTCGGCGCCGTAGAGCGAGGAGCGTGGGCCGCGCACGACCTCGATGCGCTCGATCAGCTCGAGCGGCAGATCCTGCACGGCCGCTGTGCCAAGCGTCGTCGAGCTCCAGCGCAGGCCGTTGACGAGAACAAGGTTATGGTCGGCCTCGGCGCCGCGAATGAAAAGCGAACTCGCTTTGCCGAGCCCACCGTTGTTGGCCACAACCACGCCGGGCAGATCGGCGAGCAGTTGCGCGAATGAGGCGTATTGGCGCGTCTCGATGGTGTTGCGGTCCATAAGGCTGGCCGACACCAAGGTATCGACCAAGCGTTCTGGCCGGCGGCTCGCTGTGACGATGACCTCTTCCAAACGGTCGACTGGCCGAGAGGTGATGGCGTTTGCGGACGCGGCGAGATTGGGTGTGAGGCCAGCGCTGAGCGCACCGATGATTGAACAAACGGCCTGAGCGGCCCGTGATGAATGGGTCATGAATGTCTCCCCGAGGACGCTCTCCCGCGCCTCGACAACGTGGTCCACCGGGGAGGGCGGTTTCGGGAAACAAGTGGACCCTGTGCGGGGCCGACCCGTTCCTGTCTGCCCACCGCAGCCCGGGATGTCGTCGAGGCCGGTCTCCGGACTCATGGGTTCGGCTTGCATGGCAAGCGCCGACATCGATCGCCTTCCCGCAATCCGGCATTGCGCAGGGTTGCAGTGGCGGGTTGATCGATCTCACCCATCTACCGTTGCGGGGGCAGCGCCGGAATGGAACCTTGAAGGTTTGCACCGGCTTCCCGTTTCACTCCGTCGCCCGCAAGACGCGCCTGCGGACACGGAACACCTCGACGCGCGCAGAATGCACTCGCCGTTCCGGTTTTGCAAATGCATCGGGAGCCTGCGTCCATAACCGGGAAGGCTGGGTGAAGAGTGCAGGGCATGAGCGTTGTCGCGCTGCGAGCAGATCGGGTGCTGCTGGCCGAGGGGTTCGTGCCGGCTATGAACGTGCTCGTCGAAAACGGGCGCGTGACCGATGTCTGTGCCGACGCACCACGGCCAGACGACATCGAGGTGCAGCGGATCCGGGGCGACAATCTTCTAATTGCAAACCACAATGCTTGGATTCTGCTTTCTGCTTTTGAGCGAGCGAACGAGTTGGCATTTGAGACTGATCGAGAGGACGTGCCGCCTTCTTCGGCTGAATGCCTCGACCTAATTGACGAGGCGTTTACAGTGGAGAACTGGGACTGGTGGCTGGAAGAGCGCCGAGGTCTGCTGAACGCTGTGGCACCGGCTGCGATCTAGTGCCGCCGCTTCCGCTTCCACGGCCGGATCGACCAGATCGGAAAGGCGAAGAACCGCAACAAGTCCCGCGTGCGCGCCAAGGTCGAGCACGTGTTCGGGGTGATCAAGAACATCTTCGGCTTCCGCAAGGTCCGCTATCGCGGTCTGGCGAAGAACCTGCACCGGCTGGAGGTGACCGCTGCGCTGGCCAACCTCTACATCGTCCGACAACGATTGCTGAGGGCGTAGGGAACGTGTCGCTCGAAACCGGGAAAAGCCCGGAATTCGATACGGAAGCGGTTGGATCCGCGCGTAGAATGCGACGATTTGGTGCGTCCAGAGAATACATCGTCCCGAGGTCGGCTATCGTGACTGGTTTTTCAGACATTCCTTAAACGACAACGGAGTCATTAGTAGAGACCGTAGGTAGCAAGGTGCGCACTGATAGTAAGTAGCGTCAAAACCAAATTCTCACACTCGCGCCGCTTTCTTTGATCGTTGACTAAGCTCTCTGTGCGGAAGTGTTTTTGGTCGGGAAAAGACCTGTCAAAATCACGATATTTACTTACACACTTCCTTACACACTGCTTAGTGACACATGTAAGTCATTGAAGGCCAACAGGGATCGCTGAGTCCAGTCTTCTCATAATCCCTTGGTCCTTGGTTCGAATCCAAGCGGGCCCAGTCTTACAAATCAATGAGTTAGATTTCTATTGATTTGCTTTTTTACTTCAGTGGAAAAGCAATCCCTTGAAGTAAGTTCGAACTCCCGATCAATCAACCACTTACGATCGCAAGTCGCTTACACACCTGCTTACACACTCGGGCTTGAAAAGAGCCTCTTTGATTAGTGTCCACGCTCTCTATTTCTCTGCACCGCCTCCACCAAAATCTCTCGATACACGAGCCGACATCCGTGCAGAGAAGTCTGTACCGTTTTCGGTAGCGACGGTAGATATTCGAGTTTCGAGAGGTTCGAGTCGATGTACGCAAGAACTTCGGCTGAGTGGGCGTCCTTGGGATCGATCGTCTGGATCCGATTGAACATTTCTTTTAGGAGCACGCCGAGTGCACGCCGATCCTGCTCATCTAGTTCGGGGGCTGCGTAGTGCGCATCGAGTGGCATCACTGTGTTGGCATCGAAGGCGGCGCGAATGATGTTGGGCCATCGCTCGCCCTTGATAGCGGCGATGAGATGCGTGTCGTGGGTGATGGGCCAGAAACAAACAGAAGATCAGATCACCGAGGGCCGCGGCGGTCAGCGAACCGCAGGCGGACGGGGCGTCGCGGGATTGTCCGTATTACCGGTTGCACGGCAGACATCGCGGGTCAGGGCTGGACGGGGTAGTATTCAAACATGAGAGATCCGACCGGTATCGAAAGACACGGCCCCGCCACCGGCTGGTTGACCATCCTAGTGTTCAGCCTGTTCGCCTGGACGATGAGCAACCTCGATCAGTCGCTCTTCGGCTACGCGATTCCGGGGGTGATGGGCGAGTTCAAGGTTGGCATCGACACTATTGGTCTGATACTAACCGTCGGCTTCATGGCAGCAGCCGTGATGGTCGTGTTCGCCGGATTGGCAGCTGACACCTGGGGGCGGCGGTGGACGCTCGCCGGGCTGCTCGCATTGTCCGCGCTCTGCGTCGGCGTGAGCGGACTCATCACCGACCTCACCCAGCTGACCATACTGCGCGCACTCGCATTCGGCCTCGCCGCAGGCATCGCACCGATCACCGCCGCTTATGTCGCCGAGTGCGCCCCGGCTCGGCATCGCGGGATACTGATGGGCGTGCTGCAGTGCGGCTATCCGCTAGGTTGGTTCCTCGCCGCTCTGTTCGCTGCTCCACTGCTCGAGACACGGGGTTGGCGCGAAGTGTTCTTCATCGGCTTCGCCGTGGTACCGATCGCGCTGTTTCTCGGTTGGCGCATGCCCGAGAGCGGTCGCTTCGAGCAGACGGCATTGCAACGGGTCTCCGCTGCGTCGAGCGCAGCGGTCGGTTCCCGTGCCGGATCCGGATTGGATTGGGGACTGCTGCGCCGGCTGTTCACCGCCGAGTACCGCCGTCGTTCGATCGCCTCGATCGTGCTCTTCTTTGCGTTCGGTTGCGCCTACGCCGGAACTGCGTTCTTCTTCCCAACCTATTTCATAGAAGTCCGGGGGTACTCGCAAGCCGAGGCCGCCTGGATCGTAGGCCTCTCGAACGGCATTGCGATATTCGGCTACTTAGCCGCCGCCTATGTTGGCGAGTATGTCCTGCCGCGCCGCAACACCTTCGCGTTATGGAGCCTGCTCGGGGCGATCGCGCTGGTCGGGCTGATGTGGCTACCGCGCGAGCGCTGGCACGACCTCACGCTTTTCGCGCTCACCGCCGCGTTCTTCTATGGCAGTAATGCGGTCGTGGGCGCCCTGCTAACCGAGCTCTATCCCACCTCCATACGCACCACCGCCTTCGCGGTCTGCGGCTCGGCGCCGCTCAGCCTGGGCTTCGCGCTATTCCCGGCGCTGGTGCCGCTTGTCGTTCAGACAAGCGGTTGGCAGATTGCCTTCTCCCTGCTGATCGCGCCGCTGCTCTTGGTGTCGGCGGCGGCGGCGCTGACGCTGCCCAACATCCTGTCGGGAAGGGATATCGACGGAGAGTGAGTGCGGGTCGCGCACCCGGCACGTACATCGAGCGGCCCGCCGTGCGTCGGTGCCGCGTGACTTGAGGAGTGTCGATGGAACCAGGAAATTGGGTTTTCTTGCACGTCTTGCTACTGGTGTTCTGGCTCGGCACCGACCTTGGCGTACTGATCCTAGCCCGTGCGGTTCGCCGCAACGACCTGTCCTTCCCGCAGCGCGCGGTGCTGCTCCAGTACGCGATGATCATCGACATCCTGCCGCGTGTCTGCCTCACACTGTCGTTCGCGGTCGGGCTGCACTTGGCGGCCTCGTCGGGGTGGGTCGCTCCGCCCCCGGTTGCTTTCGCTGCGGCATGGATCGTCGGGTTTCTTTGGCTAGCCCTACTCTATGCCTTGTATAAGGCCGAGGGCACACCCCGGCATGCCGTTTACGCCGCCTTTAATCTCGTCTTGCAGGCCTTGCTTAGCGTGGGAATGATCGGCCTCGGTGTCGCTTCGCTGCTAGGCAGCGGGCCGTTCCCTGCCGGCTGGCTGGCCGCGAAGGTTCTGCTCTTCGGCCTGGTCTTCGTCTGTTCGATCATGATCGATATCGAGTTCCGACCGATGGCCCCGGCATTCGCGCGTCTCGCGAGTGAGGGCTCGACCGTCGAGGTCGAGGCGGTGATCCGCCGCAGCGTCGACCGTGCGGTCGTGTGGGTCGTCGCGATCTATGTCCTGCTGCTATCCATTGCTTTTCTGGGATCCGTAAAACCGTGAGTCAGAGCACTGCAACGATCAATTCGGATCATCTTCCGGCCGGAGCTACGCCGCCCACCGCCGAGGCGCTAGAGGCCTTCGTGGTAGAAGCGGTCTGCGCCTGTCCCGAGGTCGGGCCGCACCCGATCTGTGAGGTGCGCTGGATCGGCCTCGATAATGAGAGCACCCTACAAATCTTTGATCTCATCCGGAGGCGCGACAAGACGGGCACCTTCACCTTGCCGTGGATCGTCGAGCGCACGGGCCAACTGGTGCCGCGGGTCGGTACGCTAATAATTCTGATTGACATGCATGGTCGCGCGACCTTGCTGCTGCGCGCGCGAGGTACGTGAAGAGGTGTTCGGTCAGGTGACCGCCGCGGACACTGCGGTCGATGGTTCGCCAGTCCGCGATCCGGTGGTCTGGGTGCCGCTGCATACGGTGTACTGGAACGCGCTATTGCAGCCCTTCGGACTCGAGGTCAGTGACGATATGCCGTTCTGGATCGAGACCTTCGACCTCTTCTTCGACGCCGATCGCCACTAATAAAAAATCCCGGCCCCCTTGCGGGAGGCCGGGGTCCTGCGGCGTGCCGTCAAAGCGCGCCAAAGTTGTAGCGGAAACCGAGCCTCCAAGTGCGCGGCAGCCCCGGGAACTGGGTGGCGAACCCGAGCGTGCCGAAGTTCAGTGTCGAGTGGAAGTACTCCTCGTTGCCGCAGTTCTTGCAGCTCGCGGTGAGCGCCCATCGACTATTGTCGGGGCGATAGCTCACCGACAGATCGAGCAGGTCGATTGCCGGTGCCAACTCGACACCCGCGTTCTTCAGGCCGTTGTAGTACTCGTCCTGATGCGAGAACGAGCCGGTGGTGACGAAGCTGCCTCCCAATCCTGGCGCTGCGACATCCCAGTTGAAACCCACCTGATAAGACATCTCCGGCGTGCGTTTGACCTGGTTGGACTTCGGGAAATCGACGCCCACGAGCTTGTTATACGCGTTGTCCATGGTGCCGAGGCTGGCGAAGAAATCCAGGCCATCGGCAGCGACGAATGCGAGCTCGACCTCAAAGCCGTCAATCTTGACCTCCGCCGCATTGACCGTCACGAAGCGACCGGCGTCGTTAAGGGCGGTGATGATGAAGTCGTCGTAATCGGCCTGGAAGTAGGTGAGGTTCGCGCGCACTCGATCTTCCATCCACTCGCTCTTGAGACCGAGCTCGATGGACTTCACGGTCTCGGGCGCGAAGTCGACGAAATCGCGCACGTCGGTGACGCGGACATTCCATCCGCCAGCCTTGAACCCTCCGTGTAGCTCGCGTAAGCGAGCAGATCATCGTTGGCACGGTGCTGCACGGCGAGCTTCGGCGTGAACTCCGAGAAGTCGAGCTTGGTCGGCGTGCCGTTCGTGATGCTCTCGCCGACAACGGTGACCGGGCGCAATGCGAATCCGGTGTTCGCGGAACTAGCGCGTCAGCAGCGCGAGCCGAGCTGGGACTTCAATAAATATTTAGTTTCACCCGACGGCAGAGTCAGCGCGTACTTCAACAGCAGTGTTACGCCCGAGTCGCCGCAGCTTAATCAAGCGACCGCCGCGCTCTTGGGTAATCGACTCCCGGCGCCCGAGGTCTGAGGGTCCGTCCCAAACCCTCTAATCTTTAGTGCAATCCCCAACAGGGCTACCTAAACGTACTTTAGATCTAAACCAATCAAAGCGGGTGATTGCGCTCATCGATCCCACAGTCAATTGTCGGTGGGTGGTGTCGAACCCGTCTTTTTCGGGCGCAGAAATCGCCTTGCAAGCTTGTAACTTAGAACAACGCTGAGGATCATCACGAAAAACGTGATGAGGGTGACGGCATAAATTCCCACAGATGTTTCCTCTTCTCTTTCGTACCTTTATCTTATTTTTCGAGCGATATTGAACCAGGACTGTCGTGACCGATGCATCGCGGTCTTTCGATATTCTCGTAAAACGTACAAGATCGCCGGGGGGTGGTTCTGATCAGTACTTGACACAATAAAATCGTATCTGACACTCATCAAAAAACGGCTCGACTACTTTTAGGTCGAACACAGATAAGTCATGAAAAGTTTTGTTAGTCCCGTCTCAATGCTAACCCCTACCAAATCTTGCCACAGATCCAGCGACCAGCAGCGGGTATGTGAGGAAAGAATTCTATGGAAGCAAAGGCTCCGTGCTTGACATAGGGATCGTGATCGATAATTTCTCGGGCGCGGCCGAGGCTTTTGGTGTGTAGCGAGTAGAGGCTACCAATCGGCCCGCTGCCATCCTCGGCAAACAAGGGTCCCGCAATATTCAGTTCATCGAGGATCGTCTCGATATAGCTTAGATGCGCCTGCGTTTGCGAGGCGCGGACAGCAGCGCCGTTCGGACCGTCTCGGCAAACAACTACACAGGCGGTCTTTTCGTATCTCGTGGGCGGTTTGGGGGTCGACAAGGTTTTTTCCTCTCGCTAGGCAATCGAACGGAGGAGACAGGCTATACCGAAACATGGACGACTGGTATCACGTGCGTATAGCTCTTCAATATGTGACGTTTTTTACAAGTAATAAGTTTCCGCTCTTCCTCAACAAAAAATCAAGCCAAGACAAGAGGGGGGGGACTGGTCGAATGGTCTTTCTCCTCTCGTTAAAGAGAGCCGCCGACACAATTATATAAAAAGGAGTCTTCTGTAGTCGTAAGAGAGATAATTAGGCTCGCAAGGTGACAGCGATAAGGCTCGTGACGTTCTATAGGGAGTGTTAACACCCAATTCTCACACTCGCGCCGCTTTCTTCGATCCTTGACTACGCTCTGCGTGCGAAGGTGTTTTGATGCAGAAAACTACTATCAAAAACCCGATAGTTCCGTACAAATTCTCGTACACACAGCTTAATGACATCTGTAAGTCATTGATGGCCAGGAAGAATCGCCGAGCACAGTCTTCTCATAATCCCTTGGTCCTTGGTTCGAATCCAAGCAGGCCAGTCCTGCAAATTAATGAGTCAGATTTCTATCGATTCGCTTTTTTACTTCAGTGGAAAAGCAATCCCTTGAAGGAAGTTCGAACTCCCGATCACTCAACCACTTACGATCGCAAATCGATTATACACCTGCTGACTTACTCGGGCTTGAAAAGCGCCTCTTTGATTAATCGCAGCTACGTCGCAGCTTCCGAACTCATTGAGCTCAATTTAATAGCGGATCACCTTATCATAAAAAGTCTTTCTCGGAATCTTGAGTATCTCTAGCGCGTTCTTGTCTCTGCCACTGTTCGCCCTAAGCGCATCTCGGATCAGACTCGCTTCAAATCTATCGACCCTGTCGGGAAGCGGGGGAATCGTGCGGTCGGCTGCGGCCGTATCTAAACCATCGATTCCGAGTACTACCCGATCTGCAAAGTGGCTGAGCTCGCGGATATTCTTGGGCTAGGAATGCTCGATTAACGTATTCCGAACACTTTTGCTAGGTGATGGCGGATTTCTCTTCAGTCGAGACGCTGATTTCTCAAGCAGCGCGATGACCAGAGTTGCGATGTCCTCACGACGCTCGCGAAGCGGCGGTAAGTGCAGCATGACGGTATTGGACCGGAAGAATAAGTCGGAGCGAAATCGATCTTTTTTGCACACTCGACCGATATCTTGGATTGCCGCCAACGCGCCTCAAGACGATTGAGGGATCCGAGTGATTTCTGACAGCAAACTCGATCAACCGCGAGATCAGCACCGGTCGTCCCTGCATCGCTCCGAACATGACTTCCTCCCGCCGATTTGATGTTCTAGCGGCCGAACTCACAGTAACTTTCTCGCTCAACGAGATCAAATACAAACAAAAATTTAGCCATACCTGTCAACACCGCCATGGTGACGCCGAGCTCCAAGATCTGCTCGTTGTCGAAATGGTGGGCAAGACCCGCGTGCAACGCGGGAGATACCAGTCCCTCCGAGTTTCCGAGCGACATCTGTTCGGCCAAGCGGATGACAGCTCGTTCGGCATCACTCCAACAGGGCGCCTCGATATCATCGATGGCAGTGATTTGAGCCTCGGTCAGTCCCGCTGACATTGCATCAAGCCGATTCCCCTTATTACAAAAGGCGCAACCGTGCAGCGTTGAGAGTCGATAACGCGCAAGCTCCTTGATGGCGCTTGGGACACGACCACCGTGGAATAGGCGCTGGTAAAAATCTCCGTACCAGGTGAATACATCGGGGGCGTGACCCATCACGTCGACGAAGGTAGCGTCACCCCGAACGGCGAGAGCTCGATCGTGAACGGACTGCATGAATGGTGGCAAGTCGTCTCGCGACAACGGTGGAATGACGGGGTTAGGCTTCTTCATCGGCAGCTCCCATATCGACACAACGGTAGGGCATAACGATAACCCGAACTGCTGGACCTGCTGCTACTGCTTCGTCACATGAGACCTTGGGATTCCCTATCAATGCAGTGCCATCGGCTCTAGCCTCGGTGTCGTGCCGCGCCTCGTTTGATCGAAATCCATTGAGCTCTGGCCTGTTCAATAGTTTTAATAGTGAATGAGTAGTGGATTTCGTCAGTTACCGAACTCAGTGTGACGCAAGATCGCGTACTCTGTCTTGCTATCTGGTCATTGGTTGATCTGACTTCACGGTAGTCACCATTGTCGTTTAAGTGCCGCTTTCTTCGATTGTTGACAATGCTCTCTGTACGAAAGTGTTTTTGGTCGAGAAAAGACCCGTCCAAAACACGATATTTACTTACACATTCTCTTACACACCGCTTAGTGACACGTGTTTGTCATCGATGGCGAGCAGGGATTACTGAGTCCAGTCTTCTCATAATCCCTCGGTCCTTGGTTCGAATCTAAGCGGGCCCAGTGCAAATCACTCTGCCGCCACGCAGCTGCCAAGGTCGGCCACTGTGAAAAGGGTAGCCCTCGCTGTCACACCGATCTTTTTCACAGTAGAGCCAGAGTCCCGCCACGGCAGCACACTGGCAAGCCTCAAGCCCGCTCTTCGGTTGCGGCACTGTCATGGATCTTTCCGGGCGCCGAAGCAGAACCAGCGAGCGCCGCTTGAGAGACGGCCTGTCTTTGCCGAATCGACAGAATGCTCATCGGCGAGGGCGGCACGCCAGGCGGTTTCGCCTTAAGCGTTGATCGAGGGTACGACATGCTGCAGATAGCGAGCAGGCGAAAAACCTGCCGCTTTAACGATGTCCTGCAGGTGCTTGGGCACGAATTGATCTGGAGAACAGCTCGTTGTTGTAGAAAAGCAACACGTTGGAAACCAACTCGTCGATAGGCTAATGTCCAGCGCGCGTGTGCGTTTCGCCACGTGCAACAACGGGAGATATTTTATGACCGTGTTGAAGAAGGGAACGACCTCGCTGGTGGCAGGGCTTGCGATTGCGATTTCGGTAGGGATCGCCAGTGCTGCGCCTGCGCCTCAGGAATCCGGGGCGTCCGGCAGCTTGCTCGACGAAATCGTCGTCACCGCGCAACGCCGTGCCGAGCGCGTGCAAGACGTGCCGATTGCCATCAGTGCCTTCTCGGCCGATCAGCTCGAGCAGCTGAACGTCACCGAGACACTCGGCATGATCAAACTGATCCCGAACTTGCTCGGGTTCAACAACACCGGTCTAGGTACCGCTAACGGGTACTACTTGCGCGGTATCGGTAATACCGAATCGATAGCGACCTTTGACCCGCCGGTTGGCACCTATGTCGATGACGTGTTCATCAGTCGCCAAAATGCCAACAACCTGGGTCTCTTTGATGTCGAGCGCATCGAGGTGTTGCGCGGCCCGCAGGGTACGCTGTTCGGTCGTAACACGACGGGCGGAGCCATGAACGTCATCCTGCGCACGCCAGCCGAAGAAATGGGCGGCTGGGTTGAAGTAGGCTTCGGTGAATACAACGAGGTCAGTTTCCGCGGGACCGTTGATCTACCGGTCTCCGATAAAGTTCTGTCTAAGATTTCAGCTTACTCGGTCAAGGACGACGGTTTTGTCTCGAACCCGATTACGGGCGAAGACAATATCAACGCCAGAGATTCCATGGGCGTTCGCGGCTCTCTGCGCCTCCTGCTCGACGACGTGATCTGGGACCTCTCGGCCCAGCACACTCGCGATGAGGGCCTGAACATCCTCAACTTCGCGACCGGTTCCGGTGTGGCCTATCGTGGTGGCGTCGTCGCCAATGGGCTGGTGGGCATCCCCGCCGGCGGTCCGCAGGTGGCGCTGGCACCGCAGCGTCTGGGTTTGCCGCCTACGTCTTCGGGTGCACAGAGTGTCGAGGCGCGCTGCTTGGGTCCGATCAAGGGCGATCGCTTCACCTGCACGGGTTTGCGCCAGACGGGTACGCCGCTTGCTAACCTGATCGCCGGCGATAAGCGTAACTATAACCTGGGTAACACGGTCGAGGCCACGATGGTGACCTCCAACGTTAAGTGGCAGAGCGGTCTGGGTGAGTTCAGCTTCATCACTGGCTATGTCGATATGACGCAGAAGTTCGCCATCGACTTCTTCAACGGTACCACCGTGAAGACGGCGACGGGTGGTACGCAGACGAGCAATCCGGTCGGCGGTTTTGTTATTGCAAATGATGGTGAGCACACCCAGTTCAGCCAAGAAATCAAACTCACGGGTGAGATCGGCGAAGGCACGCGCTATGTCGCCGGTATGTATTTCTTCAACGAGAAGAACGTGACCGATTACGGTGATCTTTTCAGTCTGTCGCCGACTTTCACGTTGGTGCTTGAAGATCGCATCCTCAAAAACCGTGCCGATGCGCTTGCGGTCTACACGCAGTGGGACTTCACGCCGTTCGAGAAGGCGACGATCACCGTGGGCGGTCGCTACACCGACGAAACCAAGAAGATCGATTTCATCTCCAACGCGAGCCCCGCGATGGCTGCACCCACGGCGCCGACCCGCGTCAACACCGCGAACCTGATCGCAGCGGGTATTCCGCTCAAGCAGAGCGCGAAGTTGTTCACGCCGCGTATCGCTTTCAAGTATGACGTGACCAGCGACGTCAACTTGTTTGCGAGTGCAACCCGCGGCTTCAAGTCGGGTGGCTGGAACGCGCGTGGCACGGCTCCGGTGGCTAACCAGCCGTTCGCTCCGGAGACCGTATGGTCGTACGAAGCGGGTCTGCGCTCTGAGTGGTTGGACCGCACGCTGCGTCTGAACGTCACGGCCTTCCTGCTGGATGTCAAAGACTTCCAGATGCCGTCGGCCTTCGTCGCGCCCAACGGTGCCATCTCGTTCATCACCCGCAACTTTGCGGGCATGGAGAACAAGGGCGTTGAAGTTGAACTCGTCTACGCGCCAACTTCGAATCTCAACCTGTTCGCTTTTGCAGGCATCCAGGATGCGAAGTATGTCGATCTGAACTCGATCATCGTTTCGCAGCAGGCCTCCTGCCGCGCTGCGATTGCGGGCACTGGTGGACGTGCGGGCGACTGTAATAACGGCATCGTTAACCCAGCTGGGAACATCTCTAAGCCGGTACGTGCGCCCGACACGTTAGCGCTGGGTGCGAGTTACAGTTTCAACTTGGGCGAAAATCTGCAGCTGACGCCGAACATCCTCTGGGCCTACACCGGTGACAATAACGTCGGTACCGCGGGTGCTCCGTCGGGTCTCGTCAAGGCTTACGACACCCTTGATGCGGGCGTCACGTTGGCGAATGCCTCAGCGGGCTGGCGCCTTCAGGCGAGTTGCCGCAACTGCACGGATGAGATCCAGGTGGTTTCGACCCTTTCGGATCTGCCGTACATCCAGGCGCCGCGTACCTGGCAAGTGGGCTTTAAGTACGACTTCGGTGCTCGTCGCCGTTGATCGTAAGGCTCATTCATCCGCAGGGATGATAAAAGGCCGGGAGAAAGCCCGGCCTTTTTTGTACCCGAGGCAGATTGACGCTTAACTGTCAGGCGCTAGCCGGCGACCGCCAACCGATCGCCCGCCAGATCGCAGCACACGAAGCCGCAGGCTTTAGCCCAGAGTAACAATCGCTCATATTCAGCCATCAAAGGCGAGAGCGCAGATCCCCTGCCCCAGGCGTCGACGAGATCATCCACAAATCGACAAAAGCGAATGACCTGTGGATCCGTGATCGGATCGCGCCTCTTAGGTGCCGCGTAGGTGATCTTGGCGTGTGCCATGAGAACCCCCTAATGAAGGGGTGGATATTCAATCACTTCTATCGCATCAATAAACGATTCACCGTCGCGATGCGCTCGCGATCATGAAAGCCCACCGCCATCTGCGGCTCGTCTGGCCGCCACCACCTAAAAATTATCGCCATCCGGGTCGGAGTATCGCCGTGATGGGGCCGACGGGGGCGGGTAAAACGACGCTCGTCGCCGCGCTCGCGGGCGAGCTCTTGTGGTGCGACGAGCATCTGATGCTGATCAAAGCCGCAAAGGTCGCATAGGATGCACTCTCTGCCTAGATCGAAGCCGGGCGCCCCGGCGTGTTTGAAGATCCGCCGCTCCTACGTTTGAACCCTGAGGAGAGGGGGGCGTGCCGCCGTCGAGCGCGTAGCTGAGGGCGGCACGGCAAGCCCGTCATCGCGATCAACGCGGCAATATACTGGCATGCGCTTCGAGCCAACGGCATCGATAACCGCATCCCGGGCTACGGTCGGTTGTTGTCCGATCTCTAGCTGCGCATAATCAACCGCACTGAGCTGCACGGCGTAAGCGCACCGCTGGAGGTTTTCGATGTTGGAATTGAAACATGAACTGAAGTTGACTAAGACCCGTGACGAAAAGGCCCGCATGAATTTCGTGTCGGGGTTGCGTGCTCATGTGCTCAACGACATGGCGACCGGCATGCGCAAGGTCTACGACGCGGACGTTGAGCCGCGTTTCCGGCAGCAGCATCGGCGTGTTCCGAAAGATGGCTCTGAGGTTCACAAGGCAATCAAGCCGAACGACTATTTCAAGTTCTACTCGAGCCTACGGGTTACTGCCCAAGACATGGTTTGGCAGTCGGTGATCCCGCCGCTTGAGCGAAATCGCCCAGCGCTCAAAGAAAAAGCCGCGCAACTGACCGGCAAGCGCCCCAAAATGAAAGGTAAAGGCACAGGGCAGGGTGAGGCCACAGCGCAGAGCAAGGGCACGCTTGCGATTCGGCCAGGCTTTGAGGTGCCGCGCTATGTCTCTGCCATTGATGTGCATTTGATGGCCGGTAACTACGACGGCGAGTACGAGCCGGACGATCTAGCGGCCGGTGCGCTTTACGATAATGGCCTTGCGGTGTTTTCCTTTGGTCTCATGGGGGATAACCTCGATGACATCGGGCAGTCGATCGCCGGTTTTATCAAGCTGAGGTTCCCGAATTTGAGGCCCGCCAAGATTCTCGATCTTGGCTGCACGATCGGCCATAACACCGGTTCTTGGAAAGATCACTTCCCGCAAGCCGAGGTGCATGGTATCGATGTGGCGGCTCCTTGCCTGCGCTATGCGCATGCGCGCGCGGAGGCGCAGAACCGCGAACTGCATTTTAATCAGATGAATGCCGAGCAACTCGATTTTCCTGACGCCAGTTTCGATGTCGTGTTCTCGTCGATGTTCTTGCACGAGATTCCGAAGAAAGCCATCGCCAAGGTCATGGCAGAGGCCTATCGGGTTCTGAAGTCGGGCGGCTTGATGCTGCACATGGAGCTGCCACCCAATTCGCAGTTGTCGGCTTACGATGCGTTTTATCTCGACTGGGATAGCGCCTACAACAATGAACCGTTCTACAAGCCGTTTCGTGATTTGCGACCCGAGCAAATTTGCCGAGATGCCGGCTTCTCATCCAAGAACTATCTGCAGTTCGTCATCCCATCGGTCGGTTGGTATGGCGAAGAGGTTTCGCGTGCCGCAGCGACGCAGCCGCGCGACGTCGATAACGATAAGACCGGCCGTCTCACCGACGGCATCATGTGGTATTGCTTTGGCGCCTGGAAATGACCCGAAAACCGATGCGTCGCACTATTCGCGGCGGCCGCCCTCATTTCTTTGCCGATCCAGCTATCGACAAAGTGCTTAATATGGTCGTTGTATTGGCGAGCGAGGTGTGGACCCTGCGTGAACGTCTGCTCGCCATAGAAGCGTTGCAGGTGCAACAAGGTAGTTTGTCCGCGGGTGAGGTCGACGCTTTTGAGTTCAGCGCTGACGACGATGGTAATCTTGCTATCCAGCGCAAGGAATTCATTGATAGTCTGTTCCGAGTGCTCGCCGAGCAGGTCGATGAGGCAGAGCGAACTGTTTCCGTGTCGCGCAAGATCAGTCCGAAGGTAAAGACGCGAACCAGGAAAACTGGTCGCAAGAAGTGATTAGGCTTTAAAAGGCGCTCGCCAGCCTCTGGCCCGGCTCGCGTCGTGAGATCGAGTAATGGATCCGCGATGGCCGCGTGTAGATTAACGGCAGCGTGGCTGAGCCCGGTCAGCGCACCTCGCCTGCCGATCGCGTCAGTGTCGATGGTTAGGATGTCAGTCTTGATGCTGGCGAGGAGCACGCAGCGGGCTCTGCGGCTCGCGCAGTGCTTGGATACGACAAGCCGCTTCGCGAAGTGACGACG
>Ga0194119_10005232_pt1 | contig 19473 bp, 15 predicted proteins | sample TA2MahC100mmetaG_FD_148620 | JGI IMG/M metagenome (GOLD analysis project Ga0194119, IMG submission 148620) | Freshwater microbial communities from Lake Tanganyika, Tanzania - TA2015018 Mahale Deep Cast 100m | ecosystem: Environmental > Aquatic > Freshwater > Lake | place: Tanzania: Lake...
TACTTCCAGGTGCATGAAAACTTCCAGTATCAGTTCCAACAATCCTAGAACCTGTTGGTAATCTAAGTGTTGAACCTGATGACAAAGTTAATGTAGAACCTACACTTATTGGACCTATCTCATTGACGTTGATAATACTCATTGGAGTTTTTTATGTATTTATTACTTAACTCATTAAGTATCTGATGATAACTATTCCTGAACCACCAGAACCTCCAGCAGCATTATTGCTCCCATTAAATCCTCCAGCACCACCTCCACCACCAGTATTGGTAGTTCCTGGTGTTCCTGTCCCACCAGAACCTTTACCTCCTGCACCACCTCCACCTGCACCGCCACTTCCAGCAGAACCTGGAGAAAGATTAGATAAACTACCACCACCTCCACCAGCAAAGTATCTACCTGGAGCAGGTCCTGGAGTTCCATAAGATGCTGGAACCCAAGTAATTGGAGAACCTATACCTCCAGGACCTGCAGTTGCTGGGTTTCCACTTGCAGCAGTTCCAGCACCTGCAGCACCTCCACCTCCACCACCACCATAAGATGCTTCAGGAAAGTTATTAACACCAATTCCACCAGGATTTCCTTGTGGTGGTGATGTTGGTGGAGTATTTCCTGTTCCTCCAGGACTGGTAGAGGTACTTCCTCCACCACCAGAACCTCCAGGTGCTCCAATGGGTGTATCAAGTGCTCCCCCCTTTCCACCGCCTTCAGAAGTAATTGATGTTATTCCTGGTCCTGAAATAAATGAAGGATTTCCATTTGTTGCAGTATTTGATTGTGGTAAAGCACCTGAAGGATTTCCATTACCTCCACCACCAATAGAAATGGTATAAGAACCTGTAGAAATTGGAAAATTAGTTCCTGTTCTATATCCTCCAGCACCACCACCACCAGAATGTCTAGTAGAACCTCCACCTCCTCCAGCAACTACAACATACTCAACGGTTCCTGTACCATTAACTTCAAGAGTTCCTGGTCCAGTAAAAATGTGAATATTATAACCACCTTCTGTTAAGGTAGCATTTCCTCCTTCTGCAAATGGTATACTGGTTCTTAGTGTTCTAGTGAAATTAGTTAAATAACCACTAATAACTTTGTATATACCAAAACCTTTTGCAGTTCTATCAGTTGTTTTTACGCCCATTGTTATACTCCATACCTTCTTCTAAGAGCATTAAAGTTTTGTGTGATTTCATCTACAGACAAAACTCTATTATAAACTGAAACCTGTGATACATTACCTTGAAGTCTTGAATTTCCTGCAGTATTTGCCCAATGCCTACCAACTTCATAGGAACTAGTTGTTGCAAAATTTCCACCATTCCAAGTTATAGTTCCTGAATTTTGAAGAAGAGTACCACTTTTAAAGCAATAAATGTTTAAAGTACTTCCAGTTTTAGTAATTGCAACATATAACCACATATTAATATGGGTTCCAACATCCAAAAATACACCACTTTCACTTACACCAACTTGATTTACCCCAACAGAATTGAGAGGTGCAGAAACAGAACCATTACCAAATGTCATCAAATATGCATAGTTAGTTGCTGGGGATGAATTATTAAAAACACCTTGCCATATTTGAGTAGCATTTAATTTGTAAATCCAGGCAGTTTGAGTAAAACTACCAGTAAATATAGAACCTGTTATTGAACCAGTTACATAGTCATCATTACCATCAAAAACAATAGAACCACCATTAGCACTACTATAGGTTGGTCCATTTGTCAGAGTTCCATTATTAGTTCCCTTCAAATCAAACCAAGTAGTTCCAGAACCAGGATAAGATGCACTATTACCAGCATCTAAATGCAATACTAATCCATTTCCAACAATGTTATCAAAAACATCATCAGAATTATAAAGATTTAAAAACTTCCCATCAACAACTTTATTGACAGGAATTCCTTTAACAGTTCTATCAGTACTCTTAAGTCCCATTTTTAAATATCAGTATCACCAATAATCTGATAGTTTACAATACTTCCAATACCACTTCCACCAGATGCAGGTGCTGTGATTTCTACAACAATCTTATCTTGGTTTGTAAGAACGATTGGATAGTTAGTTTCAAAGAAGAAGGTCTCATTAGAACTTAAATCAACTCTCAATAATCTATGTGCTGTGATACCTACACCACTTACAGCAACACCACTTGGATAGATATAAAGAGATGACCTTGCAGTGGCAGTTGAAGTATTGTGCATAATCACACTACGCAAGTAAGTTGTAGAGGCAATACCAACTCCCCCTGCAGTTGATGTTACTCCAACTGTATAAATTCCAACAGTTGCAATACCTGTGATTGACTGGACATTTAATAGTTTAGTTCTTCTGAGTGCCATCTTATTCTTTAAGTATTAGGAAAATAATGATGAAGTAATATCTGATTCTCCACCTACACCAACAAGTAAAGAACCATCTCCTCTATATGATGTTGCAGAAACTATTCCAGAGAAAGTAACTTGACTATCAGTAACAGTAAGTGTATTACCAGTTGTATTAATTCCAACAGTTGTTATACCTGAAGATTTACCATCAACTTGCAATAATACTCTTCCTTGAGAGTTGGTAATTTTTACCTTCTCATCAACTGTAGGGCTAGAAACATCTGCCTTAGCTTCAATATTACTAACTCTGAGAGTACTCATTCTTTTATATCATTTTTTATTATTTAGACCACAACAAGAGTAGAACCTGAAGTAACATCAACTGTTACTCCAACTCCCACTGTAACTGGTCCAATTAGTAGACCGTTTTTCCCAGAAGGAACAGTAATATTTTGATCTATATTTTGATCTATTAAAAGAGCACCCCCAGAAATAAGAATATTACCATCAGAAACTTCTAGTTTTTCTGATGGATTTGTGGTTCCTATACCAACATCACCAGTCAACTTATAGATATCATTTCCATCTCCAGCAGTCCATCTTGATGCTACAAATGGACTTCCATTCTGTCTGAATGTTCCTGTAAAGTTAATATCACCAAGAACATCTAAAGTATATTGTGGATTGGTTGTACCAATGCCAACATCTCCAGTTAATCTATAAATATCATCTCCCACCCCTGCAGTCCATCTTGATGCTACAAATGGACTGCTGTTTTGATAAAATGTTCCTGTAAAGTTAATATCACCAGAAACATCAAGTTTGTATTGAGGATTTGTGGTTCCTATACCAACTCTATCAGTAGCAATATCTACAAAAATATTACTATCAGAAACCAGATTTGCAGAATCTCTGGACTTACCCATTATTTAACTGGATACTTTTACTAAGAGTATTTATCAGACTAGGTATCTGATGATGACTATTCCTGAACCACCATTACCCCCAGTTGGATCCTCAGTATCAGGATTGTTGTATGCCGCACCACCCCCGCCACCTCCAGTGTTTGTGGTTCCTGGAAGTCCTGGTTGCCTCGTTGGAGCACCACCGTCGCCGCCACCACCTGCTCCGCCTGAAGCACGTGTGGTCGAAGCACCTCCCCCTCCTCCACCACCTCCAGCAAAGTAACGACCAGGAGCAGGACCAGGAGTTCCATAAGATGCTGGAACCCAAGTGATTCGAGATCCTATACCACCGTTACCTCCTGTTATAAATGGAGCAGTTCCAGCACTTCCAGATGGTCCAGGAAATCCCTCACCTCCACTACCTCCACCACCTCCACCCCCAGAAGTGCCCGATCCATATGGTCCAAATGCGGTTCCGCCATTATTTCCTTGTGGTGGTGATGTTTGAGGAGTATTTCCAGTTCCTGGAAATACTCCATGAAAAGCAATAGCACCACCACCAGAACCTCCTGGTTGCGCTGTAGCATCTGTTGGTGAAGGTCCTGGACCAGCACCCGTTCCTCCACCTCTACCACCTGCGGTTGAGGTTATAGTAGAAAAAATTGAAGGGTTTCCATTTGCGTGAGATCCTCCGCCACCGCCAACAGTAATTGGATAAGTTCCGATGGCGACTGAAAAATTAGTAGATGTTCTCAAACCACCAGCCCCGCCGCCACCTGCACCTCCAAAACTATCTCCAGCAGTTCTTCCACCACCACCCCCGCCAGCAACTACAACATACTCTACATTTGTTTCTCCAAAAAGAACTTCAAATGTTCCTGGTCCAGTAAAAATATGAATTCTATATCCACTTTCATTAAGTGTTGTTACATCACCACTAACATTAACCTCAAAATTATCATATTCAAAACCAAATCCAAATCTATCAGTTACTCTTGATAATAAACTCATTTATATCCTCCACTTTTGTTTCCAGTCACTATGTAACTTGCAATTGCACCATTACCAATAGTATCTATTCCCACAAAATTAAAGTAATCAACACAGTTAGTACTTCCAGTTGCTACAGTTCCACCAGGCCATCTTATGGTTCTTGAAGTTCCATTAAAAAATATAGAACTACATGCATATCCAACAGATGTTTGTATTGCTACGACTGTTAATGCGATTGCTTTACCGTTAAATGCTGAAGTAGGAATATCATTTACATAAAGTGATATTGGCCCTGTTGGATTTGTTACGATTCCTATATTTCCATCTCCAGCATCATAATCGATAGTTACAGACACTCCAGTTCCAACTTTGGTTGTTTCTGCTAAAGAGTTGATAGTAATCAAACTTCCAGCAAGAGTACCATTAGCGCCTTGGATACCTTGAAATCCCTGAGCACCTAAAACACCACCATTGGATGAAACAATATCAATTAAATCACCTAAAGATCCCCCAGAAGTTAAAATTACAGAAGTTCCATCAGTGGCAGAATATTCTGAACTAGACAATCTAATTCCATTCAAATATACATCTACAAAACCTACAGTATATCCCCCTGCAACATTAAATGAAGTTTGACCACTTCCAACTGTAAAAGTGCTAACAGATTTGTCGTAATTTATACCTGCAGCACCTTGAGCACCTTGAGGACCTATTGCACCAACACCAACATCACTGTATGCTACTATGTCAACAATGTCATTTTCACTAGCTCCCAAAGAAAGAACTATGGATGTTCCATTAGATGCTGTAAATTCAGTTGTAGATAGTCTAATTCCATTTAAATATACGTCTACAAATCCTACTGTATAAGTAGCATTAAATGTTGTTTGACTTGCAGTGGCAGTATATGTAGTAGTTGATTTTGTAAAAGTTGACCCAGGAGATCCTTGAGCACCTTGAGGTCCTCCTCCAGAAGCACCTTGAAATCCTTGAGCACCTTGAGGACCTTGAGGACCTGCAGATCCAGGAGATCCTTGAGGTCCTCCTCCAGAAGCACCTTGAAATCCTTGAGCACCTTGAGGACCTTGAGGTCCTGCAGATCCTTGAGGACCAGCACCTTGAAATCCTTGAGCACCTTGAGGTCCTTGAAATCCTTGAGGACCAGCACCTTGAAATCCTTGAGCACCTTGAGGTCCTTGAACTCCTTGAGGACCAATTACACCTTGAAATCCTTGAGCACCTTGAGGTCCTTGAGAACCTTGAACACCTTGAGGACCTTGAGCACCTTGAGCACCTTGAGGTCCAACATCAGTAATTGATATTGTTCCAGACATTCCACTATGATGCTGGCAGATATAATATAAAGTACTGGGGGCATCATAGGGGACTGCAAATGTAATAGTCCCGCTATCAGTTCCATTGTTTGTTACGCCGCTACTATAAGCACTTCCTGTTCCAGTAACTTGAGATGTTTTAATCCAGAATGGATGACCAGAAGCATTAACACTAAAAGTGTAAGTAAATCCACGCAGTAGATTTAAAGTTGGATTAGATGCACCGTCTATTGTATATGAACTTGCTCCACTATTTGTTACTGAATAGGTTCTACTACCAGAACTTCCTTGTGCTCCCTGAACCCCTTGTGTACCTTGAGTACCTTGAGGACCTTGAACACCTTGAGGACCTTGAACACCTTGAGGACCTTGAACACCTTGAGGACCTTGAGGACCTTGAGCACCTTGAAATCCTTGAGCACCTTGAAAACCTTGAGCACCTTGAGGACCTGTTCCCTGAGGACCTTGAAAACCCTGAACTCCCTGATCACCTTGAGAACCTTGAGAACCTTGAGGGCCTGTTCCCTGAGGACCTTGAGCACCTTGAGGTCCTGCTGACCCCTGAGCACCTTGATTTCCTTGAGGTCCTTGAAATCCTTGAGGCCCCTCAACAGAACCTATTTGTACTACTGTTGTTCCTATCCCTACACCAAGAGTATCTTTTCTTACAAATAACTTTCCATCATAATGGTTTATCGCTAATTCTCCTAGCCCCAGTTGTTCTACTGATGGGACCTTTCCTGAAACTAAAGATCTTTTAACTCTTATGGTAGGGTTAGTATTCATTATAATACGGTATTTACCTTATCTCCAGTATATACTAGAGTTTTATATATTTATCAAAAATCTTCTGGGGTGATTTCTACTTTTTTCTTTGTAGGTTTTTGATTTTCTAATTTAGAAGTCAATTCACTAATGGTTGATGATAAAGAATTAATTTTAGCTTCATAAACCACAACTTGATTTGAAAGTTCAGAAACTTTTTTTTGATATGAAGATAATAAAGATTGGTAATCAATTTCACTCATCAGAAAGTTCCAGCATCTACAGTGATGTTATTTAGGAATCTTTCTCCACCAGCACAAGAAATAACTTGTGAAGTTCCAGAACAATCAGTTAACCACAGTGCTCCAATTTGAACTGCAGCATAAGCATTTGCAGTCAATACACCAGTAGATTCAGAAACATCAGATGAAATACCAATTCTTCCAGCACTATCATCCCAGTATACTGCTGCTTTTTTAGCAGAACCATCATACCAGTTCATCAACATACCAACATCAATGTTTAAATCTGAAGTAGGTGGAACAAGAGCACCACCACTTTGAATTAATCCTAAGTCAATCAGGCTATCTTGAACTTTTAATTCAGATGTTTCAACTTGAGTGGTTGTTCCAATTACATATAAATCACCATTAACTGTTACACTATTAGCAAATCCTACTGCACCTGTTCCATTTGTGATGGTAATAGAAGTTGTACCATCAGTTGCCTTAACATTAGTTGTTTGAACTGTAGGAGCACTTAAAGCAGTTCCTACAACAACCGTATTAGGAAGTCCTACTGTTACTGTCTGACCAGAAACAGATGTTTCAACTTCATTAGCAGTTCCACTAATAGTTAATGTTTGTGCTGTAGAAACTGTACTTGAACCACCAGTATCAGCATTTAAACCAAGAGTTACATCAACAGCATCTACATATGCTTTAACTGCTGCTTGAGTTGGGAGGTAATCATTGCTGTTTTCTGCAAGTGTTGTACTTGAAGAAATTCCAGTAATACCAATACCAGAAGTTCCATTTAATTTAAATGTCCCTACAGTAGCAATACCAGTAACACTAATATTTCCACCAATATTAACGCTCTTTTCAATACCAACACCACCTTCTACAATGATTGCCCCATTATCTTTGGTGGTTGAATCAGTGGTATCAGAAAATGTGGTAATTCCAGTGAATGTAGCATTACTTGAACCACTTCCCCAAGTAAGACCACCACTACCATCATTAGTTAAAACTGATAATACAGCACCTTGAGTTCCTGGAAGTGTATAAGTTACATTAGAAGCAATATTGTCTGGTGCTTTTAATGCAACATAATTTGAACCATTAGTGGTTCCTTCAACTAACCTAACGGAACTACCAACTGATGAAGTTTCTTTAGTCCAATATCTATGAGAACCAAAGAACTTATTATTATTAGTGGTTGAATCAACGCCTACAAAAAAATCAAATGTGTCTGTAGTAAAGGCTGGTTCACCTGCTTTTAAACCTGGCAGATTTGATAAAGCACCTCTTTTAAACTGAAGAATTGGTGCAGTCATCTTCTTTTTTTCTATTTTTTACTATTTAGTAATACTAAAAACTACCAGCATCAAGATCAATTCTATCATCTAAGTCTATATCCATCCTATCTAAGAATGTATTAGCATATCCAACTAATCCAGGTTGTATGGTTTCTGTTCCTGCAGCATAATTAAGAACTTCATCTGGATTGACTAGTTTATATTTTTGTATTGCTGCATCATAAACCATCACATACTTATCATTTTGATTTGATGCATCAAAATCTATTAAGTCTTGAAATCTTGTTGCAGGCACGTTTGTTATTACCTCTATTGAAGATTGTGAATCTAATTCTACTATTGGAGATGAAGAGACTAATTCTACTTCTATATCCATTAGGATGCAGTTCCTTTTACAATAATAGTTCCTTCAACAGCTTTAAATGTGTTTCCTGAGTATGTAATTAGTAAATCATAAACATATCTACCAGAAGGAATGGTTGATGTTATTGAACTAGCCATTCCTACAGAAACAATTCCTGTTGTTGGAGAAGGAGATGTAGCGGTAAAAGTATAATATGATGAGGCATTATAGTGTTTCCTCATCTTAGCAGACAAGGTATATCCAGTCAAATTAATAGGTGCTCCATCTCTTTTCAACTTAATTGATGTTGAGAATGTAGTTCCCTTATCTATTGTTAAATTGACTGCAGGTACTGCCATTTATTTTAACACTTTTATCTATTTATTTTTTAATATTCACTCTTTTTTGAGAGATTTTATTTCAGATTTTAGACCTTCGATAATTTGCTGTTGTTCTTTAATTGCCTCTACAATCAAAGCAACAAAATTTTGATAAGCAACTGATCTTGGGTCATCTCCAAATACTAACTCTGGAAGAATTTTTTCAACTTCTTGTGCAATAAATCCAATTGATTGTGTACCATTTTCTATGTAAGTAAATGATACTCCCCTCAAACTTAAGACTTTTTCAAGAGCATTTTCAATAACATTAATATCAGTTTTAAGTTTAATATCAGAATTAGCAGTAACTGTTCCTCCACAAGTTAAATTGGTGCCATCAAAAATTAAGTTTCCAGAACCAGTTGCAACATTAGAAGCATTTTTATAAATGACCTGATTTGCTGAACCTGCTACGGGGCCTGACTCACCTTGAGGACCTTGAGAACCAATTCCTTGAGAACCTTGGAATCCTTGAGAACCTTGAGGACCTCTAACACCTTGAGTACCTTGTGCTCCCTGAGGACCTTGAGGACCTTGAGGACCAATTCCTTGAGGACCTTGGAATCCTTGAGGACCTTGAGGACCTCTAACACCTTGAGGACCTTGTGCTCCCTGAGGACCTCCACCAGGAGCACCTTGAACACCTTGAGAACCTTGGAATCCTGTAGCATTAACACCAGGAGCACCTTGGGATCCTTGAGGACCTATACGACCCTGAGAACCTTGAGAACCTTGAGAACCTTGAGAACCTTGAGAACCTTGAGCTCCCTGAGGACCTCCACCAGGAGCACCTTGAGCACCTTGAGGACCTTGAGGACCTGGAACACCTTGAGGACCTCCACCAGGGGCACCTTGAGCACCTTGAGGACCTTGGAATCCTTGAGGACCTGGAACACCTTGAGGACCTCCACCAGGAGCACCTTGAGCACCTTGAGGACCTTGAGGACCTGGAACACCTTGAGCTCCCTGAGGACCTCCACCAGGAACACCTTGAGCACCTTGAGGACCTTGAAATCCTTGAGGACCTTGGAATCCTTGAGGACCTCCACCAGGAACACCTTGAGCACCTTGAGGACCTTGAGGACCTGGAACACCTTGAGCTCCCTGAGGACCTCCACCAGGAACACCTTGAGCACCTTGAGGACCTTGAGGACCTGGAACACCTTGAGGACCCCTAAGACCTTGAGGTCCTTGATATCCAATATCACCTTGAACTCCTTGAGGGCCAGAAAATCCTTGAGGACCTTGGAATCCTTGAGGACCTATGCGACCTTGAGGACCTTGGAATCCTTGAGGACCTCGAGTACCTTGAGGTCCAGTTCCTTGTGGACCTTGAAATCCTTGTGGACCTAGAGCACCTTGGGGACCTTGGGGACCAGTTCCTTGGAAACCTTGAAATCCTTGTGGACCACTACTTCCTTGATTACCTTGGAAACCTTGGACTCCTTGATCTCCTTGAAATCCTTGTGGACCTTGAAATCCTTGGAAACCTTGAGGGCCACCACCTTGAGGACCTTGGAATCCTTGAGGACCTTGGAATCCTTGGAAACCTTGAGGACCCACACGACCTTGAGGTCCTTGGAAACCTTGAGGACCTTGTGGACCTTGAAATCCTTGAAATCCTTGAAATCCTTGAGAACCTTGAGGACCTTGAGGACCCTGTAATCCTTGAGGTCCAATAGGACCAGATGCATATGCCCAAGTAAACCCTAATCCTGGTCCAAGCGATGTTAATACTTTATTATATGTTCCTACATCACCAGATTGATTAGCAATATCTGAAGAAATTTTAATCGTAGAAACTCCAACATCTAATCCATATTCTGGAGAAGTGCTTCCAATACCAAGTCGTTGAGTGCTTGGAATGAATACTAAAGTATTTGGAGCAATATCAAAAGTTGTTAAAATACCACCAAATGTAACAGTAGTAAATCCAATATACCTTGGAGTAGAATCAGTTGGTTCAGTTACAGTATTAGCAGCAAAAACTGAAATAGTAGCTATACCAGTAGGTCCTGCAGTAGCTGTTACTCCAGGACCTACAAAGTTTAATTGAGTAATAGACCCTGCAATTCCTACAATAGTTCCTTCATCTCTTACTGTAATTCCCTGAGAAAATACAGCAGGAGGAACTGGAATCCAATATCTTTGAGGATATCCTGGAACACTTACTGGGAAATATTGTTGACCAATTGGAATATTACCATCTCCAGGAGGTTGTCCCAAATTTGGCTCTGCATCAGATAGACCTAAAAACTCGTACCTATCTAAGGGTAATTTATCTTGAGGAGTAGTTGGTACTCTTCTGCTTAAATACTTAGCCATATTTGGGTTCCACTATCCCCCTACACATAAGGTTATTTATTACTGATTAAGAGTCTCTAAAATTGAAACTGTATATTTTAAAGTATTTGGAACTACAGATGAAATTCCAACCATTCTAATACTATCTGTTTTTAATGCAGTTCTTTCTAAAACTAATCTTCCTTCCAATAAAACAATGGTATCATTTTGAGGAATGGGAGCATTTTTAATCAGTTCAGTTTTTGTAGTAGAAATTCCAGATTGACTTCTAGTTTCTCTTTGGTGATAAAATGTCACAGTTCCAACTCCAACTCCAGTATTTGCAACTTGTGCATACAAAACAATGCTGGTATATCCAGTTTTTGTTTTATAAACTTCAGTATCAGTAGTACTTACGATTCCTGTAACTGTTTTGTATGTATTTAAAGGTTGTTGGGCCATAGTAGTTTATTGTTGAAGTGCAATAATTAATGGAGTAACTTCTGCTTGTAAACTCTTACTAAATGCTTGTCCTGAAATAGTTCCAGTATTTTGATTGATTGTTATACCTTCACTAATTCTAAAATCTCCACTTTGATCTGTGCTTGTAAATGGAACCTTACCTCCATTTGTAGCCACAATTTGATTTTCATCAATTGGGACAGCTCCTTTAGATGGAACTGCATTAACTATTGTTGTTCCTGTACCTATATATTCAAAAGTTATAGAACTTGCAATAATTTTACTAGATTGATAAAAGTAAACTGTTGCTCCAGCACTAACAGGATAAGTAATAAATTCATCAAAAGTTACTGTAGTGGTGCCACCAACAGAAACTGGCGTTGAAGAAACTGGATTAAAGAAGAACTTTTCCATTACAGCAGTTGCTGTTGCTGTAGTTCCAATTCCAGGACCAATTTGAGGTGGAGGGGATATAATTACATTTGGTGCAGTCTCTGTGTATCCTGTTCCAGATACTAATAAACTAACATTTCCAATTGTACCATCAGAATTTATATCAGTCTCAAAAATTGTTGCTTCAGCTGGGATAAAGAAGTCTGAATTTGGTGGCAAATCAATGGCGACTTCTACTGGAATTTCTGGGTCATATCCAAATCCTGGATTGTCTATTTCAATTCTACTTACAAAATAATATTGAGTGTCAATATAAGCAATTTGACCATCATAAGGCCTTTGTCCTTTAGGAAATTCTAATTCAGGAGCAGAAACTGAACCATTTTCAATAATATAATTAATAATATTTGTATGATCTGAAATAAAAGTTCCTACATTTGATGAATAAGTTTTGGTAAAATCTTTTACTTGTGCTATTGATCCAACACCTACTTGATAACTCTTTGGAAGATTTAAACTTTGAGCAACATATGTAGAAATTCCAGCAATATAATCAATCAAAGCAGTTTTTCCATCTACAACATATCCAGGAGAGAACCCAACAGGTGGAGGATCTGTCTCAGGAAGATATGTTAAGGAATCTACATCAGAATCTCTATAGGATAATCCTGCATTAATACAGTTTCCATTACCAAGAGTTAATATATCTGAACGTACTAACTCTACAATAATTTGACCATCTCTTATACATTTTTGCTTTCCTACTAATGAACCACCATAATCAAAACTGGGACCATATACTCCATAAGGACCATCAGTACTAGTAAGAAATCCAACTGCCTCTGTTGCAATAAATTCTTTATTCAATCTTAATAATTCTGCTGTATCTTTAAATTCTTGAGATGCTCCAGCACCAACATTAATTACTAAACTATCTACACTATCACCTGTTGGTGCTGTTACTACTGTTCCAGTATACTGAAGTGGAGTAGCTCCATTTGCAACAAGTCCAAAATTACCAAATGATGAGTTTGAGTTGTTGAGGTCACAAACCCCACCAGTATCACAGAATACTGCAGTATCACAACAAATGGTAAAGAGTGAAACTAACTGTGCATAACCAAAGTTAGTAATAGAAACACCAATACCATTTTGATTATATTGTGTAAATGCATCAAGAACCATGGATTTAAATCCACCAGCTCTATTACCATCAATTCTCATTCCAATACTATCTGGAACAAAGTTAGTGCAGTTCTGAACATAAGGTGATTGCCAATTTTCTTCTGTTCCATCTGCATATCCATTTCCCATAGTTGGAAATGAAACCATAGCAGATGGATTACTTGGACCAACAAAAGATTGTTGAGCAATATAACAACCTCTTCTTACATGATATAAGTCAGTTTGTCCAGAAGTAGTAACAAGAGTTCTTCTTAAGTCTTCGCCAACAACTGCAACTCTTTCTGGAACTTGAATGGGACCATCTTCAGTATAAAGTCCAGCAAATACTCTGATTGTATCTCCAGGTTGTGCTACTGAACAAGCTTTTTTAATAGTTAAAAACCCATCTCCAGGACTTTTCCCAAAGTTTTCATCACTACCAAATTTATTAACGAACAATTCATTACCAATTCTTGCACCTGGAGGATTCCAAACTGTTTTTCCTTGTCCATCAGATGCAAGAACAGAATATGCAAATCCTACATTATTGTTTGCATCTAAAACTTCACCTCTAACTCTAATATCTCCAGCAACATCTAAAGTGCTTGTTGGAACACTTGTATTAATACCAACTAATGGTTTAATAGTTTTTACACCACCACTAGAAGTTGTTGTGGTGCTTATTTCAAAGTTACCTGCTTTTAAGATAGTTGCTCCAATACCAACATCAAGTAAAGCAGTAGTGGTAATTCCTGTAACTAAAAGAGTGTCAATTGTGGATAATCCAACTCTTTCTTGAGTTATGGAAGCAATCCCAATAACAGATGTTCCTACAACTTCACTACTAATTGTAGCTACTCCAATAGTAGCTATTCCAGTATAAGATTGTGAAATAGTAGCAAGTCCAGTTATTCTGGCACTACCATAGACATCAAGTTTATACTCTGGAGTAATGGTTCCAATACCAACAGAACCAACTCCTGTTATTACTACAGATTCACTTTTAACAGTATTAACTTGAAATGGTTGAGATGGAGAAGATGTTCTTATTCCAACATTATTTGAAACATATGCAGAACCTATTACATCAAGTTGTTGGGCATTGGAAGTTGTTCCAATACCAATAGCATTTTCAGCATATACTGAATCACTAGAATATATTTTTCCTACTACATCAAGAGCATAATTTGCTTGAGTTTTACCTATGGCAACTCTTTTTGAAGCTCCATCAGCATATAATGCTTGGGTGCCAACACCTATACCTTTTCTAACTACAAAATAGTTATCTATAGAAGCCATTGGGTTCCCTATCCCCCTTGTATAAGATTATTTATGCTACTCTCATAATGAAGGCAAGTGCATAGTATGGAGGTCTATTTTCGTGATGATGATTTTCACCTCTGGCACCTGTCTCCTGATTAAATTTTGTTCTATTTCCATCTGGACCACCTGATTGTTCTTGTTCAGTATCAAATCCACCACCTGGATATATAACTCCTCTACTATGAGTGTGTGCAGGCATTTCTGCAATTGTTAGTCCAACGGAAGTTGATCCACCCCTATTACCAGGAGTATAATTAGCATTTAATACTCCAGTAGTACTAAATCCTGGACCTGAAGTTGGTGTCGAACCATCTCCATCACCACTGTGAGCACCAACAATAAAACGATTTCTTAAGTCAGGTGTTCCATTAGAACCATCGCACAATCTCCAATTACTTAATGCTGAATTTGTATTAAGTTCTGCAATTGTTCCAGACCACATGATAATACCACCAACAGGAATAACCCCCTTTCCTACAAAAGTAGTAGAGGTAGTAATTCCAGTAATTGTAATTCCAGATTTAAATGTAGATTCTCCATTTGCAGTAAGTGATTTTACTGTTTGTGTTGCTGTACTTGAATTAATTTCATTATTAACTACAATTTTATTGACTGTTATTTCATCTAAATTAAGAGTTGGTGTTCTTCCTAAAGCTGCTTCTCCCTCCCCACTAATTACATTTCCTGTTGAAGAATTCCACTTTTGTTTTCCAATAAAGAATTCACCATCATTATTCATTCCAGTATAGAAAACAGAACCACCTCTATTAGAAAGTGATTGAGTAATGCTTACCTCATCATCACTTAATACCTTAGTTTGATTACTTGGCATTGAAGTGGAATAATTTCCAGGTCCAAATCCAACATATTCAAAAGTATGTCCAGAAGCTCTTAAAATTGAAGGTCTTCTTAATTCTACAGGAGTTATAATAATTGTTTTGATAGAACAATTAGTTGGATGACTGACTGCTTGAGTTCCAAAAATACCTCTTTTGACAAATGCTAATCCACCAGAAATTCTGGTAACCAGCATAATTTCATTTTCAACTTGGACATAATCACCCTTATTCAGTCCAAAGTTATCAACAACTTGTAAAAAGTTGTCTGTACTTAAAATAGCTTCTGATGCTCTACTCTTAAATAAACCATAAGCAGCAAAATTTCTTGTGCTTAAATTTTCATTTGTAGAATTTGTATCTTTTAATGTTGGGATTATCCCAACATTAAACACTCTTTGGGAAGATGAAATAGGACCATTAACAGTAAAAGTAGAAGTTCCTGATACATTAGTTACAGTGAAAACTGTGGAACTGTTTTCAAATATAACTTTATTAGCAACTGAGAATGAGTGTGGATATGTTGTATTAACAGTTGTACCTGCTCCACTAGGAGTAGGAGTTTGAGATGAGATTGCGTATCCAACTCCTGACAAAATTACTACTGCATTACTTGAAGTTTCTGTAACTCCAGAAGAATTTGCAAAAGTAATTGTGTTAGGTGTAACTGAAGAAATAATAAATGTTCCGTTATTTGTTGAATTTGATGCCCCAAAAATTTGAATTAAATCTGAGTCATTTGGGTCATAATTCAACAATGTAACTGAAACTGTAGTAGGGTTTGTTGATCCAGGAATTCCTCTAATTGTTAAAACATCACCTATACTATATCCTGATCCTTGATTAGCAATTTCAAAATGAACTGGAATTCCTCCAGAAATTGTTACGTTAATTGTTGCATTAGAACCTGCTCCACCATACACCAAAGGAATATCATAATAATCTCCATCAATATATCCAGATCCAGGTGAAACTGAAGAAACATTTCTAACTCCACCTAATTTGTGATTTTGTTCTGTTGTAATGATTACATTACTGCCAGATTTAGTAAATTGAGTTATTCTTTTACCAATATTAAAATCTTTTGAATATTCAACAAAAATTTCTTTAGTTGAACTTAAATAGGGATCATTAATATCAACTTTACCTATAGTTTTTCTGGATGCAGCAGTTTTAGAAGGATCTGGGTCTACAACTAAATTATCAATATCTAATAAAGGATAGATATTGTCTAAACTTTGTCCAAATTTAATGTCAGATGTATTAAATGGAGATCTATTAGGAGTGTTTTTAAAACAATCTAAAGTAATATGATATATTCCATCAGATGAACCTTGAACATATTTTTGTACTTCTTGAACATCATAAATTTGATAATGATTTTCAATTTTGTCACAAGTAAAATATGGAAGATTTGATCTATTTGTATCGTAAATTGTATATGGAGGAGCTTTATAACCAGATATTACATCAGAATACCAACTAGCTACTGTAGAAACTCCAACAGTTATTGTTCCAGGATCTATTGAACTAAGATACGTAAATGTTACATCATCAACAACAGAAAGAACTTCAAATGATCCATTATATCCAGTTCCTGACCCTAAACCAACTGGATTTGGTTCATTGGAACTTTTAAGATTATAAATGCTTATTTTGTTACCAACCCTAAGATTGTGGGGGTTTTTAGTAACTATTGTTCTATAAGAAGAAATTGCACTAGTATAATAAGCATCTACAATAACATTTTTATTTCTTATGCTTGAAAGTTGATCGTCACTTGGAGTCAAAAAGTATTCAGAATTGTTTGCATAGGAAGAATTTAATGCTTTTGATGATTTTTGAAGAACAAATCCAACTGATGGAACTGCAGCATCAGAAGACTCCTTTGGAACTACATATCTTAATCTATAAATTCTATCATTTTCAAATCTAGAATCAAGAACTCTTTTTAAAAAGAGTACTGGATTAGAAGATAAATTTGATACAAAAGTATCACTATCACTATCATTAATATCACTAGCATTAATGCTAATATACCAATTTTTTTTATCATCATCCCACTGAATTGGACTTCCAATTTCTCCAGATGGTATTTCTGATATTCTACTTACAAGAGAAAAATTACCAATAGATAGTCCAACAGAATTTTTAATATCAACTGGATTAATATTTAAATTGCAATTAGTTAAATTCTTATAAAGTTTTACATCATTACCAGAATTTACTCTCACAAAATAAGTTTGATCATGGTCAATTCCATCTGGAAAAATTGAATCTTTTGATATAACTTTGACGCTTAATCCTGTACTGATTCCTGTTACACTTTCAAGTGTTAATATATCAGTTGATGAATCAATGGCAGTTATAATTTTAGTAATTTTGTAATTTGGAACTATATCTGCAAAATAAACACCAGTATCTGTACTATAATAAATTTTATCATTTTCTTTAGCTCCGATACAATATCCTCTAAATTTTGAACTTGGAGGATTTAATATATCATCATACCCTAAAAGATATACTCTAGAATTTGAATTTGGCAATAATGAGTCTGCAGCATAAGTATCAATGTTAACTTCTTGTGCAGATACGTCTTTAGGTAAAATAGTATGAGTTGCAAATCCATAATCATCTTTTGCAAAAGCGGATTGTTTAAATCCTTCAGAATAAAGAGATCTTTGTCCAAAATTACTGTTTGAGTTTGTAATGCTTTGATCTCCACCATCATTAGCAATAAACTGATTGGCATAACCAATCGCAAAAATAGAAACGCATTGTATAAATGCATCATTAGATGCTTTAATATGGAAACTTGCCCAGTCTGGTTTGTAGATTGAGTTTATATTCTGATGAAGAAATTCTTTTCCTTGAGAAATTTCTTCTTGAGTTAAGTAATTACCATTTTCTTCATTATATCTAACAAATGCTCTATCATCTTTTTGTAAAGATATTCCAGTAAATTGAGCAGTAACTATAGATCTAAATCCTGTTGCTTTAGAACCATCTGCATGTAATCCATTTAAACCATATACTGATTTTAAACTACAATTAAAAACATATGGAGATGCTGATGTTACAGTATCAGAAATAACTTTAACTGATGGATTTCCAGTTATTGTTGGCAGTTTTACTCCTGATGGTGTTTGTACTGTCAAATAAGTGAATGAAGTTGGACTCAGTACAGTACTGACTGTAAAACTTCCATTATATTCAGTTATTGTTGGAGAACCTTCTGCATCACCAACGCCAGAAATCAAAATAGGAGTTTGTGGAGATAATCCATGTTCTGTTTCCGTATCTACAGTAATGGTATTTGAACCAGCACTCCCATTACCAGAACGTATAGATGTAATTCCTATAGAACCTGATCCAAGTTCTCCTACAATTCTATACTCATCTATATTTGGTTGTAAATTAGAATATCCATCTATAACATTTCGTCCAGATTGCTGCCCAAATCCTCCAGCAACTTTATAATAATACATTTCAAGGTCAGTATGACCTGAATTGTTAATTTTATTTACACCATCTGCATACTCAAATGCAGTTAATTTGTGGTGAGAATAAAAGGGAGAAATAGTATTTGTGCTATAAGTATTATAAACTTTTCCAGATGGGTCTCCGTCAAAAATAGTAAATCCAAACAAATAGCAAGCACCTGTCAATTTAAAAATAGCACTACTTGCTATTTCTGATTGATTTGGATCTGGAACAAACAATGGTCTAATTTTAGTTTTTCTTAAATCAGTTGCAATCAAAGATGTTCCTTTTGGAATTATAACACCACCAGATGAACTGTTAAAGGTAAACAATTCATTATTAGGGTCAGTAAGGTCAAAATTACTAAGAATGTTAAATTCTGCAATACTTTTTGTTGCATTATTAATATCTTTAATTATATTACTAGCATCTACATAATATCCAGGTCTGTTATCAATATAATGAGTTCCTGGAGAAATTAAAATAGTTGTTTGATCAAATAAATCATTGTTTGATCCTGCAACATAAGCAAATCTTGCTGCCTCTAATAATGCTCTTTGAATAGTTTTAAACGGACGTAATCTGGAATTACCTCTATTTTCAATTGAATCTGTGGCATCTAATTCATTAGGATCTACATATAAGGTATTACCGTTCAGATTCTTGAGGAAATTCTCTAATCTTGCTAAAGGCATTTCAGATTATCCTGTTGTTGTACTTCTCTTGTCTTATTTATCAATAAATAGGATTACTAATATTTGTGAATGATGGCAATTAGTACTCAAACTGAAGCACTTCTTGAACTTTATAATCAAAAAATTTCTTCAGACACTCAACAATTATCACAAGTCAATTATGTTCAGACTGGATATACGATTCAGACAGGAATAGGAGAAACTGAATATGTCAAAGTTTGGGGACCATCAGAAGTTA
>Ga0194119_10005236_pt1 | contig 19466 bp, 40 predicted proteins | sample TA2MahC100mmetaG_FD_148620 | JGI IMG/M metagenome (GOLD analysis project Ga0194119, IMG submission 148620) | Freshwater microbial communities from Lake Tanganyika, Tanzania - TA2015018 Mahale Deep Cast 100m | ecosystem: Environmental > Aquatic > Freshwater > Lake | place: Tanzania: Lake...
CCCTAAGCTAAGTCAACCGTTCCCGTATCACTGAACCAAACAAGATGGTCTTCAACAATCAGTCAGGGAATCGAGCCCGTTCCGGTAAATGGGATACCTATCCGCTCCGGTTAGGTATCCGTTCCTGTATAGGTATAGAATCCGTTTTCCGATATAGGTATAGGAATCCGCTCCGGTTATCCGTTCCAGTAGATCAGTTTCCGATATCCGTTCCGGTAGAGAATCACTGAACCAAACAAGATGGTCTTCAACAATCAGTCAGGGAATCCGTTTAGGTATCCGCTCCGTTCCGTTCCGGTATCATCCGAGATTCGAGGTACATCTCTTTTCCTTTTGGAATGAACGAGTAACCATTGGAAAAGAGATCGTGATCCGTTCCGGTGTACTTAGTAAATTGTAGTAATCACATCTCTTGATCTAGATCAAGTATTTAGTCTGTCTAAGGTTGTACTAGGGAGATCATGGCGGCGTACCATGAGGTTTAAATAACCCATTGTTTACGCTAATATATTAGCAATAAAACACAGCCAAAATCAAAAAACAGGCTATAAATCAATAAAACCCTGAGCGCCTTTTCGGCGGAAATTGAATTTCCTTCGAAAGGATCTGAAAAATCAAAATGTGATTTTGATTTATTCTTATTGTAGTAAAAATATAGTTACTTTATTACGACACCGACAACGTAACAAAAAAAATCCAGAACTAATTTCTAAAATATAAGATGGAAAAATTCTCGAAGAAAAAATGGGTGAAGTTTGCAAGCGACACCGTGAAGAAAGATGATCGAATTTCTGATATGCCTGATTTTAAGGCATTCGGAGAATTGATGGAGACGATCTTCCGTTCAGGGTACGCAGCGGTACCACCGTCTCCGATCGTGGAGTCGGATCGGATGTGGGTGCGGGTATGGTTAGCGATGAAGGGTTACAAAGTTTATTCAACGGTGGTGAAAAATGCTGAAGCATCGAGCATAGTGTCCCACTTCCACAAACTGATGTGAGCGTGGTATAGTGGTCATAATCTAGTATGGGAGATTGTATGCCGATCAAGCGGGACACATTTTATGTGAACGAGAAAGGTCAGTTGATTCGTAAGTACGAGGATATGGGTACACGGTTCATCCGCAGGGGTTTAGGGGCGAATGAAGAGATCGTGGATTATCGTCGGGTGAAGGATAATGTGTTCGCACAGAACGCTGTTCGGAAGTACGAGAAAGAGACAGGCAAGAAGTTTGATGACAAGGTGCGGTGGTTATTTTCTGAATGATGCTCACAAAGACTGAAATCGATAAACTGAAAGATGTACCTTGGTACGACTTCGAAGTGACTTATGCAGTCGAAGAGAAGGTCGTAACTCGCAAGGTACGCGGTAAGCGTAGCTTTACATGGGAGCTAGAGAACTGCATTCGGTTTACGATCGTCGGTGAGGATGGTGAGAGTTTGTTTGAACTCGATGGTGAGTTATTTATTTCTTGTCGGGTTCTTTCTCAGACTCGCCGGAAGCCTCGGCTGGTACTCGCGAGGTAGCTCTCGTTATCATTTCTTATATGTAAAAGATTCATTGGTCAACCACGATGGCAACAATAAAGTCATCAACTCTACTTCAGCACGACTAGCCAAGCGTTCATCTGGTGCCCTCCTTCCAGTAAAAAGTTAATATAATCTCAGATTAGGTTCAAACAATTATAAGGTAGGTTTTATGTCGTTAAAAAAACTCAGGGAAATTGAAGCTAGTTTGGAGCGTATCGCTGCGGTTGAGAAGTACGAGATGTCAAAAGATGAATGGCTTATGTCACAAGATGTTCTTAATAAGATGAGCGATGAAATCCTAAAGTTCTTACAAAAAGTTGAGCGAGCGCACGGGAATCGCAATGTCACCCACATCGTTGCGATTGAATTCAAAAAGGACTTTTTTGATATGCTGGAACATCGAGTCAAGGCGTTGAAGCGGACTTTCATTCCGCCCAATCAGCAATGAGATGGGACGAGACAGGGTTCGATCTCACAAACAATACAACATACAAGGTAGGTTTTATGTCGTTATCAAAAAAACTCAGGAAAATTGAAGCTAGTTTGGAGCGTATCGCTTCGGTTGATTATAAAAAGGAGCACCCTAAGGTTGCTGCTTCCGTAATGGATAAGGGCTTTGGGCATGATGAGAAGTATTCAGACAAAACAGTTGGAGAGATGTCAAAAGATGTTTTTGATAAGATGAGCGGTGAAATCCTAAAGTTCTTCAAAAAAGTTGAGCGAGCGTACGATACAGACTCAAAAGACACCCAAGAAATCAAAAAGGTCTTTTTCAATACGTTGGAAGAGCGAGTCAAGTTGTGGAAGCGGGTTTCTAAGGTCGCTGCGGAACAGTCTGAAATGGATGTAAAACATCTTGCGAAAGATTTACTTAATCAAGCAGTACGGGAATTGCAGGGTTCCAGTGCAGATTTTATTCAGATCATTTACCACGATGGGGAATTTAAGCTGAACGATGTGGGTGATATTGCAATTCCCTCGCGATCGATAGGTTCGATGAGCATCAACAAAGATCCTGCGACAGGTAAAATCGACAAATACCACGCCTTGGAGGAAATTAAAGATTTTATTCAGGAGATGCGGGTTTCAAAAGTAGCATCGCAAAGTGATTTCCGAAAAAGGGGATACCCACATTATAAAAAGTTAATATAATCTCAGATTAGGTTCAAACAATTATAAGGTAGGTTTTATGTTATCAAAAAAACTCAGGAAAATTGAAGCTAGTTTGGAGCGTATCGCTTCGGGTGATGAGAATTATTCGAGGGTGCGTGGGGAAATCCTCGCGGCTTTCAAAAAGGAAACAGACAAAACAGTTGAAGAGATGTCAGAGGCTCTTCATAAAAATATGAGAGGTGAAATCGAAAAGTTCTTCAACAAAGTTGATCGAGCGTACCATATGCAGGGTGTTTTGAGTCGAGAAGAATATGAAGACATCAAAACGGTTTTTTTTGATAAACTGGAAGAGCAACTTTCCGCCGAAATAGCTCGTTTCCGCCGATTTTTCCGATAGCCCCTGACTTTCTGGAAATGGTGGCAGCAAGAAAAGCGAGGGTGATGAAGTGGTTAAGACAAAAGTTGGAATTAGCCCGTAACCCTATAATCCGATTAAAAAAACAACCGCCAACGTAACCGTATGGCGGTTTTGTCTTGAAATTGATGCAAGTTATGGTTATTTCAAGATATATTTACTGAAATCTCAAGAGAATCTTCAATACTTTTTGCTTAGTTTCTTTAAACGCTCAAGAGCATCCTTGATGCCTCGTAGCTTGCGCAAGTCTAAGCGCAAACCAAGATGGTAAGTTTGATGGTCAATAGGACCATTATCAGGAATCCTTTCGGCTTCTTCTGTGTGCTTGATCCAAAGATCAATTTCTTTTTCAATTTTAGTCAAATCGTCCTGAATTTCCCCCATGACATCTTGTACGATTTTGTTCTCTGCAACCCGCTCCAAACTCGCTTCAATTTTCCTTAGTTCTGACAATAACTTCGACATCACATTCCCCTAATATAATTTATCGTTATTTCAAGATATATTTAGCTTTTGGGTTTTATTCCAAGCATATCTTTAACCGCAAGCTCTTTTCCTATCGGATCGTTGGGCACAGCAATTTTCTGAACCTTCACCTTAGCTTCAATTTTCTTCAACTCTTCCGCAATTTTATTCAATTCTGCACGTTTCTTCATAATTTTCTCCAACAAATATAAATCCCTTTATATTAGTCAAATAGACTTCCGGTTGGATCTCAACGAAATCAATTTACACCCTGCATAAAACACGTTAAAACCCCACCGGAAGGAGCACCTGATATGGAAAACCCTTTTTGGATGGCACCGACCTTACCACCTACAAAAACCCGCGTGAAAGTAGGGGCTATCCGGCGAAAAAGAGTCGTGCACCGATATAAAAAGAAGGCTGTCAGGGAACCCTTGGTTACCACCCACAGAGACTTAAAAATCAAAAGTCTGAAAGAACAGTTAGAAATCCACAAAGGTGTACTCAGAGAACTGAAAAAACAGTCTAAAGCTGCCCAAAAGCAACAAACCCTGATCCACAACCTCTACCGTCAGCACGCTGGGCAGGTCGAGATTATCACTCGCTGACCCTCTATATTAAATCAGGTTCGATTTAGAGGGCTCCATGAAACATCTCATCACCGAAATCCAGCGGCTCACTGTCATCGAAAAGAAATCTTTGCTCGAAATCACCCTCAAAACGACTGAAGAGACCGGTGAACTCGCTCAGGCTGTCCTCAGTGCAAACGGATCTTCGGGAGCATCCTACAAAAATCTGACTTTAGAAGATGTTAGGGAAGAAACCGTGGATATTCTGATCTGCGTGTTGAGCGTTTACTTTAAAGCAGGTGGACGAATCGAAGATCTGGAAGGTCTGATCCAGAAGAAAACCACCAAGTGGGCATCTAAACAGCAGTAACCCAGCAGCAGTTGGGTGAGAGCCAGCATATACGCTCCAGAAAATCCTATTTGAATCCAATAGTTTAAAAATCAGGTAACTTTTGTCTTTCCCTGTGAAAGATGGAGGTGCGTATGTTCACGATTTCAATTCAGTTGGTTGAGGGGAAACAGATGTACTGCGTCCACCGTGTCGATGGGCGGAGTTTCCACGATGGTGTGGTGAGTTACAACTTCGATTTGGAAGACTATGCGCTTGCGGAAGCCTGTCTGTCTGCTCTGAATGTTTCAGGAGGTGAACTATGAACCGCTCACAAGCTCTTTTCCTTTTGGAATCTAAGGCTGTCTTGGATGTTCTCGCTGAAGAATCCTTGCCTTTGGGTGGAATTCCGGAATCCCATATCTATATGGGTTTAGGGATGGACTACGATCGCTCGGTCGGGGTCATCAGTTTCCTTCGGGACAAAAAAGCGATCAAGGTGTCTCGGCATTTGGTGAGCAAGGGTGCGGATTTCGACAAAATCCACTCTCTGCTCTGTGAATTCGAGTCTAAGGTGAAGCAGTGATGAAAACCCATAGAGAAAAAGCGAGGTAACTTTTGTCTTACCCTTTGAAAGATGGAGGTGCGTATGTTCACGGAAGCCTGTCTGTCTGCTCTGAATGTTTCAGGAGGTGAGTCATGATTGGAAAGGAATACCTGAAAGAAGTTTTTGAAGAAGCCCTTCTTAATTGTTATTGTAAAGCGGTTTTGGATGCAGTTGGTAGAGAAGATACCTCGACAGCGTCACTCGCTCAACTTTTTGGGATGAAGGCGACCCACGCCGAAAAAGTCTTCCGATTTCTTCAAAACAAAAAAGCAATAGTTATTTCTCAAGGGTCGGTGAGTAAGGGTGATAGTTTCAACGAAATCTACTCTTTGTTTCAAGGAGGGCGAAAAGACTTGTTTCGAAATTTACAGAGCGTGTGATGAATGAACCTTCGGTTCTTGAGGACTCAGTTTGTAAGGGGGTTTTTATGAAATGCACATCGAAAAAAGAAAACCAAAAACTCAAATGGAGTGAAGACGCGGAAGTGGATGTTTATTTTGAAGGGGTCGTTGCCACAGAGTCGAATCAGAGAGTTTTAGAACTCATACACTCACTTCGAATGATGATGGCAGAACAATATTGCAAACAAGGTCTCCAGGCTCCAACAGGAATGAATGACGCCTTTAAAGCAGAACTTCAAAAGTTTGATGTCTCAGAGTTTGCTGAGTTGTCTATATTTTGGCAAAACGAGTTTCAAAAGTACAAAGAAATGAAAAAGCACACCGAAGACCAGCGATTGAAATTTGCGGAAGCCGTGATTCGCTGCGCTGTAGTGAATCATGTTCTATTCGGCAAACCTATCGAAATACAGTGCTTTCGAAATTTACAGAGAGTGAAGTAACTTTTGTCTTACACCTTCGAATAGGAGGTGTACTGTGGAACTTTCAAAGTTTTTGATTGAAAGCACCCGACTCACCGGAACACGTAAAGCGATCCGAGTGGTAGACCCTGAGCGGTTTGAGCAATTTCTTATCGCACTGTCGGAATCTGATCTCGAAGACAAAGCGTTGATCGGAATCTTAGTGACAGGCGGGCTCCGAGTCTCAGAGGGTTTGTCGCTCCGTAAGCGCGACTTTTTCGCAGAGAACGGAAAGCTATACTTTAAGTCACCTGTTTTAAAAAAGGGTTCGGCTTTACGTCGTATTGTGTTGGTACACCCCAAACTCAAACCGACTATCGAGCAAGCCTTGGGCAAGGTGAGACAATACGACCTTGTATTCAAGGTTTCACGGAAGACTGTGTGGGCTCACATCAAAAAAATCTTCGGTGCAGATGCGTGCCCCCACTCCATAGCACGGCATAGCTATATTTCATGGCTACTCCATGAGAAAAAACTTTCAGCACATGAAGCTGCCCGTGTGGTTGAGGTCAAGGTTTCGACCATTGAAGCGTATAACCACCCGAATGTTAAAAAGAAGCTGGGTGAACTTTTCGGAGCTGCTTGATGAAAGCAGGGTTTCCGGGGTAAAATTCTCCAGAAAATCCTGTTTGATTCCAAACAGTTAAAAATCTTGTAACTTTTGTCTTACCCCATGAAGATGGAGGTGACCTATGTTCAAGAGCAAGCCTGAAAGAAGTTTCGACCCGAAGATGGAAATCCGAAAGTTTGAGTTTCAGCATTGGAGTGCTGAGGTAGGGATCATGGCTTTGGAAAATGGAAGGGTTGTTTGCAAGGGTTACTCAGGAAAACGCAACTATTACCACGATTTCTATTACAGTTTCACAAGTTTAGAGAGAGCAGAGAGTTTCATTGAAAACTACATCGAGTCTTTAAAGAAGAAAGCTGAAGACAAGCTGAACCATGCAGCATCTAAGAAACAGCGGTCGAATACTTTTCTGGAAAAACTTGAAAAAGGGATGATTCTCGTAACGAGTTGGGGTTACGAGCAAACTAACGTGGAATTTTTCGAGGTGATCCAAGTGAAGGGTTGTTCTGTGTACCTGCGTGAAATCTCCAGTGACCTATCCGAAACAGGTTTCATGAGTGGGAACGCCCTTCCGAGAAAGGGTGAGTACGTTGGTGAAATCATCAAGCGTGTGGTTCGCGGTGGGGACTATGTAAAGATCAGTGAGTCTCGGTCGGCTCATCTATGGGATGGTCGAGCTATGTACCGATCTTGGTACGCGTAACTTTTGTCTTACCCTGTGATGGAGGTGCGTGTTATGGAAAACAAGTCAGATTTCGAAGTAGATGCAGGATTAGAAGCTCTGCGAGAGCAGAGTTTCGAATGGGATGGTGAAAGTGGTACGAACTCGATTACAGTCGAAACACAAGGCAAGACCTTCTGTTTCGAATTTGATGTCGATGAGTATGAATACAATGAAGATAATACCATCCGATATCCTTACGATTTGAAGCATATCCGGATGAACGGTGTGCTTCTCACCGACGAGAAGCAAAATCAGTTTAACCAGATGCTCGCCGATGGCGAGTTTTTGTTCGAAAAATATTACGAGCCTGATTATTGGAGAGACTAAAATCCTGTTTGATTCCAAACAGTTAAAAATCTTGTAACTTTTGTCTTACCCCATGAAAGATGGAGGTGCGTGTTATGGGTTGGACTTACGGTTGGAATTCACAGAGCGAACTTAAAAAATACATTTTGAAAGAAGCCCTCAAGAGCGAGCGTGTACTCGCACACAAGTCTACGAACTACGGTAGGCACTTGTGGGTGGTGTACCAAACTGAAAACGAACGGTTTATACTCCTGTTCCTTCTGAGCAAGAACGGGGCTGATTCATGCGGGGTTTGGGGTTACAAGGACTTATCGGAATCATGCCACCCCTACTACTATGACTGCCCACTCGACTTTCTGGAAATGGTTCCCGAAGGGTGTGCAGAGTGGAGAGCGGAGGTGAGAAACTTAGCCGCCCGTCGAAACACTGAATATAACGAGGGTGACTCGGTAACGGTTTACGGCAAACCTTATAAAGTCATCGGTAAGATCAAGAAATCCTACAAAATTGTGTCACCTGCGGGAAAAATCTATAAATGCAGTTCCGAAAAAATGCAGGCTGCTGTATGAAGATGGTTCCATCACATAGGTCTTTGTTCAACCACGGTGTAAAAACATCGTGGTTTTTTTGTTCACAAGGGGGCTGACATGGGCAAGATGAAAGACATTCTCATCCAAATAGATGAGGAGTTTGAGAGGGTTGCGGAGCGTGTTTCAACGGCTGATGAGGCACAGAAAGTATTAAACTTGATTTTGAACAGCGAGATGACGGTTTCGGAGGCAGTCGCCTACATCTTTTACGAGTAACTTTTGTCTTACAGGATGCGGGAGGGCTTTTTATGAAGCTCGCATTTCTGGTTTCGGTGTCGATGCTCGTGGGGTGTGTCTCAACAAGACCTGGTTTGAGCGCCACCGATTCATTTATTTTAGACCGTGTAATCCCTACGACTCATTTTGACACTCTGTCAGCAGTCGCCCGTATCGTTTCACCGAAGGCTCCTAAAAACTGGGTGAAACTCGCCAACGATGCTCATACCCCTGAGATGAACGAAGAAGCCTACCAAGTGATGCAACAAAACGATGATGTGCGGATCATCGATCAAGGTTTAAAGATGGTTGGTGTGGATGGGGTTGGGAAAAACCCAGCGCATCCTTTAGAGCGAGAGGCTTTTCTTTTCTGGATGGGTGTCGATGCCCTGCACGATTGGCAAAACAATCTCAACGACACGGTTTTAAAAAACCGTGCTTTGACAGCTTTAAAAAGGCTGTCTGCTTTAGCGGAGCGCGGTGAAGTGCATCACCACAGCCGATGGTTGATCGCTCGGCTGAGAGAGATGAACGGTGAGTCACCCGACCCGACTACATACCCCGCAGGGCACGCTAAATGGAGGTTCCACGGGGGTTCCTACACGCTCTATACCCCACCCTCGGATTTGAGGTGGAAGATAGGTCACGACAAAATGGGGGGCTACATCGGTAAAACGGTGTCAGCGTCCTGCCTACTCCTGTTTTTCTTCGCTTGCCGACCCTCGGGTTGGGAAGACCTGACACTCGCTAAGGTCAACTGGAAAGTCACGGTGGAATTCTTGAACGAAGATAACTCCATGACTCCAATGAGAGGGAAATTCGAATGGATGTCATCAATATCTGCACGCTGATTTATGGGTTCGGAAGAGGGAGGTACAAGTGTATGAAAGATTATGAAGTCGCTCGGTTTTTTATGGAGCAAGGGTGGAAACCCAAATACACGATGAAAGAGCGTAACGCTGAAGTCGCTCGGCGGTGTGTTCAAGGGTTTTTAACCCGATCGGAAGCCGAATACGAAATAGATGAAGAGATTCAGGACGACTTAGAAAATTGGGTGCAAATGAATTTCGTTCGATCAGAATTGCAGTAACTTTTGTCTTACACGGTGCAAGGGGAAATGGTTCCCTGAAGAAATGGAAATTCGGAGGTGTCTACATGGCTCGTAAAACTACAGCTACTCAATCTGCACCCGCTGCCAATCCGTTCCTTGATGCACCGAAAGTCGCAACGGTGCATTCGATTGACTCAAAGAAAAAGGGCAAGCAGAGAGATGAAGTCGAAATCGAAGGGCTCAAGAAAGTCGCCGCTCTGAAACTGGTCGCCGACCAGATCAAGAATGAGGCTGACATGAGAGCGGAAGAAGTGAAAGCTAAGGCTATTGAGCACTATGTGGACTTGATGGTTGAAACCGGAAGAAAGCCCGAATCATTCGTAGGTGTCGAAGACAACGCTTCAGCGAGTTGTGAAATTCGCAAACGCGGCTCGAACCTATCGATCTCGGAAGAAACTGCTCAAAAACTTGTGGCTTCCGGAGTCTCGGTCGAGAAGAAAATCAAAGTCGAGCAACGTCTCGTGATAAATCCGAATCTCGGTAACGATGAACTCGTCAAGATCAAGAAGGTTTTAGACTCAAACGCTGAAACCAAAAACATGCAGATAGTGATGGTTCAGCCTGAGGAGTTCACGTACGTGACAACCGAAAACACAATCGATGAACTCGCTTCCACAAGACAACGCGAGTTGATCGCTGAGTTGGTTGAAGCGGTCGCGAGTTTTGCGGTAGGTAAATACAAAATTGATTCAGCCGATCCGAAAGCAGATGCTCTCGCCATCATCAAACAACTTGGATTTCTGTGAGGGGATATGGATGAGAAGCATCGAAATTTTCTGAGGGAGTTGAAAGATTTACTCATCAGACACCCACGGAATCGTGGGTGAGAAGTTGGTTGTTAATTATCGAAAAGGTGAAAATTTCGATTATGACACAAAAATCATCAAACACGGAATGGATGTGGATGTTTACGACTTGGATCAAATACTGAAGGATGATTAAAATGGAGTACCTATCATTCAAATACTTGTATCCACCGCGACCTGACTACGTACTCACAAAAGATAGAATCACTCATTACGAAAAGGAAGGGTGGGCTGCACAGTACAAGAAAAACGGGACTTGCACGATAATCGCGATGTCCCCTGAAGGGGAATTCCACGCGATGAACCGACACGCCGAGGAACATAAAGCGTGGAACCTTACTGAACACATCAAGAAGGTTCTTAGGCATTATCTTCCCAAAGGGCACTGGACTGTTTTGGTCGGAGAGATTCTGCACTCCAAAACTCCCACGATCAAAGATACGATTTACATCCACGATGTCATCGTGCATCTGTCGAAACAACTGGTAGGCTCCAGTTTCGAAGAAAGACAAATTCTTTTAGAGAAACTTCTACCGAACGGAATCGAGCATTATTCGCATTTCGAGATCGATCCTTTTGTGTGGAAAGCAAAACTTTTTCGCACGAACATCGAACAAGAGTTTTTGTCAGTCAAAGATCCAAAAATCGACGAAGGGGTCGTGTTGAAAAAACTCAACGGTAAACTAAAGCCGTGCGTCAAAGCTGACTCGAACAGCGGTTGGCAAGCAAAAGTGAGATACCCGACAAAGAATTATCAGTTTTAAATGGGAGCACAGTATGGGCTACACGCATTATTGGACAAATCTGACACCAACACACAACCAAGACCGATGGGATGCATTCATCACCGATGTTAAAAAGATGTTTTTTCTTCTGAATCAAGTACCGTTTTTCACGGATATTAAATTGACAGGGTGCTACGGTGAAGATGAACCTATCGTAACGGATGATGAGGTCGCCTTCAACGGAGAAATTGACTGTGAAGATATGATCATCCGAAAAGATTACTCTAAGAACCCAGTCGACGCCTTTAAAAACTTCGCCTTCAACTTTTGCAAAACGAGGCAACGACCCTACGATACGATCGTTGTAGCGGTGCTCACACTCTATAAATACCACTTCGAAGAAGATGTGAGAGTCAGCTCCGATGGGGATGATGATGACCTCAAAGAAGGACGAAATCTCATCAACCGAATGTTCGGGTACACCGCCCACTTTGACCAATAGGACTTTTATGTATGTAAAAGTCCAAAATCTGGTATTTTTACATACATAAAAGTACACCTCGCCATCTCTCAAAGCATTGAAAACAAACAGGATTTTCAGGAGCCTTGCGTCCAAGGTCAAACCAGCGTCCAAGGTCAAACCAAGCTCACCAAAAGTCGCGGTAACTTTTGTCTTACCCTGTGAAAGATGGAGGTGCCCTATGTGTAACGAAAGATGCCAAAACGCTTTGAGTTACAACGACTTGTGTTCAGAACATGAGGCTGAATATGAGGCTTATCTACTAGAAAAATACGAGGAAGAACTTTTCCTCGACCTCTACGAATCTGAACTTGAAAGAGTCTACCTGAGAATGGAAGAAGACACCGCTGAACAACACGCTATGTACCTGATTGAGAAGGGTGCGTAAAATGAAGTACACGATGAAGTACGTTCTAACTTTTAAAGGCTACGAATACGGTTTTCAAACGATCAAAGAGGTTGTTTGTTTTTTGCAAGATCAGGGCTATTCGCTACCGCTCAATGCTAGTCTTGCTTTAGTCGCAAGATCTTTACACGAACGCGATGGTGTATCTTTGTCTCTGAGAATGTCGGTCGAGGAGAATTGATTATGAAATATTTCGGAACTCTTAAAGAATGTAAAGCCAATAATCCACAAGCCCGTTGGTTTTACCACGATAAAAAAGGGATCGGTGGTCAAACCCGCTGGTACGCAAGCAAGCGTATTCTCAAGAAAGCGATTCGACAGTTGGAACTATCGGGTTATTCGGTCGATGCTGCGCGAAAACAAGGGCTCGACACTTTCTCACTGTGATTTTCTTTTTTCTTGACCTGCCCTCCATTGGCTGATTTTAGAGCCTCCGTTTGCCTACCTTTGGGTTCTCGCCATGCTCTCGCCATCTCCCAGCACAGACTCAAAAACTCAAAGCATTGAAAACAAACAGGATTTTCAGGAGCAGGGAACTGCGCGGTCCATGCTGGGGGAAAACCAGCACAACTCACCAAAAGTCGCGGTAACTTTTGTCTTACCCTGTGAAAAGTGCCCTATGGAAATTAAAGTGTTTCAGATTCGTACCTGATTGAGAAGGATGCGTAAAATGAAGTACAAACATAGACTTACGGGTGTCGAGTACCTCAAGGTCGGGCAATACCAAGACCTTGATGGAACCTACAGAGTGGAACTCACACGCACCGATGGATTGAAACTCACTCGTTCACAGGCGCAGATCGAAGCGATGTTCGATGAAGTCTTCGATACCCCATCGGAAATTGAATTAGAGCGGATAGTGATAGCCAACCAAATTCAAATCCAAAGGATTAAACTCCGAAGAATTTAATAGACTTTTGAAAACATCTTGAATAGTACAACTCCAATTTCGGCGGTAAATCCGCCTCGGAGGGTATATGCAAGCACAGATTGAAAACACAAAACGGGTGAAATTCAGAGGTTCAGGATATGCTTGGATCCTCGCGGCTTTCCGTTCAGGAAAACCGTTCACGGTCAGAGAGTGCCTTGCATCGATGCAAGGGGTCGGAATCATCGGTGACTCACCCCTTGCGTATAGAAGAGCAAGTGATTGCATCACTCGTATGCAAAAATCTTCACTCGCATCCGAGTCTTTGCAAGTGAACTACGCTAACTGGATCGGAACCCTCAAACGAGCCGGAAAAAACCAACGCGGTGAAAACCTCTATTGTGTGACTCGACGAGGGAAAACCCTCGGTGAAAAAATAGCCGCTGCAAATGAGTCAGGCATTAACCTCAGACAACATCACATCGTCAAACGTATCGACAAACAACTACTGAGTGTCAGTATACCTAAGCGCGGATACTTCCGTACTCGAAAGGTTTACGATCCTCTGCAAAGAACAAAAGCTGTCAAGAACACTAGACGGGCTTGAGGGTTTAAGTTTACACTCAACCCCATGAAGATACCTGAATACGAAAAAAAAGCCTCGCAAACACCCTGTTTCGGATACCTGCTCCCGTTGTTCCCGAACGGACTGTCGTGGGATGAAATCAACGGGATGCTGACTTGTTCAAACTTTCAATCCACCTACATCATCGAACGTGATGAAAATAAGCGTTACGTGAAAGATTACCGTGTCGGATCCCTCAAAGAAGGGTCGACTCAGATTGAAATGTTCGAAGAGTTGAAAGCCGCTGTCCAAAAAGGATGGACAGTCAAAGCCGAAAACATTGAACACTGGAACCGCGAATTACTTATAAGAGCACTCGAAATCCACCCTAAATACAGACCTTCCCTACACCTATACATCGGGCAAGAAGGTGGGACATCCTTCGGTATGCACACCGACCCTGATCCCGTTGTGGTGACTTGCGTGCAAGGTGAAAAAGTATTCCACCTCGAAGGCTATGACCCCTTCACACTCAGACCAAACGAGTGGCTCTACATTCCACCAAACCACCCGCATGAAGCTATCTCAACGACTATCTCGGCGGTCGTTTCCGTGGGGTTCCACAAATGGACACAAGATACACCCTGCTTCTATTTACCTAACCTGTAACTTTTGTCTCACCCCCGCGAACAAACGCGGAGGGTACAGTGAAACTTCAAACACTCATCTTCATCACGCTGATGACAGCTTGCTCATCGAAAGAAAAAGAACTGCAAAACCAAATCGACTCCCTGCACAGCAGACTCAGCCGAATCGAGGCTGAACTTGAAAGTAAAATTTCAGAAGTCGATGATAAAGCTGATGAAATCAAGTCGCAGGTCGATGACCTAGACTCAAAATTGGACGACCTCGATTTTGAAATCCGATACCTGAGGTAGGAATGTGGATAAAAAAACCCTTGAAAATCCTGTTTGAATACAGACAGTTAAAAATCGGGTAACTTTTGTCTTACTCGGTGTGGAGGGCTCAGACCATGTTTAAGCCAGCGCCGTTCAAAATCCTCTCTGACTTCATCAAAGGCTTCATTGCCTTTTGGCTCATCCTGATAGCCCCTGTCGCGGTCGCGCTGCTTGTGACTGTGTACCTCGACTTGCCGTGGGTCGCGGCTGTGAGCGCCTACGGTTTCCTCGGAGTCCTGATTGCAATCTTACGCTCTCGAAAATCCAAGATTGAAATAGACCATACACTCAAAATCCACACAGTCCGAAATCTCAAGACTCACCCAGACCTGCTGACTTCGACTTTGATCATCAACGTGATCTTCGCGGTACAGGCAGTCGGGATGTGGTTCATTTTTATCAAGTAAATTGGAGGGTATCGATATGAATCTAGTGAAGGTCGCGGCTGCAAACGGTTGGCAAGTCCTCGAAGAAAACGAGCAGTGGAAGAACCGCCTCGAAATCAGCGGATCGAGCGGGAACCGCTATATCGTAGCGCAACACAAAAAGAACGGGCAGTGGAGTTGTGCGTGTCTCGGTTTCCGAAGACACAGGCATTGCAAGCACCTCGATGCTATGCTCCCAACCCTACTCAAACTCGAAACATCTAAACAGCAGATCGAGGAATCCGCATGAAAAATTCATGGAGTGAGAAACAATTTAAGAAGTCAGACTTTCGCGGGGACTCCGCTCAGTGGGAAGCCGCCGCGAAGTCCCTCGAAACCAAGGATGATGACCTCAGCATCCTTGGACTAAACGAGTACCCTACAGACTTGAAAGCACTCCAAAAAGCACGAAACCAAGCGATGCTTAAATACCACCCAGATCGCGGTGGAACCACCGAACAAGCTCAAGCTATTCAGGCGGCGTTCGAACGGCTTAAAACTAGATTCGGGTGAAACAGGATGTTACACGGAAACCACGGAGAACATCCTATGAAACGAAGCGTGACACACAAAGCCGCCGATGCATTGCCGTACCTTGAACAAGGGGCAATCTTTGTCCTGAAAGCCGTGCGGAGTAAAAATGGAAAAATCGTGCGCAACTACAGAATGAAACTCGTTTCACCGCAAGGTGAATATATCGAGGGTGCGTGGGGAAACGCTAAAAATGAACTCGCGAGAATGGCGCGACTTCAGCCGATAAGGTTCGAAGGAGATCAGGCATGGATACTATCCAAATAACCGACAAAGGAAGAGTTACATTCGACTTCCACACGATGTTCCCTGCGGGCACGAAATGGCAAAACCTGTTTTTCTCTAACTACGGGAAACACAGAAGCCACAACAGAACATACGCTATCGGATTCAATATCCTCTACTGCCAAGATTCCGCCGAAATAGCTTTCGAAATCATCCGACACCAATTTAAATCAAATTCAAATAGACTCGATGAAATCAAAAATATAGATGCTTCCATCTGGCTCAAAACCGATCAATCGATAAACATCGAACACTACTTCAAACACATCGACTTCAGAAAATATCGACCCTACGGAATAACTAGACACACTCTCCAAGCCAGACTGTTCGATAATTACCTCATCGCTAAAATAAATCCAAACAACACAGAGATAGCTTCGATAGCTCAATTCAAAAAAATTCAACTCAAGAGATCACGAAACACACAACTCGAAGTCCTGATCACACCCGATGGAAGACTCGCACTGCCAAAAGATTTTCAAACAACTGAATGTAACCGTGTCGATATTCAATTCAACCAACAAGACAAAACACTCACGCTGATGCTAGACCCCAAAGGCATCCGAGCAATTAAAAAAGACCATACACTCAACATCCGAACCCTCATCGCACCGTTCAAGATTCCACAAAAAATGTATCTCCCCTTCGAAAGAACAAAGAACACCATCACCATCAAATTGACAGAAGATAACATCATCGAAGAAATCAACTCGGTGAGGCTCATTAAACGAGCCCTTGGTATATTTGACTGATTGTTGCACACTTGAGACAACACCCCGAAATCAGACAACAAAATTATCAAGCAGATTCAGTAGCTTATAAATACGGTAACTTTTGTCTTACTGAGTGTCAGGAGGGTTGACCATGACACCGATTCAGATTGGGATTGAAGTGAGCGCCTACGTGGGGGTCGCGTTGATCTTCGGAGCCGTCATCGCTACCACTTGCGCATTCATCAAGGCTCAGACCATGTTGCTCAAGGCAGCATTCACGGAAAACAAAAACCCGCACGCACATCTCCACCCGTACACTCAGTCGGTACTCAACGGAGAGTGCATCGAAATCCGCGAAGCCCAACGTGCAATAGAACACGGAGACATCGACACAGCACGGATGCTCGTGGATGAGATATGCTCGCTACTCGATGCAGAGAAAGATAAGTCGATGCGTACACAGCTTCAGGTGAAACTTAAACGCGCAGTCACTCGGAGAGTGCGCGAAGCACCGCAAGGAGAAAGGAGAACCCTTGCGGTACGCAAAGGTTCTAAACAGGTAGTGCGCGTGAGTCAACCGATCTTGCTCAAGTGACTTGACCATAAGCAAATCAAGTGACACATTCGCTACAGATGACCTCCATGCTCATCTGTTTAGCTCCCACTAACTCGCAGCTAGTGGGAGCACTCTACCCCACACAATTTGATCACAACACTGTCGGTGGTGTCGCTCCACCTAGACCACCGCTGGTGGTATAAAAATTTTTACTCGATTAAGCATTCGAGGTAGTCGCGAAGCGACTACTACGCATGGTCAGGGTCAGCCAAGTTTTGCTCAAAAATGATTCAGATGAAATTAGGGCAAGCGTTTGTTTTTAAAATACGCAGAGTATAAATTTTGAAAAACGAATTCAGGTCACGTTTGATTTTATAATACACAGAAAAAAATTACACCGGAACGGATTCAGGGTTCGGATGCTTTCGGATCCACCGAATTCACCGGAACGGATTCATGGTTAGGATTCAGATCCACCGAAACGGACTCAGTTCTTCTGATAATTAGTCACGCACAAATTTTCTTGTTTCAGGTTGATAAATCCCCAACCCACCATCATCGGCGAATCTTTTTCCATCATCGCCTACGAGTAAATGTTGAAGTCCGAGCGCATCGAGGGTGTGCACCACATCGTTGAACATTTTCGGTGCGTAGGTGCTACGTCCATCAGCGTACCTTCGAGCCATCCAGAGAGTTTCTTGTAGGAGATGTTCGAGTATTTGAATTTTCTCTTGGTTAGAAATTTTGGGTGTTTTTTCTAACTGTTTCATTTTTATCGCCTTCATTTAGAGCAGTTGTCAGATCCGCAAGAATCATTTTAATATAGCTTGAACGGATGACAATCTACAACACGTTTGGGGACACTCGATGAAACTCAAAACCGACTTTCGGAAACGGTTACAGTTTGCAAGATTGGCGGTCATTTTTGGAGAACATCGAAAAGGAAGTCTTCGTTGGTTTCGACCACAATGGTTGCCCGCGAGAAGAGTCTCTTAAAACCGAGAGCGGGACTGCTTGCGTTTACGCTCATGGTGATGTAACGACTTAGTGGGGTCTAGTTTGGCACTGCTGCTTACCCGTCGTATTGACTAACCTGACCCCCTCGATTTACCTACCTGAAGTTATACTTTCCTTTAAGAGCGTTAACAGAAGCTATAATTTCCGTATGCTCTATAGTTTTACATGAATTTTTACTAAAACTTCACCACAGCACTCTAAGAGTAAGAAATCTTAGAGTGCTGTGGTTTCGTTTTGGTACGGTTATTCACTAATATAATTAAGATTTAAAATGATTAGGGGTGCGAATGAAACTATCTAAATTGCGTGAAATAGAAAAACTTATGAGTCGGGTTGCAAAACAGGCAAAAAAGCCTTCGGAATCTAAAACCCCCGCAGAAAAAGCGAAAGAATTAGGGTTGAGTGGTTCTGTGGCGGAGCGAGTGATTGCAGCCTACAGTGATGAGTTTGAAGATGTCACTGCGAAGCGTGACCTTGATTATTTTGAGAAGACCCCTGTGAGCGGAAGCGAGTTAGTAAAGATCATGTCGAAGGTTTTAGCGCGAGGCTACAATGATTTTGACGGAGCGAAAGCCAAGCAGGTTGCAGATGCGATGGGTGACGCTGATTTCCACATCGCCCGCGAAGGCAGTGTTTGTATTTATGTAAAGCCTAAACACAGCATTTGGCTTGGTGGTGGAAGTAAACTCGGAAAGATCAAAGCGGATGAGATAACATTCGACGTAGAGAAGGAGATGTTTCGGTTCTGGTGGGATTGAATACAGGTTGAAAATATTATTAGGGAGAAGAGAATGAAACTATCCAAATTGCGTGAAATCGAAAAACTTCTGAGTCGGGTTGCATTTCAGGATCACCCATCGGGGTTATCCGCAAAAGATTTAAAAATGAAGAGCGAAGGGTTGATCCATAAATTCTTCGATCCTTCTGGAAAGGTTGAACCTGTTTATTTCCCTAACGGTATCCCAGAATCTAAGATTCAACACAGTTTGGAAGAAAGTTACGGGGTCAAGCTGAAGCACGAAAATCTTGAACACAAGATGAATAGTTGGGCAGAAAAGAACGCGACATACCGCGACGGAGAACTCTCTTGCAGTTACTCAGAACTTGTGAAAACAGATGAAGGATGGAAGAGAATACAGTGCAATGAACCCCCGATCTTCATCGATAAAAAAGGGTTGGTGTGGTGCCAGATGCACGGTGAACGGAGAAAATCCACCCATTATTGCAGAAAACTGAAGCCTAGTGAATTGAAATCTCTGAAAGAAGGCAAGCCTGTTGATGATATACCTTCTTTCATATCTTGGGTGAAATCGAAAAACTTCTGGGATTGAATACAGAAGAACCCTTCGCTGAAGAGAAAGAACGCTGTATAAAAAAAATATTTTACAGCGGATGCTGTATGGAGCGGTTATGAAAAAGGTTGCACTCGTAGAAGTGGATGAAGCCTTCGACAGGTACATGACTCCTGAAGAGAAGCGGGAGTTAGATGATAAAATCGAAAAAGCCTTAGCGGAGTTAAAAAAAGAATCGGATTCACCGAAGGCGAGAAAAAAACGGAAGATGAAATTCATCGCGGCTTTTTTGAAGACTTAGCCTTGCTGTTTACGAAGTTCGGAAAGTTTAGGAACAATCACTTCGTACAGTTCATGTTTAAGAGATTCGTCTTCCTTCAGAATCAAATACGCTTTGT
>Ga0194119_10005240_pt1 | contig 19458 bp, 18 predicted proteins | sample TA2MahC100mmetaG_FD_148620 | JGI IMG/M metagenome (GOLD analysis project Ga0194119, IMG submission 148620) | Freshwater microbial communities from Lake Tanganyika, Tanzania - TA2015018 Mahale Deep Cast 100m | ecosystem: Environmental > Aquatic > Freshwater > Lake | place: Tanzania: Lake...
TCCGTCTCTTCGACTACTGCGATTCTGCTAAAACTGAAACTAGCTGTCCACTGCTTTTTTGCATGGGCCGCCAACTGTGTCTAAACTTTTGTCTCACGGTTGGGGACAAGCTCACCTCACACCTTCAACATCCGCCAAGATAACTGCCTGCCGAACTCCGCCACGAACTAAAGCATCGAGGACCACCGCCTCGAAGAATGAGAGGCTGAGTGCATATGTCGTGAACGTAACGTTTTGCCAGGGATGTCCTGACAAAAGGTCTATCGGCGCGAGTGACGTTGCAGTCACGCCTTAACCCTGACGATTCTCAACACAAAAAAGCTAATTGCTTAGTCCTCGTGGACTCCATCTTCGCAAATTGCGGTGGCCCCAAGGACGGAGCGTGAATAACGACTCGCCGCATCAGCGCAGCCGCCACGATCATCACGAAGCTTCTCGCGTTGTAAAGTAATTGGGACAGCCAGCGTGAAAGCCGTTTTGCCTGGCAGCCCAATCGAATATGTCTCTTCGTCGCCTGTCAAACCTGATGCCCAATGACTCGCACAGGCTCCTGACCGAACCTCAGCGGCGGCATGTCGGCGAAGCAACGCAACGCGCCGAACAACTTCGAAATGCCGCTCTGCACGAGGTGGAGTTAATGTCCACGGCGCGAGACGGGGTTCCGGATGTTGATATTTCGCCAGGGTCCGGCGAAGGCTACAAGATCTATCGAAAGGCCGAACTCGATGGAGTTCGGCTGATGCTGACGGCGGAAATCGAGGCCTTCCGAGGGGCCGGCCTATTCGGCAAAGAGTTGCGCGATCTGGTGTTAGGAGACACACTCGAATCCCTTGAGGGCAGTTTCGTTCTAACGAAGATCGAGAAGCGGCTGCTCGAATCGGAAGCCAATCTGCATCGGGAAGATTTCGATATTCCTGAGTGGCTTCTCGTTCCGAAGTCTCTCGCGAACTCAGCAATCTCTCCTTATTGCCAGCTTTCGTCCGATGCCATCAGACGACTAAAGAATGAGCGGGCAGCCACCGAGGAGCGCGTAGATATGGCGGATCGGAGCACCCTGGGACAACAAAGAGGAAACGGACTAGATGAAGTGGCCGCCGCCGACCGGGCGCAGCGATTCGTCTCAGCCTGCATCCAATCGTATGTCCAGGGTTTCGCCGATGCGGTGACGGCGGAGTGGAGTTCAGTAATTCCTCACCTCGATCCCGTCCCGCCGAGCTTTGAGTTCATCGGCAACGCGATTCTTCAGCTCGCTGTCGAGCACACGCTGATTAGCCATAAACTGCACTACGTGCAAAAATGGACTGACGCAGCGGCGCCGTCTCGAGAATACGTCGCGAGCCTTTTGAAGGGATTGGCAAGTTCTTCGTCCTCGGACGTTCCGCTCTCCGATCGGCGGCCAAGCTCGACTAATACCGAGGGACACCGTGAACTGGTAGATAAGTATCTCGCAGATGTCAAGGCCCAAACCGGCAGGGCCATTACCCGCCGAGACTTTTGGGCGGCGGCGGGCTACAAAAATCCCACTGAGTTCCAGCGATGGCAACGAAATGATCCACGTACGACTTTGACAGCTTCGTCGAATTTCGCCCGTGTGCTCAAGTCCAAGCCACATCTGAAGAAGTAATTTTCCCCGCATCCCCGCCTCTTCCCCGCCTTGCTCCCCGCCTAGGCGGGGGGAGCATTCTGTATACACGGAACACGACTCAGCGTTCCGGAGAGCACAGAGGAGTAATGGATGAAGGCATGGGAAGCACTACTAGATGAGCATGCAGCGGCCGCGCAGCTCGACCTTTCAGTGGCTTGGCTGCGACGCCGGCGCCTCCAGAAGCAGCCGCCTGCGTACATCAAGATCGGATCCTCAGTTCGTTATCAACCTGAGGATCTCCGGGCGTTCATCGAGTCGCGTCGGATCAATGGCCCAAAGAATGGAGCAAGTCGTGAATAGAGAACAATTGACGACCGCGCTGGCCGAGAGCCGCTACATCACGAAGCAAGGGAAGGCGCGTCGTTACAGTTTAGGAGACGTTTGCCAAGCCCGTGCAATGGGTCTACTTTTAGCCGTCTATGGTATAGGCCCCGACGCTGCTCGCCGTCTTGCTTGGGGCATGACGTGCGCCATGCGCGAAATAGCCGAAGCGCACTCGCAGGACCGAGAAATAGACATGTCGCTACTAGTCGTGCGGTGGCCGACGCCGACAGGGGTTAGCGAGACTTACGGCTCGCACGGCATCAAAGGTGAGGAACTCGCCACGTTCGTGTCGGACATTGTCTGGCCGCCTCAATTTGGCATGTTCTGCATCACACGTCAACAACTCTCCAGCGAGGTCGTTGTGCTTTGTTTGGACTTCTTGAAATACAAGCAAAAGGAGGCACGTCGTGATGACGCACCTACAAATTAAGCCGTCCTTCACGGAGCGGCATTTCTCAGTCGGCACTTTAGCCGAATTGTGGAGTTATAGCGAGGATACGGTCACACGTATGTTTGCCGAAGTACCCGGCGTATTGAAAATTGGCACGACCGGCAAGCGCGGCCACCGGCAGCGCATCACGCTACGAATCCCCGAGTCCATCGCCGCGAGGGTGTACGCTGAGAAAACGCGATAGCTTATGCTGACGATCAAACGACGCCACACAAAGACTTGCTCGATCACGGGCAACCGCGCGCTAAACAAGTGCGCCTGTCCGCTGTGGGCATTCGGCGTCGTTAGCGGCAAGCGCGTGCGGAAGGCGCTCGACACGATCAACATCGAGATCGCCACACGCCGCGCGCGGCAACTTGAAGAGGAGATCGAAACAGGCAAAGTCCGCAAGAGCGTCGAGGAGTGCGCGAACGCGTTCCTTGCGGCGAAACAAGAGATCGCACCGGCGAGCTTCCGCAAGTACGACCGCATCCTGCGACGATTTGCCGAGTACGCGCGAACGGCAGGTGTCGTAACGCTCGACCGCTTCACTCTTGAAGACTTGGATGGCTACCGGAACTCCCGGCCCTTGTGCGCGCTATCGTGGGCGAAGGAACTTCAATTGCTTCGCGACTACTTCAAGTTCGCGGTTCGCCGCAAATGGTGCGCCGAGAACATCGCCAAAGACATGTCGATGCCGAGCAACCCGAAGCCCAAACCGCGCGAACCGTACACGCCTGACGAGATCGCAAATATCTTCGCGGCCGCCGAGTCCATCGGGCGCGGTCCCTACGAGCGGCTACGTGCGCGTGCTATCGTCCTCTTGATGCACTTCTATGGCCTTCGCATCTCTGACGTTGCCACGCTCAAGCGCGACCGGATCGAGAACGGCCAATTGTTCTTGCACGCACTCAAGAACGGCGCTGCGATCTGGCTGCCCTTATACGACGAGGTTCGCGATGCGCTCGAAGCGCTGCCGCAACCGAAGGGCGCATCCGGCGAAGTCGACTATTTCTTCTGGACCGGCAACGGTTCCATCGACAGCCTTTTGCGTGGCGTCGAGCGGACCTTGACGGCCGTTTTTCGCAAGAGCAAAGTGAAGGGCGCAACCGCCCATCGGTTTCGCCACACGCTCGCGACAAAGATTCTTGTGAACGGAGGGACCATCGAAGACGCGGCAAACGTCTTAGGTGATAGCCCCGCCGTGGTTCGCAAACACTATGCGAAGTATTCCGCCGAATACCAGCATAGGACGATTGACCTGATGAATCGGGTGCACAACGCCCAATCTGGCACGCCACAGACACACGAAAAAAATCGGGGCGTAAGCCCCGTGTTTTCTTCATTTGGAATGGTGGCCAGGGAGGGAATCGAACCCCCGACACACGGATTTTCAGTCCGTTGCTCTACCAACTGAGCTACCTGGCCACGGGCAAAACTCTATTTTAGCAGGCCCGCCAGTGTTTCGCCAGTTTTCCCCTCGATATCGGCGTGCAAGCTATTACCGTGTGCATCCATAGTGACAATCGCCACGAACCCGTCGACTTCGATGTGCCACATGGCTTCCGGAATCCCAAACTCCATCCAGTGCACGCCCTTCACCTTCCTCATCGTCCGGGCGTAGTACTGCGCCGCGCCGCCGATGCCGTTCAGGTAAACCGCGCCGCATTCCTTCAGCCCCGCCGACGTCTTGGCGCCCATGCCGCCCTTGCCGACCACCGCCTTCACTCCGTAGCGCCGCAGCACTTCCGCCTGGTACGGCTCCTCGCGGCTCGATGTGGTGGGGCCGGCCGCTTTCACCGTCCACTCCTCCCCTTGCTTTAGCATCACCGGACCACAGTGATACAGCACCGCGCCGTTCAAGTCCACCGGCGGCGGATTGTTCATCAAATGCGCGTGCACCGCATCGCGGCCGGTGTAGACATCGCCCTTGATAATCACAACATCGCCGACTGTAAGCTGCCGCATCTGGTCCGATGTCAGCGGCGGCGTCAACACCACCTCTCGGCCCGTGAGCGGGAACCCTTCGGTGCGCGCCATCTTCTCCGCCGGGCGATCCGGATCGCGATAGAGCCATCCGTTGATGGCGCCGGTCTTCGCATCCAGCCGCACTCCAAGCCTGCGGAAGGCCCAGCAATCATAGGCCACGCTTACGAAAAACGAAGCCGGTAAGCGATTCGCCGCCGTCACTTTACAACCGATTAGCGAGGACGCGCCGCCAAAGCCCATGGGGCCTACACCGATCTTGTTGGCCTCCTCCATCACCTCGGCCTCCAGCTTGGCCAGGACCGGATCCGGATTCTGGTCGTCGAGCGTGCGGAACAACTGCTCCTTGGCGAGGAAATAGCCGTGGCCGCGGTCGGAGCCGATGCAGACACCCAGCGCGCCCGGCGCGCAGCCTTGCCCCTGGGCCTGCCACACCGCGTGGAGCAGGCACTTCTTGACGCCCTCCAGATTCCGCCCCGCCTTGCCGAGGTGATCCAATTCCGCGGGCAGCGAGTATTGAATGTTTTTGTTCTCGCACCCGCCCCCTTTCAGGATGAGTTTCACCTCGATTTCGTCGGACTCCCATTGCTCGCAGTGAATGACGGGTGTTTCGTGGCCCAGATTGTCGCCCGAATTCTTGCCGGTGAGCGAATCGACCGAGTTCGGCCGCAGCTTTCCTCGCCGCGTGGCTTCCGCGACCGCTTCGCGAATGGTGCGCTTCAGTTGGATCTGATTCACACCCACCGGCGTATGCACCAGAAAGGTGGGCATACCGGTGTCCTGGCAAATGGGACTCTCGTCGGTGGCCGCCATGTCGATGTTGTTGGCGATGATGTTCAGCGCCTGATCGGCCTGTGTGTCCGGCGTCTCGTGGTCCAGCGCGTGGGCCATGGCTTTGCGAACGTCGGGCGGTAGATTGGTTGAGGTCTGGGTAATGAGCTCAACGAGGCTGTTGAAGAGAAATTCCATTCAACGCTATTTTAACTTGCGCTGTTACGCCGGGTTTAATGCTGGGGTCCGGGCTTCCGAAGAAGATAACGACCCGGCCGTCCTTGTCGATCCGGTTGATCTCAGCGTTCAGCGATTCGCCCGCGTTTTCGGCCAGAAACACCATGGCCGGCATACCGGGCGCAAGTTTGGCCAAAACGGGCGGCGGCGGCTCGATCACCACTTGCAGTTGACCCAGATCGGTGGCGATGCGGAAGACGTCGTCCTCGGCCTTTTTCACATCGGCGCCGGCGTCGCCGCGGCGGTCAAGGACGATGCCGTCGGCCGGCGAATGAATTAGCGTAGACTGCAAGTCGGACTCCACTTCTTCGAGTGCATTCGTCTTGTCCTCCGCCGTCTTCTTTGAGGCTTCGATGTCCCGAATCAAGTCGGTCACGCGGGTGTCGGCGATTTTCTGGCGCGCCTGGGAACTCTCGTACTCCAGCCGGGCCGTCTGGAATTCAGACACTGCTTTCTCATATTTCAAGCGCGGCGTGGCACCCTCCTTGTTCAGGATCGACTCGCGCTGAGCGATGCGGTCCGTGCGGGCGAAGTCGTCCTGCACGCGGGACACCTCGGCACGCGCGCGGGCGGACTCCAACCGCGCAGCGAGCAGTTGGCTCTCCAACGTGTTCACGCGCTCCTGCGCCTTGTCGGCGGCCTCCTTGGCCCGTTCCTTTTCCGCTTCCAGCGACGGGTTCTTGATGCGCGCCAGCAGTTGGCCTTCGAAGACCTCCTCGCCAACTATGACCAGATACTCCTCGATCGTCCCGTCGCTGGGCGCCTTCACTCCGATCACTTCTCGCGCTTCCACCTTGCCTTGTATCGAAAAATCGCTCGATACAGGCTGCTCCTGCTTGACTTGCGGGGGCGGCGGAGGGGGCGGTTGCTGCCGCTTCCACACGGCAAAGGCGCCCGCTAAGGCGGCGGCAAATACCGTGATTCCGCCGAAGAGTGCCCACTTGCCCTTCATACCGCTTTAGGCGCGTTCGAGATATTCGCCGGTTGAGGTGGAGACGCGGATCACCTCGCCTTCGTTGATGAAGGCGGGGACCTGGACAACCAGTCCGGATTCCATCTTGGCCGGTTTGCCGACGTTGGAAACCGTGGCGCCTTTCAAGCCGGGCTCGGTCTCAATGACTTTCATTTCCACCGCGGCGGGCAACTCCACGCCGATCGGCTTTTCTTCGTAGAACTCGATCTTCACCTTGAGGTTTGGAGTGAGGTACTGCGCGGCGTCGCCGAGCACGTCATCGTCGAACTCGTACTGCTCGTACGTCTCGGTGTTCATGAAATGGTAGGTATCGGTCTCCTTGTACAGAAATTCGACCTCCACTTCGTCGAGCATCACCTTCTCCACGCGGTCTTCCGAGGCGAAGCGATGTTCGAACATCGCGCCGGAGCGCAGGTTGCGCATCTTGACCTGGACGAAGGCCCGCAGGTTGCCTGGCGTTCGGTGGGTGAAATTAAAAATGCTATGAAGTTCATTGTTGAACTTGATCACCATGCCGGGGCGCAGGGAGGTGGCGTTGATCATGCTTGAGAGAAACTCCTAAATTCGACAGTATTTTGCCTCATTTTACCAGATCACACCGAGGCCCGGCCTGTCGTATGATGAGAGACTCTATGCTCCCTGAGAAGATCCTGGAAGGCCTGACATTCGACGATGTTCTGCTGCTGCCGTCGCGCAGCGGCGTGTTGCCGGCGACGGCCGACGCCCGGACACAGCTTTCGCGCAATATTCCGCTGAACATCCCGATCGTTTCGGCGGCAATGGACACGGTGACTGAGTCGCATCTTGCCATCGCACTGGCCCAGCAGGGCGGCATCGGCATCATTCATCGCAACATGTCCATCGAGCGCCAGTGCGAAGAAGTGGACAAAGTGAAGCGCTCGGAAAGCGGCATGATCGTGGACCCCGTGACCATCCGGCCCGATCAGCCGATCAACGACGCGCTGGACCTGATGAAGCGATTTCGAATCTCCGGCGTGCCCGTGACGACACCGGACCGCAAACTGGTCGGAATTCTGACGAATCGCGACCTGCGGTTCGAGACCAACTTTACTATGCCGGTCTCAACCCGCATGACACAGGGCCGCGAAAATCTGATCACCGTTCCCGTCGGTACGACGCTTGAGGACGCCGAACAGATTTTGCACAAGCATCGCGTCGAGAAACTGCTGGTGGTGGACGACTCGTACACCTTGAAGGGTCTCATCACCGTTAAGGACATTCAGAAGAAGTTGAAATACCCCAACGCGGCCAAGGACACGCAAGGCCGCCTGCGTTGCGGCGCGGCGGTTGGCTCCACCCGGGATTACCTGGAACGCGCGCAGGAACTGGTGAAGCGCAAGGTCGACGTGATTGCGATCGACTCGGCGCACGGCCACCACGAAGGCGTCCTGGAAGCGGTCCGGGCGATCAAGAACGCACTGCCGAACATCGATCTGCTGGCCGGCAACGTCGCGACGTATGAAGGCGCTCGCGACCTGATCGAACTGGGCGTGGACGGAATAAAGGTCGGCATAGGGCCGGGTTCGATCTGCACCACCCGCGTGGTCAGCGGCGCGGGCGTGCCGCAGATCACGGCGATCACCGAAGCGGCGAAAGCCTGCCGGGAGGCCGGTGTACCGCTTATCTCCGATGGCGGAATCAAATACTCCGGCGACGTGACCAAGGCGATCGCAGCCGGCGCGGATTCGGTGATGATCGGAAGCCTGCTGGCCGGCGTGGAGGAGAGTCCCGGCGAGACGATCCTGTTCCAGGGCCGCACATTCAAGAGCTATCGCGGCATGGGTTCGCTGGGCGCGATGACGGGCACGTCGTCGGACCGCTACACCGGGCAGGACGGCTCGTCCGGAAAACTGGTACCGGAGGGCATCGAAGGCCGAGTACCATACAAAGGAATGCTGGCAGACCTAGTGTTCCAACTCGTGGGCGGCCTGCGGGCGGGCATGGGCTACACAGGCTGCGGCACCATCGCCGAACTCCAATCGAACTCAAAATTCCTGAAGATATCGCCTGCCGGTCTGCGCGAAAGCCACGTGCACGACGTCATCATCACCAAGGAAGCGCCGAACTATCGCGTGGAATAGCGATAATCGAAGTTGGGAATCGCCGCCGATTTTGTGTTGATCGTTTTGGCCGGATTGGCCGGAGGAATTCTCGCGAGGCTCCTCCGGCTGCCGCTGCTGGCCGGGTACGTCGTCGCCGGGGTTGTGGTGGGGCCGCACACGGCGGGACCCTCCGTCACGCAGATTAAAGACATCGGAACCTTGGCCGAAATCGGGGCCGCGATGATCACATTGGGAACGCCGCATCTTGGATATCCCTATTTGCCCGTGGATGAGCTGGTACAAGGGTGAACCCAGTTAGGGATATGCGGAGCAACTTGAAATACGACCCGCTGCTGGGTGATTTCGGAGTTAGGTCGGATTTTCTTGGGGCTCTGCGCGCCGATTGGCGCCGTTCCGACTTTGGGAACAAGTTTCTTGCGGCCGCAGGCCGCTCCTGCAGTACAAGAGTGCGATCCATTCCGCCTTATGGCGAAAACGGATGTCGCGTGATCAATCCGTACAGCGATGGCGTTGTTTGCGAGGACAGCGCCGGTCTCTATTATCCCGACAGCGGGATTGGTCCAACAACCCAGTACCTTGACACATTTGGAACATTCCAGCATGCCGCCAACATTGGCCCCCCGTGTTTCAAGGTCCTGTGCGGCGGCACCTCGCACGATCCAATCTCGTCTCCAAGTCCTAGTTCGCTTTTGTTCGCGCAGATTAAGGAGTTTATCCTTGCACTTCCCTAAATGCATCCTCCTCACAGTTGTCGTGTTCAGCACATTGATCAAAGTCCGCGCGCAGCCGCCGGGCGCCCCGGACCATCTCAGAGAAGAGGGTTCCCTTCGGCGGTTCGTCCGGGACTATCTGGCTGCCGGAGCACCTATTTCGAAGCCGATCTGGCCCGGTACTCCGGAAGTCGTCGTGCAGCCAGGCGACGTGTTCGGATATATACTGGCCCGTCACGAGTGGGTACAGGAGGCGACGATCGAGGAAATAATTCGACTCTCGGCGTTACCGAACCCTCCCGCGCCGCAACTACTCCAGTTGGCAGCCGCGCTAGCACACACTGGCAGTGTCCGCGCGTTCGAAGCAATCCAACAACACCTTCGAGCCCATCCAAAGTATGTCCCCTTGGTCAAGGGATGCCTAGTTGGGAGCAATCAGGCCAGGGTAGGTGCACCGTTTGGGGCACTCTATCTAGGCTTGCAGTCCGACGTTCTGTTTATTCGGGATTTCGCGCGGGAACGCGTTCAAGAGATGGCTAGGTTCGCGGGGGCGACGGAGCAATTCCAACACGAATGGGCCAACGGACTCCTCGCGCGATACGGACGTCCGCCAACGGATGCCGAGATTCTGGCCGATCCGGTGGCCGAAGAGGTCCGCTTGGCCAATCCCGGCCTGTCGCTATCCATCATCCCCCGCGCCAGGGAATTGGCGCGCGAAGCCGCGGAAGGAGCACGCCCCGCCAAACCCTGACCGAGCGCAGGAGGAAGCGCCGAACTATCGCGTGGAATAGCTATAGTGAAAGTTGGGAATAGCTGCCGATTTCGTCTTAATCGTTCTGGCGGGGTTGGCCGGAGGAGTTCTCGCGCGGCTGCTTAGGTTGCCTCTACTGGCCGGCTACGTCGTTGCGGGCGTGGTGGTGGGGCCGCACACGGCGGGACCCACTGTCACGCAGATAAAAGACATCGAAACGCTGGCCGAAATCGGTGTCGCGCTGCTGCTGTTTTCGATTGGCCTGGAGGTTTCGTTCCGCGATCTGCGCCCGGTGCGCGCCGTGGCGGTCGGGGGAGGAGCAATCCAGTTGGTGGTGACGATCACGGCCGGGGCACTGGCCGCGCAGTGGGCCCTCGCCGCCGGGCAAGCGGAGTCGATCTGGTTCGGCGCGATGATTTCGGTGTCGAGTACGATGGTCGTCCTGAAAATGATTGCGGCGGGAGGATATCTCTCCACGCTCGCAAGCCGCGTGATGATCGGCATACTCGTAGTGCAGGATCTGGCTGTGATTCCGCTGTTGATCGTTCTGCCCCAGTTGATGACTCCGGACGGACTGGCGGGCCGGCTGGCGCAATCGATGGGCCTGGCGGCCGCCTTGGTGGCTGCCACCTACGGCGTTGGCAACTATCTGCTGCCGCCGTTACTGCGGCGAATTCTCGGTTGGGGATCGCGCGAACTCTTTCTGGTTGCCATTGTGGCGGTGGGCGTGGGCGTCGGGGCCGCGATGCACGCGGCCGGTTTCTCGTTCGCCCTCGGCGCCTTTGTCGCGGGACTTGTGCTCAGCGAATCCGAATTCAGTCATCAGGCACTCAGCGATGTCGTGCCGCTGCGTGACATCTTCGGTCTTCTGTTCTTCGTCTCGGTCGGAATGCTATTCGATCCGGCGTACGCGATCGCGAATTGGCAACTCATATTCGTCGCGGTGCTGGCCGTGGTCGCAGGTAAAGCTGTCATTCTCGGCGCCATCGTACGCGGCTTCGGCTACCGGAACATGGCGCCGTGGATCGCCGGCCTCGGCTTGTCGCAGGTGGGCGAATTCTCCTTCGTGCTGGCGCGGGCGGGCTTGCAGTCCGGGCAGGTATCGAAGCCGGTCTACGATCTGGTCCTGACGATCACGGTGCTATCGATGGCCGCGGCGCCGCTGATCTCCGGTCTCGCGGTGCCGCTTGGACGCCGTTTCCAGCGGCGGGAAACGGGAGACCCAGCCGTCGTGGAAGCCCGCGGGCATGTGGTGGTGGGTGGGTTCGGGCGCGCCGGGCGCGCGGTGGCCCGCGCGTTGCGGGAGGCGGGCGCCGAATTCATCGTGGTCGAGTCGAACTACGTCCTCGTCGCCGGGATCAAGGCGGAGGGGTATACGGCGCTCTGGGGCGATCTCTCGCAGCCGGAGATTCTACATGCGGCCGGTATCGACAAGGCGAAGTTGCTCCTGCTCACCATGCCGGATCCGAATGCCGTGAACCTTGCCGTCGAACGGGCGCGGGCGAAGAATCCGAATGTCGTTGTTGTCGCGCGCAGCGCCAAGGCGTCCCATCTCGGCACGCTCCGGGAGCTTGGTGTCACGGCGGCCGTGCAACCGGAATTTGAGGGCGGCCTGGAGATGGTCCGGCAAGGCCTCACCTGGTGCGGCTACGGCGGGGAAGCGGCGGCTTCGATTACCGATGGCATTCGCAGGGAGTTATACGCTAACGAATTCGAAGAACGCCCCTCAGGGCTTTTCGTACTCAAACCGGATCACCTTGCCCCGGACGACAAAGCATAGATAGTGTTCCCAGAACAGCCGGATCCGCGGCGTCAGGTTGATCAACGCTTCCCAGCCGAGGAAACGCCACAACGCTAACAGTTTGACGTAGATCCGCACCTCTTGAAAACGGACCTCGGTGTAGTAGCCGTATCCCGCGTTGTCGTCGCCGAAGTATCGGAACGAGTAGCTATTCAGGTGCCACCTGTGCGTTGGATCGCACCAGGAGCTGAAGTCGGTGTAGTGGGGCGTCTCCATCACCAGCCGGCCGCCGGGTCGCAGAATCCGGTGAATCTCCGCCATGGTCGCCATGACGTCGCCCACGTGTTCGATCACGTGGATCAGCCGGACCTCGTCGAACGAGCCCGCCTCCACCGGCCAGGGAAAGCGGTCGAGGTCCCAGACAATGTCCGCCGCCGCATCGGGAAGCCGGTCGATTCCTACCGAGCCGGGGTATTTGTTGACTCCGCAACCAACGTCGAGGATCTTGGGCACTTCGATATATGATACCGGCGGCCGGTCGGTTCTTGAAACGAATGGCGCTTGTTTTTCGTATCATTCGGGTAATGAGACTCCGATTGATCGTATGGCATGCGGTTTGTGCGGCCCAAGCGCAGACCATCGAGCAGGTATGGACAAGGCCCGACGCCTGCATACGCGGCAAGGAGACGGCCTTCGCGATCTTCGGCGCGGGTTTTGACCCGAAGACCGTGTCGGCCCGCTACACGGGCGAAGGCGGCTGCGCGAAAGGTTGCGACCTGGCCCTGGACGAGAAACGCTCGGCGGGCGCCCTCACCGGCCGTGTGCGGATCGACGCCGTGGGGGATTACACCGTGGAGGTTCGCAACGGAAGCGGCAAGCCCTCCACTCCCGTTCGCTTCTGTTCCGTGACCACTCCCAAGATCGCGCAGGTGTTCACGCGGCCGGACCCGCCGCTGGCCGGCCATAAGGTTGAGTTTTTGATCGCCGGCAGCGGATTTGATACCGACACCGTGACCGTCACGCTGAACAACATTCCCATGGCCACGCGATCCAAGACCAGCGGCTCCATCGCCGCCGATGCCGTCGTCTCCAACCCCGGCGATCACACGATTTCCGTTATGAACACGGGCGATCCGAACGTGGCTACCCACACGCTTCGAGTCCCGGTGCCTCGAATCCTGGCGTTCGTCGCCAGTCCCCACATGGTCACGAAGGAAGTGCCTTTCACGTTTGTGCTCAGCGGCGTGAACCTGGCCCCGGAGCAAACGAAGCTCCTACTGTTCCGGCCGGCCGACTGCCAGAACGGATGCCCACCGGACAACTTGGAGATCCTGCAGAGTTCGTCCTCGCTGCTCACGGGCCGGATGACGGTCCGGACGCCCGGACAATTCGCCATTGGAGTGCAAAGCGCCGGAACGGCCTCGGCGCTGCATCCGGAATTGTTGATGGTGCGGTAGGTTTACGCCAGCAATTCCGCCATCGCGTCGATGGCGAAGTCCGCTTGCTCCGCCGTCAGAACCAGCGGCGGGCACAGGCGGATTGTCCGCGCGCCGCAACCCAGGATCAGCACGCCGCGGCGGAACATCTCCTGCACCAGCCGGTTCCGCTGTTCGGCGGTGGTCAGTTCCACGCCGATCATCAAACCCAGGCCGCGGACGTCGCGAACCGAAGCGAACCTGGCCGGCCAGCCGCTCATACGGTCCAGCATGTGGCGGCCCACCTCTGTCGCGTTGGCCAGCAGCGACTCCTCCAGCAGCGCGATGGTCGTCAACGCGGATTGAATCGCCACCGGGTTCCCGCCAAACGTGGACGCGTGGGCGCCCGGCGGCCAGTTCATGACCTCGGCCCGGGCCACAATCGCGCCAAGCGGAAGGCCGCTCGCAATCCCTTTTGCGATCGCCAGGATGTCCGGCTCGAAGCCGAAGTGTTCGCTGGCGAACATGCGGCCCGTGCGGCCCATGCCGCTCTGCACCTCGTCGGCGATCAGCAGCATGCCGTGCGCGCGGGCAACGGCGGTTAATGCGTCGAAGAATTTTTTCGGCGGGATCACGTAGCCGCCCTCTCCTTGCACCGGTTCCACGACGATCGCGGCGACTTCGTCCGCCGGCAGAATCGTTTGAATCAAACGGTCTTCGATAACCCGTACGCATTCCACGCCGCAAGTCTCGCGCTGCTTACCGTAGGCGCAATCCAGGCAGTTGGCGTAGGGGATGTGGGTGACGCCGGGCATCAGCGGCCCAAAGCCGCGCCGCTGCACCGCTTTCGAAGAGGTCAGCGACAGCGCCCCTTGCGTGCGTCCGTGAAACGAGTTGAAGAACGCGATGAACTTGTCGCCGCCCGTGTGGTACTTCGCGAGTTTCATAGCGGCCTCAATAGCCTCGGCGCCGCTATTGCCGAAAAACACGCGGCGCGGTCCTCCACCCGGCGCCAGCGCCGCCAGTTTTTCGGCCAGCGCAACCATGTTTTCGTAGTAGAAATCGGTCCCGCTCATGTGGATGAGCGTTTCGGCTTGCCCGCGAATCGCCTCCACTACCCGCGGGTGGCAGTGCCCCGTGGCGGCCACGGCGATGCCGGCATTCATGTCGAGGAAACGGTTCCCGTCGACATCGGTGATGGTTGCGCCTTCGCCCCGCGCGGCGACGAGCGGGTAGTCACGCGTATAGGAGGGCGAAATAACGGCCTGGTCGCGAGCGATAATCGCGGATGCGATTGGGCCGGGAAGCGAAGTCCTGAGAGAGGGAAGCTGGGTAGACATAGAGGCTCCTTGAAATCATCGGTGCGTAGCGGGCGGCGCACGGATCAATCGGAGCCGAACAACGACGGACGGGCGGAAGCCGGGGAGATTGCCGTCATGACCTGAGGATAACTGAAACCGGAGCCAGTGCGGAAACGGCGATTGACAGAGAGGTGGCGGTTTTGATAGTGCTCGTGAACCCATGTTCATTCGTCTCAGCTTTTTCCTGGCGGTTGCCGCGTACGCGCAGTCGACAGCAGGCCAGATCACCGGCCTCGTCACCGACGCCACGGGTGCGGCTGTGCCCGGCGCCGCTCTGGAGGTTCAAAACGTCGACACCGGCATCTCTCATACCGGCCAGACGAACGAGCAGGGCGCCTACCGGTTCCCGTTCTTGGCGCCGGGGGTCTATCGCGTGCGGGTGGAAAAGCAGGGGTTTCGCGCGGTGAATCGCTCCAACGTGCGGCTGCAGGTGGACCAGGTGGCGCAACTCGATTTCGCCCTGGAAGTTGGCAGCGCATCGGAAGCGATTACGGTGGAAGCCGCGGCGCCGTTGCTGGAACAATCCACGTCCGCGCTCGGGCAGGTAATTGACAACTCGAAGATTTCGAACATCCCGCTGAACGGCCGCAGTTCGTTCCGCCTTGTGCAATTGACTCCAGGAGTATTGAATGCGCCAAGCGCCAATGGACAGTTCGGCGACATACCGGTGAACACCATGGATGAGAGCATCATCTCGATCAACGGCGGACGGAACAAGACGAACGAGATCATGATCGATGGCGTGCCCAGCACCACCGGCTTTGTTAACGTCATGACGACGATTCCCTCCGTGGACGCCACCGAAGAGTTCAAGGTGCAGAGCAGCAACCTTTCGGCTGAGTGGGGCCGGTTTGGCGGCGGCGTCATCAACGTGTCGACAAAGTCGGGAACAAACGAGTTTCACGGCACACTCTTCGAGTTCTTGCGCAATTCCGTCCTGGACTCCAACGAGTTCTTCAACAAAGGCGCCGGGCGCGCCATTCCGCCGTTCCGCATGAACCAGTATGGATTCGCTCTTGGTGGCCCCGTAGTAAAGAACCGGACCTTTTTCTTCGCCGACGTGCAGGGAACCAAGTGGCGCAAGGGCGACATATTTATCGCAAGCCTTCCGACGGCGCTGCAGCGCGCCGGCGATTTCTCGCAGACCTTGACAGCCGCCAATCAACGAATTCTTGTCTACGATCCGCAGACTACACGCGACAATCCGGCCGTACCCGGCCGCCTGGTTCGCGACGCATTCCCCGGCAATGTGGTTCCGGCCGCGCGAATCGATCCTGTCGTACGCCGCATGATGACGTTTTTTCCGCAGCCCAACGCGACGGGTGTTCCGCTCACGCAGGCGAACAATTTTGTGAGCAACGCGCCGCGGAAGATCGACCAGATCAACTACAGCGCCCGGGGCGACCACAACGTCAGTTCGTCGCACCGGGTGTTTGGCCGCTTCTCCGTGCTGCGCAGCACGATTTTTCAACCGGATAGCTTTGGCAACGCCGCGACGTCGGGGCCGGGAGCGAACGGTAACCTGAATCTTTACAACTATTCGGCGTCGCTCGACAATACCGTGACGCTCACACCGACTGCGATTCTGACCGTTCGCTATGGATTCGCCCGGTTCTATTGGGGCCGGCCGACGCGCAGTTTCGGCTTCAACCAGACGGAACTGGGTCTTCCACAGTCTCTGGTGGGGCAGTTTCAGTCCCACCGTGAACGTGGAAGGTTTCGCTTCCATGTCCGGCAGCTCGGTTTTGTTCACGGGGCAGGACACCCACAGTCTGCTGGCCTCCCTAAGCAAGGTTCGAGCCAACCATACCCTTAAAATGGGCTTCGATGGCCGCCTTCGCCGGCTGAACCGCGCAAGCGTCACGGCGGGAGGCGGGCGGTACAACTTTACGCGGGCCTTTACGCAAGGACCGGATCCCAATCAGGCTGCGATTACCGCGGGCTCCGGTATGGCGAGTTTTCTACTCGGCGTCCCCCAAACGGGCGACGCGAATATCGGCGCCGCCGTTGCTCTGCAAAACTTCTATTTCGCGGGTTACCTGCAGGATGACCTTCGCGTGTCGAGCAAGCTGACAGTCAACGTGGGTCTGCGATACGAGGTCGAAAGCCCTTACACGGAGCGGTACAACCAGCTCAACTATTTCGACTTCGGCCTGGCAAGTCCCCTGCGCGGCCAGCCCCTGACGGGCGGCCTGATTTTCGCCAAGGACGGCAGCCGCACGACCTTCCGCTCCGACAGGAATAACTTCGCTCCCAGATTCGGATTCGCCTACAGCGCCCAGAGGAAAACCGTTGTGCGCGGAGGGTTCGGGTTTTTCTATTCGCCCCTCGAAACGTCGAACAGCGATACCGGTTTTAGCCCGAGTGACGGATTCAGTTCGGCAACCCCGATGATCTCAACCCTCGACGGCGTGCGCCCGTTGCGCTCGGTCGGCAATCCGTTTCCGGAAGGCCTAATCAGGCCGGCCGGGAGTTCGTTGGGAGCCGCGACGTTCCTTGGCCAGACGATAAACGTCTGGATGAACTCGCCCACCACGCCGATCGTGTACCAGTGGAATTTAGATATACAGCGCGAACTTCCGAAGGCGTTTCTGCTGGACCTTGCTTACACCGCGAGCCACGGTTCGCATTTGACGCAGGGCCGGGATTTTAACGCGCTGGATCCGTCGTTCCTCGCGTTGGGGACCGGACTGCAAGCCTTGGTCGACAATCCGTTCGCCGGGCAGGTGCCTACCGGACCGCTCGCCCAGCCGCGCATCGCCCGGCGTCAGACCCTGCTGCCGCGCCCGCAGTTTGGCGGCGTAATGGTGATCAACGATACGTCCGCGAACTCCACCTACCACGCGATGAACCTAAAGATGGAAAAGCGGTACCGCGCCGGGGCGGGCTTCCTGATGGCCTACACATGGTCGAAGCTGATCTCCGACGCAAGGAACGGCTTACCCACTCTAGATAACAATCAGAACGCAGGATTGAATCCCGGCGTGCAGAACTGGTACGACTTGCGATCGGAGCGCTCCGTCTCCGAGCTGGATGTCGCTCATACGCTCACGCTCAGCTATGTCGCTGAGCTGCCGTTCGGAAAAAACAAGCAGTTTTTCGCCGGCGCGCGGGGAATGGCCGGCAAGATTGTGGATGGCTGGCAGGTGAGCGGCGTCACCGCCTGGCGATCCGGATTTCCGCTGAACTTCAGCGCCCCAATCACCGGTGGCGGCAATCGCCCAAACAGCGCCGGGAGATCGGCCAGGATCTCCGATCACGCTTCGCGCGCCAGTTCTCTCCGGCGCTGGTTCGATACTACGGCGTTTACGGTTCCGCCGCCGTTTTCGTTCGGAAATACCGGGCGCAATTTGACCGACGTGCGCGGCCCCCGTCTGTTCAACTGGGACGTCTCGCTCGCCAAGACCACAACGATTACCGAGCGTGTGCGATTACAGTTTCGCGCCGAGTCGTTCAACGTCATGAACCGCCCAAATTTCTTCCTTCCCGTGACCAACGCCGTGAATGTTCAGTTTGGACAAATTAACGCGACAATCGGAAATCCACGCATCAATCAGTTGGCGATGAAGCTGCTATTTTAAGGCGCAGCGCCCGCGCCTCCGCCAGCATGAACCGGGCGGCGTCCTCGGGTCCGGCGGGAGCGGGCACAGGCGCGTCTGGATCGCCGAGACCGGTGTCCTTGTACCGGCGCAGGCGTTCCGTCATCAGGTCTCGAATCTCATTGGCGTTGTCCACGCCAGCGAACCGCGCGATGTTCGCCGTGCCCAACTGTTCGGACCCACCGCCGCCCGCGCTGGTCACCACCACGTCGCCAAGCCCAAAGACTCTTTGCAGCGGACCTACGTTGACTCGGATCTCCTGGATGTTCGCGAAAGTCATGGTGAGTTCCCGCACACTCCAAATTCCGCAGCGGGTGCGCAGGCTGCGGTCGGTGACGATGTACCACCGCATCTCGTAGTCCAGGCGCAGGCGAAAATAGCCGGCTGTCACGATGGCAGCAAATGCGAACACCGAGAATGCAACCGCCGATGCGTATACCGCCGCCGCCGCCGGAGACGGCTCTTTCTTGGAAAACAGCGGCAGGACGAACATCAGAGCCAGAACGAAACCGAGCGCGGCGCGCCCTAGCAGGAACTGGGCCAGTATCCACTTGTAATAGTTGCGGCCGGCGCGGAAGATCTGAATGGACTCCGGCGTGCCCTCGGGAGGCTGAGGCTGGGGTGGGACCCGCAGAAACCGCAGGAGCCACGACTTTACGATCTCATGCATTCCCGCGTCTCTCCAACGTCTCCCGAATGGCTCTTAGTTCGGCGGCCACGTCGCGGAGAGTGGCGGCTAGATCGCTCTCGGGCGGCGCCGCTCGGTGGGGGTCCTTGGCGCCGCGCATGCGCGAGTAGAGGAAATCTCGCATGCCTTCGCAATCCACGATTCCTTCAAGCGTCAGGTTTCCCATCGTTCCTCCACCCGCCGTCTGAATGATGATTCGCGCCAAGCCGAGCCAGCGCTCGATGATGTTCGACTGGAGGTGAATATCCTGAATCCGCGCGTAGTTGACCACGGTTTCCTGGCGGAACAGGATGCCCCAGCCCATCCGAATGCCCTCGGCGTCGAACCGGTAGTGCATCGTGTAGTACTTGAAGTAGAGGAGCAGGATTGTGACCGGGAACGCCGGGCCTGAAAGGATCGAGGTCCAGATGTAATAGGACCAGAGCTTCTCGCTCGGCCGCACAATCGACGCGATTCTGACCGGGATCGGTTCCACGATCCATCGACGATAGCACTTTAGGCGAAGCGCTGTCCCTGGGGCGTGGCCGTTTTTCCCGCCTTGGCTGGGTGGGTGTGAAGATGGATTCCCCAGGCCGTCATCGCCATTCCTGCGGCGAGTAATAACCAGGCTCCAATGGGGATTCGCATCAAGGTCTCTACTTCTCTAGACGCAAAAGCCTCAAAGAAGGATGTTTTATTCCCGGAAGACTTAACCCCACATTTCCGTTTTGAGCCGCGCGTGCGAATCTCCCGGATGCTCGTCC